>Ga0114919_10000921_pt1 | contig 23558 bp, 14 predicted proteins | sample BlataG_FD_88682 | JGI IMG/M metagenome (GOLD analysis project Ga0114919, IMG submission 88682) | Deep subsurface microbial communities from Black Sea to uncover new lineages of life (NeLLi) - Black_00105 metaG | ecosystem: Environmental > Aquatic > Marine > Oceanic > Sediment | place: Atlantic... | reverse complement strand
AGGCGGCGGCTGCGGCGGCGCGGGGCGAAGCGACGCCGACACCGCCGGCTGGCAGCATCCTGCCACCGGCGGTGGGCCCTCAGCCGGCCGGCGTGGCGACGGCCGCCAGCCCCGCCGGGCAGCCGGCGGCAGCAGCCGCCGCCAGTGCCCCGCCGCGGGCCTTTCACGGCAGCGTGGCGGTTGACGCGGCGGTCGCGAAAAGTCAGCTGGTCACCCTGGCCGACGAGATCATCGCCCTGCTGGCGAGCGACCCGGCGGCCGATGTCCGCGTGACGCTCGAGGTTGCCGCCAGTTTTCCCGACGGCGCTGGCGACCAGCTCAAGCGGGCGGTGAGCGAGAACGCCACCAGCCTCGGATTCGACACCGCGGCGTGGGAGTAGGCGGAAACGGCGGCTGGCACCTTTTCCCCGGCAGTCTGCTAGGTTACCGGTCAGTGAAACAGCCGCGTCAGTCCCGTAGTATTGCCTCGACCAAGCGCATGCTCGATGCGGCCGAGTCGCTCTTCGCCGCCGGCGGTCCCGATGCGCTCACCGTTGAGGCGGTGATCGAGACGGCGGGAACCTCGGCCGGGTCGTTCTACGCCCGCTTCGGGGACCGCGACGGCCTGTTTGAAGCGCTGCATGAGCGGTTTATTCACAGAATGAAGGGGCTCGTCGAAGGGGTCGGCGCGGCGGGCCTTGCCCAGCCGACGCTCGCGGCCGCGGTCGGCGTCGCGGTCGCCGGCAGCCTCCAGCTGGCCCGGCAGCATCGGGAGTCGCTGCTGTTCTTTGTCGTGCACAAGGCAACCGACGAGCGGCTGCGGCAGCAGGGCATCGCGGCCAATCACGCCTTCGCCGCGGTCTTCCGGCAGGTCGTGCTGCGGCACCGGCAGGAGATTCAGCACCCCAACCCCGAACAAGCGGCCGACGTCGCCTTCCGGATGCTCTTTGCCCTGATTGTGCAGCGGGTGATGTTTGAGCCCCGCGACCTGACCGGCCGCCCGATGAGCGAGCAGGCCTTTGTCGCAGAGGTCAGCCGCAGCCTCACCCTCTCTCTGACGACGGCCGCCGGCTGACGTCGCCCAGCCGCTGCCGCCGCCCGGAGGCTGGGTCAGAAAAAACGGACCGATTACTGGACACCCCTTTTTTTAGAAGGTATTTTCCAATAGTGATTTCAGAAGCTTTTTTCTGAACCTGCGAAAAGGCGGCTTCCGCCAGCACGAGGAGCACATTGAGATGCCAGCGGTTTCAGCTCGCGGGCCACTCGGCCGGCTGTTCGACAAGAACCGTGCTCCCGTCCGCCGGTCCCGGCCGATCACTCGCAGCCGCTGCCGGCGGGATTCACTGAGCCTGGAAAACCTCGAGCGGCGGGATCTCCTTGCGGCGGAGAATCTGCTGGTTCCCGACATTGCGGTCTATCCCAATCAGCTGCAGCCGCTCGAGCAGCCGCCGATCATCGCCAGCCGTGACGGCGTGTTGGAGGCGAGCGTGCGGCTTGTCAGCGCGGGCACCGACAGCAACCCAATTCGCTACGGAACGGAACAGCTCTTCACCGGCACCGCCACCGATGACGCGACCGGCCAGCTGATCGCCGCGATGGCTTATCAGTTTGATGCCTACGGCGAGAGCTATCCGGCCGCCTTTCCCGGGGCGACGCTCCAGCTTGAACCGGGCGATACGCTCAGGCTGACAGTCACCAACGACCTCAGCACCAATCTCGACGCGAACGAACTCTCCACCAACTTCCATTTCCACGGCGGCCACGTGCCGACGATGGGCCAGGGGGACAACGTCTACCGCAGCCTCGGCCCGGGCGAGACGATGGAGGTGGTGATTCCGGTACCTGCCGCCACGCAGTCGGCCGGCATGAACTGGTATCACCCCCATCACCACATGAGCACCCACGTGCAGGTCTATGGCGGTCTCGCCGGCACGATCCAGATCGGCGACACCCTCGATGCCTGGCCGCAGTACAAGGGCGTCTTTGATGAGCTGACATTGGCGTTCTCGGAGGTCAACATTGAGACTGACGATGCGACCGATCGAGCGACTCTCGCAGCCCTGGGCACGAGCGATGGCTTCATGACCGGCTGGCAGAAGCGGGTCAACGGCCAGCTCAATCCGAAGCTGACGATGCGGCCGGGCGAAACCCAGATCTGGAACCTGGCCAACATCGGCTCGCGGGGGCTCTTCAACTTCGCGATCACCGACGAAAATCTTGAAAACCCCTGGCAGGCGACCATTCTGGCCGTTGACGGCAATGAAACCGACATGCGGCCGCTGCCGCTGACGCTCTCGGCCGATCCGTTGCGGATGCAAAACGCCCTCGCTCCCACGGCCATTCCCGGCGGTGGCCGGCTGGCGATGGCGGTGACCGCCCCGACCGAACCTGGCACCTACTACCTGATCGACGGCTGGGGGGGCGATGAGTTCTCCGGCAGGTTTGGCACAAATGTCGTTCTGGGAGACGCTTCCCAGCCTGATCTTTCCTTTGAAGACGTAGCCAGCTTCTGGAACTCCACGCCGCCTTCGCAGGGGTATTTTCTGCTGGCGACCATCGAGGTAACCGGCGACCCCGTCGACCAGCCGCCGCCGGTTTTTCCCGGCCAGCCAGTGAGCCCGATGTTCACCACCGCCGCCGATGTCACCCGAGAAATACGCTTCACCCCGTACGGCGACACGCTCCTTGAGCAGATCCCGAATCTGCTCAGCGACATCTTCGGCATCAACGGCAAGCGGTTCGGCGACACGATCACGCCGCTGGTTGAGATCGGCACGGTCGAGGAATGGACGATCCGCAACGAGACGATCATCTCGCACTCCTTTCACATCCATCAGGGCAAGTTCACCGTGGTTGCGGTCAACGGCAACGCGGTCGACCCCTACGCCCCGCCGGGCACCAGCGAGCAGACCTACATCTCAGAACTCGACGTGGTGATGGTGCCGCCCGGTGAGAGCGTGACGATCCGGTTTGAAGTGGAGAACTTCCCCGGCAACTACGTCTTTCACTGCCACATTCTCCCTCACGAAGATCAGGGCATGATGGCGACGGTGCGGGCGGTCAGCCCGACCGCCGGGCTGCGAACGCCAGTGAGCGACCGGGCCGCCGCGGCCGACCCGGTGGTGCGAATCATCGACGGCCGCAGCCACTCTGCCGCGGTGATCGAACCCTTTGCCGACCTCGGCTACTCCGGAACCCTTGCGACGTCCTCGACCTTCGACCGCGCGGCCCTTGTGCAGACGGTGGCGGTCGGCACCGGCGAAGGCCGGTCGCTGGTTCGGCTCTATGACGACATCGAAGCCGCGGCGACGACTGAGTTCGCCGCCTTCGACGACGACGCGGGCGTGAGCCTGGCGCTTGGGAGCATCAGCATCGACGGCTCGGCGGTGGTGGCGGTGGCATCGCGGGCGTCTGGCTCGCGAGTTCGGCTGTTTGACACCGACGGCAGTCTGCTGCGGGAGTTCACCGACGTGCTCGAGGGGGAGTTTCCGAGTGGCGTCAATGTGACAGCCCAAGATGTCAACGGCGACAACTTCGCCGACCTGATCGTCTCCGGCCGTGCTGGTGGACCGCCGCTGGTCAAGGCCCTCGATGGTGAGGACATCGCCACGGGCGTCGAGGTTCCGGCGACGCTCTTCACCTTCACCGCGGGCGGTGGCGACACCGCCGGCGCGAAGGTCGCCCTTGCCTACAACGACGCGCCGACCGAGGGCACCTACATGCCCAAGATCATCACGACGCCTGAACAAGGAGAGTTGGCCGGAACGGTGCAGGTCTGGGACACCAGCGACTTCATCCCGCCCCACAGTCACGACTATCCGGGCCACGGCGCAGCGGACGGCTCCGGCGATGGACCGTCGCTGCCGCCCATGCCGCATGGCGACATGGGCCACATGGGCGGCACTGGCGGCATGACGGACACCACAATGAGCAGCGACAGCGACGCGTCGCCCACACCGATCGTGGAGTTTCAGCCGTTTGGCGGGGCGGGCGGCGCGGTCGAACTGACAACGAGCTACCTGCGGCAGGACGGCGGTGCCCCGGTACTCCCGGTGATCATCAACTGGCAGACCGACACTGAGGTTGCCTACACCAGCATTTCCGAAAGTGGCGCGGCCTCAACGACCGTGCTGCACTATCGCGGGGACGGAACCGCCGACCCAGCGGCCCCGCGGGTCAACCGGCCGCGGCTCGAGCGGTCGGCAACCTTCAGCCTGCATGTCGGCCCAATGGGACCTTCGCCGATCAGTTTTCAGCTCAGCCAACTGACCGGCCCGGTCGCCGCCGCGATGGCGGGCGAGCGGTTCATGATTCAGTCGGCGTTTGGCGGCACGGTTGAGAAGTGGGATGGCACCCGCTGGGCCGACCTGATGGCCCCGCTGCAGACCAGTTCGCCGACCGAACTGCTCCGCCAGATGAACTTCCGGCTGATCGGGGCAGACGATCTGGTCCGCTGGACGCCGCCGGCGAGTGAGGCGGAGGCGTCGTCGGTGTTCCGGATCATCGGCTGGGACGGAGAGAGCATCTCCGACGGCCATGAGGTCGCCTTCCGAGTGGGCGAGGTGGTTGCCATGTCGTCCGGCCCGATGCTGGTTTAGCAGACTCTGGAGACAGTCTGACGCCACCCGGTAGCGGCGACCGCGAGATCAACATCCGACGCTCGGGTGTGCGTACCCTTGGCACGAGATCCGAACAGGATCGCGGACGTCGCCTTCTCAAGCTGGTTGAGAGCGTCAGGACGTCCCTCCAATGCTCCCTCCAGCAACGCGAATGCCCGCTCAAAGTTCTGCGTGGCACTTTTCGACCGGCGTTCACAATTGGCGACGTGGCCCCAACGGCGTGCCAAATTCAACCATTCGGCTCTTCCTCGCGAACGCGACGCTTGCGAAAGTGCCATTGACCGTCCTGTCCCTACTGCAATCAGGCTGCGAAACCAACAATCGTGACCCACAACAGACAAATTAGGCACCATTTTCCGGCAAATTCCTGCCGGCGGGGAAAAATATTTGTTAGGAGTCCGCCAGAACCGCTCTTTCCTTTCCAAGGGGGCACTTTGCTGCTCTGTGAGCCCCCAGGCGGATTCCTACATTTCCGGAGATTTCCTTATGTCCCTCTGTCCAAAGCCTCGCGGCTTCACCCTCATTGAACTGCTTGTCGTCATTGCGATTATCGGTGTGCTCGTCGGTCTTTTGCTCCCAGCGGTTCAGCAGGCTCGTGAGGCCGCCCGTCGGAATTCCTGTGGCAACAACCTGAAGCAAATCGGCCTTGGCCTTCATTCGTTCGCCGACACAAACCATCGTGGCAGCGACAACTTATTTCCCGCAGCAACGGAACGGCAGCACGCCACGAACGACACCTCTCTGCTCGCTAATGTCGGAGCGGATGGCTGGACCTGGGCGGTGAAGATCCTGCCGATGATCGAAGAGCAGTCGCTTTATTCCGACTTTGAAGCCGAAGGCTTTCGTGGATCCTATCCGGGTACGGTTCATGCAAATGTCGGGAATGGTTCGCTGGTCAGCACTTTTCTTTGCCCGTCATGGAGTGATGGCCTGAAAGACATCAATGGCCTCGACTTTGCGACCGAAACCGGCGGCCGACTTACTCGCGAAGGCAGCTCGCACTACCGTGCGAGCATTGGAGACGTCTACTGGGACAACTGCATGGTGGGGCACAGCACCTTCGGCGAATCATGGGTTCAGGACGGGATCGGCGCCTTTAACTTTGGCGTGAACAACGGAGGAACGTCTTTAAAGGCTGGCCATGTTGGCACCAAAAAGTTCACCGATGGTCTCTCGAAAACAATTCAGATCACCGAAAATGCCTCTGCTCACCAGTGGTGGAGAGGCAAGCATAGGCACATCGTCTGGTCAGACCTCGCGAACACGGCCCCCGGCGCATTATCGTCCGGCATTTTCAATGGGAATCGCAACTCATTGAGTTCGGGCCACACCGGCGATCTGTTTGGAACTGCATTCGCTGATGGCTCCATTCGCTTCCTGGCATACAACATTGATCCGACAACCCTCGCCGCCCTTATCAGTCGTGCCGGTGGCGAGGTCATCCCTTCCGGAGCGTATTGAGACCAGGCCCAACTGGTCGCGGCACGGGAAGTAACAACGTGTGCCGCGGCCACTGCCAGCAGCGTCAATATCGCCCCCTTCTGTCCACGGGCACTCAAATGAAAAACCTATTTGCCTTACTGACAGCCTGTCTCCTTGCCGGCCTGTCGGGCTGTAGCCCCGCAGCATCCTCGGACGGCTTGAAGAACCTCCAGGCGAGAGTCGACATTGTCCTCCGGCTGCGCTCGATCCATGATGAAAAAGAGCTGGTTACGTCTGATATTGCCGAGCTCAATTCATATGCTGATCAGGTCCTTCCTGATAACGCAGCAAAACAAGCGTTTCATACGTTAACCGAAGACCTCTGGAGGAAACATTCGGATGACAAGGAGGTTGAACGACTGACCCGTGAGCTAGCCGCACGCATTGAACTACCAGAGAAATACGCCAAAGCATATGCCTTCTAACGAGGGTCACTCTGGCGGGCTGATACCGGATCGTTCCGTGGTTCTGCAGACTCTGCCCGACCAGTAATAAACTTTCGCTATGAAGCACGAGATTGATCATCGTAGAGACCGTTCCTCCTCAGACAGCACGAATTGTGCCTCAGGGGCTCGGCCGACTCACATCACGATCGAGGTCGCTACGCAGCTGACTGCCATCCAGCCGCGACTTTATGGCTTTATCCTGAAGCGGCTCGCCAGCCATGAGCAGGCCGCTGAAGTCCTGCAGAAGACGAACCTTGTGATCTGCGAAAATGCAGCACGCTACACCCCGGACTCAAATTTCAGTGCCTGGGCTTTCACCATCGCCCGCTTCGAGCTGTTGGCCTGGCGAAAAACCGCGTCACGCAACCGACTGGTATTCACCGACAGCCTCCATGAGACAATCGACAATGCGACCGATGCCAGTGCAACAGGTCATGATGATCGCGTGCTGGCGCTGCGGGACTGCCTCACCAAGCTCAAGCACGACGATCTGAAACTGATTCAACAGCGTTACCGGGACGCAACCGCCTTAGCCGACTTGGCCGAAGCGCTCCAGAAGTCCGTCGACGCTATCGGCATGAGGCTGTCTCGGATTCGTCGCCAACTCGCCGAGTGCATCCAAAATAAATTGCAGGCTCAACTCGCTGAAGAATGAGACCAGATGGCCGCCGACCCACCCCAGATCGACTCCGCTGAACTTGATCGGCTCATTGACCGAGTGCTTGTGGGCACGCTAAGTGACGCCCAAGCAAGCCGTCTTGCCGCTCTGCTCACCGATTCGCCTGCTGCTGTGCAGCGGTATGCAGAGGCCCTCGATACGCACACGGCCCTTTGTGAAATCTATCCCGGCGCCTACTTCGACATGGCCGCTGGTGATGAAGAGAAATTTCAACCTGCTTGCCAGACCTCACAGGGGGCCCCCTCCGGAACTTCTTCGAGCCGGCACGATCGACCATGGTCATCGCCCTTTGAATGGACGATCGCTTTGACGGCAGTATTCTGCGTTGGCTTGATTGGCTACCTGATGGGGCAGGGCGATTCCCGCCTACCCAGCAGTGCGATGGCAACCGGTTCCTCACCCCCCGCAGACTCAAAAGCGGGTTCGCGAAGTGAACTGGTGATTGCTCAACCAGAAAACCAGAGCCAAGGCTTCCCGTTAGAAACCACCCTGGCTGGCCACGGCATTCTCCGGCAGGCCCTCGACGTTGTCTGGCCAGCACGCCAGGCTCCCTATCGCGAGGGCACCCTGCTTGGGCCAGGCAGGTTCAAATTTGAGTCTGGGATCGCGGTTCTCGACTTCTTCTCCGGGGCAACACTGGTTGTCAAAGGGCCAGCTCATCTCGACATCGAGTCTGACTGGGCGGTCACGGTGCATGAGGGAAAACTTGAAGCCACGGTCCCCCCGGCTGCACAGGGTTTTGTCATCAAGGCTGCTGACACCGAAATCATTGACCTGGGCACCCAGTTTGCCCTCGATATTTCGGCCGATAAGGCTCAGGTTGCCGTCCTTGATGGTGAAGTCATGCTGCGTGGCGACCGCTTTGCAGACGACCGTCTGCTGACGGGAGAACAGGCGACACTCAGCCTGCTCCCGGTCGAACGCAACTTCGTCACCTCAATCCCCCGGCTCGCAGACATCGCCAGCCGTAAGGAAACCATCAGCCAAAAACAGTTTCGTCAGTATCGCCGGTTCATTGACCGGCTCGCCGCCGACCCACAGCTGATTGCCTTCTATCCGCCGCGTCGCGACATTCCAAATCGACTCCTGCCCAATGTCGCCAGAGCAGCACATGCCGGTAACGCCCAACTGATTGGTCCGGTTGAGATTGTTTCCGGTCGCTTTCCAGGCGAATCGGTCGGCCTCGGCTTCCGTCGTCCGGGCAGCCGGGCACGCATGAAACTCGAAGGCACGTTCAATGCCTACTCTTTCTTGTGCTGGGCCAAGATTGACAGCTTAGCCCATCGGTACAACGCACTTTTCCTGGCAGACGGCTATGAAAATGGTGAGCCGCACTGGCAAATCCGTAGCGATGGTCGCCTGATGTTTTCAGTCATGGTGGATGACGACCGTGAACTCGTTTACCCCACCGGGCCGAAGACACCACCGATTCATGATGCCGGACTACACCACGTCTACTTTTCCAAGCCCATCTGGAACAACTCTCTGGCCGGCTGCTGGCTTCACATCGCCGCCGTCTACGACCCTGGCTCACGACAGGTCACGCAATACATCAACGGCGAAGAGGTCGCCCGTGAGGCCATCACCGATGAATTCCTCATCCGTGACCTCTGCATCGGCGCCGCAGAGATCGGCAACTGGGGACAACCCTTCCGAACAACACCTGACTTCGCAGTCCGAAACCTCGATGGCGTCATCGAGGAAATGCTGATTTTCGACAAACCACTCTCACCAGATGAAATCCTCGACCTTTATCGCCAGGGAAAGCCCGAATGATGCACCGTTACCTCCCGCAAGACATGGCCAAACCCAGCAGTAACCCGTGGCGAGCCGACTGGATGCCTCTGGTGTTGCTCGTCGCGTTGGTGGCAGCTCCGACGACCGTGGTGGCCGCCCCTGATGCGCCGCAGCAGCCAAACGTGGTCTTCATTATCTGTGATGACCTCAACGACTACGTCGAAGGCTTTGATGGACACCCGCAGACGGTCACGCCAAACATCGCCAAACTTGCCACATCAGGCGTCCGATTCACCCAGGCACACTGCAACGTGCCAATCTGCGGCCCCTCCCGAGCGTCACTCTTCACCGGCATCTACCCGCACCACTCGGGCTGCTACGGCTTCATTGAGTGGCATCGCTATCCGGTACTGAAGAACTCCCGCACGCTGATGGATCATTTCCGGGCTAATGGCTACCGCACGCTCGGCACCGGAAAAATCATGCACCATCGGCTCGTTGAAAGCGAGTGGGCCGAGTACGGCAACGAGGCCGACTACGGCCCGTTTGCCTACGACGGCGAGACCAATCAGCCCCACCCCGACACTCCGGCACCCTATCGAAACATTGGCGCTATCGATGGATCGTTTGGCCCGCTGGTGAGCCTGACAGGCCGCAGGAGCCCTGACGGGAAGCCCCTCAGCTGGCGCGTCGGTGGCTGGAATAAACCAACCAAGCTAGAGGTCCGTAGCCCCTCTGACCATGACCGTACACCTGATGAAAAGAATGGTGATTGGGCAGTGAAGCGACTCACCGAGCTGGCCGCAGACCAGACAGGACAGCCCTTCTTCATGGCCGTTGGCTTTATCCGCCCGCATACGCCTTTGGTTGTGCCACAGCGTTTTTTCGACATGTTTCCGGTTGACCAGATCAACCTGCCCGCCATTCTCGACGGCGACATCGATGACACCTTCGCCCGCACCATTCGCGGCCTGCCAGAAGGAGCGGAACCAGACTCATCACGCACCGAAGACATGGGCACCATGCTGTTTCGCGAACTGGTCAGGTCATACAAGACCCGTGAAGAGGCCCTGCGACACTTTATCCAAGCCTATCTGGCCAGTGTTGCCTCGGTTGACGAGCAGATTGGCCGTGTGATTGATGCAGTCGAAACGACCGGGCTGGCCGACAGCACAATCATCATTCTCACCAGTGATCATGGCTGGGGCATGGGCGAGAAGGACTATCTCTACAAGAACTCTCTCTGGCAGGAGGCCACACGAGTCCCCTTGATTGTCCGGGCCCCAAAAACCGCCGACGCTGGTGCGGAATGCAGTCGGGCCGTCTCACTCATCGACCTCTATCCAACGCTCGTCGATCTCTGCAGCCTCGAGGGAGACACCATGAAAAATGCAAACGGCCATGCCTTGGATGGCTACAGCCTGCGGACGCTTCTTGAAGATCCAGAAAACGGCAACTGGGCAGGCCCTGCTGAGGTGCTCACTGCGCTCTACAAGTGGCGAACCACCTATGCCCCAGCCAGTGAAAGTTATGCCCTCCGTAATGAGTCATGGCGTTACATCCGCTACGAAAACGGCAAAGAAGAACTCTACGACACGGTTGCTGACCCCCATGAATGGAAGAACCTCGCGGCCGATCCGTCAGCCAAAGCCCAGCTGCAGGCTTTTCGTCAACAGCTCGCCGCTCGGCTCCCTGATCCAGGCAGCGTTCCACCACAGCCGAAATGGCAGCCGAAGCAGAAGGTCGCGGCCGCGAAGAAGGCTGCACCCAACGAGAAAAAAGATTTGAGTGCAGACGCCTGGAAGGCACGCTACTTCCAGAAGCATCCGGAGGCCGACACCAACCAAGATGGCTCCCTCAGTTGGCCTGAGTACAAGGCCCACAAGGCCAAGGCTTCATAGGGCAGCTCGACTCCAAAGATTTTCTGAAAGCGAACTCGCTCCTGTCACCCTCGAAACGACACCTTGTTTTTCTACGAGCACCAATGCCTGACTTTCCTCCACTCAAAAGTCGCCGCTGGCTTGTCGCGGCCTTCGTGCTGGCAACGATAGCCTACTTGCGGCCCGCAGCCGCAATCGAAGCCATTGACTTTGCCCGTGACATCCGGCCAATCCTTGAAGAAAACTGCTGGCACTGCCATGGACCAGACGAGCAGGAATCGGGGCTGCGGCTCGACCGTCGTGCCGCCATGCTCAAGGGCGGCGACTACGGTCTTGCCACCGTTGTCCCTGGTGATCCTGATAAAAGCTATCTGCTTGAGGTGGTGAATCATGTCGACCCAGACATGGCCATGCCGCCCGATGAAGACATGCTGCCAAAGCCACAGCGAGATCTCCTGCGCCGCTGGATTGCCGAAGGTGCCGACTGGCCCGGGCAGATGGCGGATACAGCGGCAGAAGTCACAACCGAACTCCCCTGGTCATTCAAGCCTTTCAGCCGACCGCAGATTCCTGATGTGCTGGCCAGTTCGGGCAATCCAATCGATGCGTTTCTGCTGTCCGACTTGCACAAAAACAAACTCGGCTTCTCGCCGCAAGCTGACCCAGCGACGCTCATTCGTCGCGCTGCGGTTGTGCTCACCGGTCTGCCACCAACTCCAGAAGAAGTCGAGGAGTTTTCACAGGCCTTCGTTGCGTCTCCTGAGCCCGCGTACACCCAGTTGCTCGACCGGCTGCTTGCCTCGCCTCACTTTGGCGAGCGCTGGGCTCAGCACTGGCTTGATGTGATCCGCTGGGCCGAGACGAATGGCTCGGAAAGCAACATGTATCGGAAGAATGCCTGGATCTACCGGGATTATGTGATCCGGGCCTTCAATGACGACAAACCCTACGACCAGTTCCTTTTCGAGCAGATCGCCGGCGACACAATCGGACAGGGGGACGCGACGGGCTATCTCGTGTCAGGCCCTCATGTCCCAGCCGCCACCGTCGGCCAAGAGCCCTCCGCCCGTCGTCAGGCCCGTGCCGATCGTCTCGATGAAATTGTCCAAACGGTCGGGGCATCTGCTCTGGGTGTTACTATCGGTTGCGCCCGCTGCCACAATCATAAGTTCGACCCAATCTCCATTCGTGACTACTACGCGCTGACTGCCGTTTTTGAGGACATTGAATTCGGCAGTCGATTCCCAGAGTTTGCTGAAGATCACCCGCACCGACAGCGTGGGCAGGAGCTTTTCCGTGCTATTGGCCATGAACGTTACCGACTGCGAGCGGCTGGCCCCTGGCAGGAGGACTGGCAGGGCTATGCCGAGATTCATTTCCCGAGCACGACAGCTTCTGCCCTGCGGATCACGTTCGAGACCAAGTACGTGCAATTGGATGAGGTCGAGATTTTTGGCTTGAAAGATCTTGAAAAAAACCTCGCACTCACCAACACCGGAACCACCGTCTCAGCAACTCCAGGCATGGAAATCGTTCGCAAGGAGGTGCACAAGGTCAACGACGGTGAATACGGCACCGAGTCCTGGGCAGCCCGCGTTGGCAAGGAAGACAACCGTCGGCCCACGCTCACGTTCACCTTCGCCAGCCCTCAGGAAATTGACCGGATCCGGCTCAGTGGCAACCGGGAAAACTTCCTGGCGACTGACTTCCTGACCGACATCAATCCATTCCGGCTGCCGAACTATCGAGTCGAAATACAGGATGCCACTGGCAGCTGGCAACAGGTGGCCGCGTCAGCAGACGAGCCGCAACTGAACAAAGTCAATCCTTCACGGCTGAAGATTCTGGCTCAGCTTCAGACACTTATTAAGCAGTTCAATTGTGAAGGTCCACGGCCGAGCTTTGTTGGTCGTTTTATCGAGCCTGCCGTGACGCATGTTCTGCACCGGGGAAGCCCGGAGAACCCCCGTGACGTCGTGCTGCCGGCGGCGCCGGCGACTCTTGCAGGAAATCTTCAACTTCGCGAGGCGACATCTGGCCCAGAACGCCGCCGAGCCTTTGCCACCTGGCTGACGGCCCCGGATAACCCGCTTCCGGCCCGGGTCTTCGTCAATCGGCTCTGGCACCATGTTTTCGGTCAGGGCATCGTCACGACGCCTGCTGATTTTGGAACTGCAGGTGCTGTGCCCTCTCACCCGGCGCTCCTTAACTGGCTGGCGGCCGAACTCATCACGCCGACCCAGCAGCTGCGTGCAGGCAGCCCGCCCCATAACTGGTCGGTAAAACACATGCTGCGGCTGATGCTCACCAGTCAGGCCTTTCGCCAGGCAAGTACCCCCCGGCCCGGGGCACAGACAATTGACTCGAGCAACCGCCTGTTCTGGCGGTTCACCCCGCGACGCCTTGAGGCTGAAGTGATTCGTGACTCGATCCTGGCGGCTTCGGGCTCACTCGACAGCAGGCTTGGAGGCCCAAGCTACCGTATTCACAACATCAAGAAACGGTACGCCCAGTGGGAGGTTGTCGATAACCATGGAGCTGACACCTGGCGGCGGATGATCTACCAAGAGCGGATGCGGCGGGTTGATGATCAGCTCTTCACTGCTTTTGACTTTCCCGATTGCGGGCAGATCAAAGCCAAGCGACCCGTCTCCACGACCCCTCTGCAGGCGCTTAACCTGCTCAACAGCCCCTTCGTGCTCAGTCAGTCGAAACTCATCGCCGAACGGGCACTCCGCGAGTCGGACGGCGACCTGAGCCAGGCTGTGGATCGGTGCTTTGAACTCTTGCTTGCCCGTCCGCCTCATCCGGCTGAGCGTGCAGCCGTGGCTACTGTCACCACCAGCGATGATCTCCTGCTGCTCTGTCGTGCGGTGCTCAACTCAAACGCCTTCACCTTCCTCGAGTAAGGCTTGAACAGAGCGTGAGCAAAGCCACCACCAACAGACTATCCATGAAAGGCTGCTCCGATGACCAACCCTGAACATCTTTCACCGAAGGGCCGCCACCTCCTTGACCGGCGTTCGTTCCTCAGCACAGCAGGGCTTTCTACGGCAGGCCTGGGGCTGCTGCAAATGCTCGACAGCGACGGCCTGCTCGCCGCCACCCCGCGAACCGCAGGCGGAAAAACCCCCATCCGCCCGCAGATTGACCCCGACAATCCATACGCAGCCAGGCCACCGCACTTCCCAATGCCGGCCGAACAGGTGCTGGTGATCTATTGCCCCGGCGCGGTCAGTCATGTCGACACCTTTGACTACAAACCTGACCTGGAAACATTTCATGGCCAGAAGCCACCCGGTATTCCCGCGGTCACCTTTGAAGGCCCAACCGGAAATATTGCCAAGCCGTTCTGGAAATTTCGCCCGCGGGGCGAGACCGGCAAGATGGTCTCCGATCTGTTGCCCCATCTTGCCGAGCAGACCGATGATTTCTGCTTTGTCCACTCGCTGCATACAGAAACCAGTGCCCACCCCCAGGGTGAAAACTTTTTCAACACCGGTTTCACCATGGAGGGCTTTCCGTCTTTCGGCGCTTGGGTGACCTATGCCTTGGGCACCGAGAACGAAAACCTGCCGGCATTCGTTGCCATCAATGACCCCCGGGGCCTTGCCCGCAGCGGCAAGAACAACTTTGGCAACGGGTTTTTGCCCGCTGCCTTCCAAGGCACTGACTTCAGCGCCAGCCACCCTCCCGGCAATCTCTATCGACCAGAGCAGCTGACCCAGGCAGATGACCAAAAGACCCGCAGCCTGCTGCAGCGGCTCAATGCCAGTCATCTGGAAAATCACCCAGGCGACGCCGATCTGGCTGGTCGGATTGCCAGCTATGAATTGGCCGGCAGGATGCAGCTCTCCATCCCTGAGGTGATGCATCTGGCTGATGAATCAGCCGGGACTCTTGCTGCTTATGGTGTCGAGGGGGGCAGTGTGCTCCGCGGTGCCTACGCCCGGAATTGCATTCTTGCCCGTCGACTACTCGAACGCGGCGTTCGCGTCGTCCAGTTATTCAACGGAAGTGATCCTTCTGGTGGCAATGGCATTACCAACTGGGACTCGCACAGCGACATTCTCAAGACCCATGCGCTGCAGGCCGAGATCATGGACCAACCTACGGCGGCCCTGATTGCCGACCTGCGGCAGCGGGGCATGCTCGACAATACGCTGGTGGTCTGGGCCACCGAGTTTGGCCGCATGCCGTTTCTGCAAGCCAATGGCACCGGCCGCGACCACAACCCCGATGCTTTTACCTGTTTTCTTGCTGGGGCAGGCGTCAAGCGAGCTTTTAGTTACGGCACAAGCGACCAGTTCGGCTTCAAGGCCGCCGAAAGCCCCACCAGTGTGTACGACTTTAACGCCACACTCCTGCACCTGATGGGTCTCGATCATGAACGGCTGACCTATTATCACAACGGGCTGGAACGTCGACTCACGAACGTTCATGGCCACGTCATTCAAGACGTGCTCGCCTGATTGCCGCCCCGCCAGCTTCGGGCCTGCAGCCATCATCCCCTACTTTTACTCCCAAAAGGGAACCAAATGTCCGCCCGCTTTCTGAGTTGCGTCTGTTTTTTTACCGCGATTGTCCTGCCGGCGTTTGCGGTTGCTGCAGACCACAGCACGCCCAACATTCTGCTCTTCTTGATGGATGACATGGGCTTCGGTGACTGCCGGGCGTACAACTCCGAGAGCAAGGTGGCCCTCCCACGAATTGAGCAACTAGCCGCGGCCGGCATGCGGTTCACGAATGCCCACAGCCCATCGGCCGTCTGTGCTCCATCTCGCTACAGTCTGATGACCGGCAACTATCCCTGGCGGGGACGGCTTCCAAACGGCACCTGGCACTTTCACCAGAAGTCACAAATCCTTCCCGGGCAGCAACCCCTCGGGGATTTCCTTCGAATGGCTGGTTATCAGACTGGCTTCATTGGGAAGGTCCACCTCAGCGGGACGGTCTTCAGCAAGACAACCAGCAAGCCCATTCCCTTTCACTATGACTACAGAGACATTGACTTTTCACGAAAATGGAAGGACGGCCCGTCTGATCTCGGCTTCGACTTTAGCTACAGCCTGCCTCAAGGCATTCAAGGGCCGCCCTACATTGCCTTCCGCGATGGCCTGCTCGATAGTGAGCCGGCAGCCTTGAAAATTTGGCCGGCGGGACGCCACAGGAATTCAGAGATTCCGACGGAGGGCTTTGGCACCAGCGAATGGGACTCATCACTCGCAGGTGAGCATCTCGTCCGGGAGGCCCTCGGGTTTCTTGATCGCCACTTCGCACAAGCCCACACGGGCGACAGCGGCAAACCTTTCTTTCTCCTCCACTGCACGGAATCGTGTCATGTCCCCCATACGCCACCGGCTTCCCTGGGCGGCCAGCCGGTCAGTGGCTCCGCCGGTGATCCCCACCTCGACATGCTGCATGAGGCCGACCTCCAGCTCGGTCATTTGCTGGATCGCATCGAGAAGGCGGGCGAACTTTCCAACACGCTCATCATCTTCACCAGCGACAATGGCGGCCTGGCCAGAGGCAAGCCAGGTGATTACCGGCTTGGGCATAACTCAAATGCACCGCTCAAGGGCAGCAAGGCAACTATCTGGGAAGGCGGTCACCGAGTTCCTCTCATTGCCCGCTGGGGAGATGGCACTCCTGCCGGCTCAACCATTCCACCTGCCACAACATCAGCAGCTCTTGTTGGGCTGCAAGACGTCTTTGCAACACTGGCGGAAGTCGTCGGGCAGCAGATTTCTGAACAGGCGGCACTGGATAGCCAGTCCTTCCTGCCTGCCCTCCTTCTGAAACCCGACCAACGCTGCCGGAAAACCCTGCTTGTCCAGGCGAACGACGGGGACGGCTGGGGCCAACGACTTGCCCAGGCTGTTTACCAAGGGCCATGGAAACTTGTCCTCACCAAAAATGGCCAGCCGCAGCACCTCTTCAACCTTGAAGACGACCTCGATGAGACCGAGGATCTGCTCAGTACCCCCCAAAACGCCTCCCGGGTGCATGCTATGCAGACGGAACACGAGCGAATTGCCAGCAGTCGGCGGAGCACCCCCGTGCAACACCTGGTCAAGGTGACTCCGACTAGTTTCAAGAAAGCAGCCGCTGGCCGTGATGGAACGATTGATGCCGAAGACCTCTTCGAGCCGGTTCGGTCATATGAGATAGTTGCCAAACCAATAAAGGCAACGGCGACATACAAGCGGCTTCAAAACGGCTGGCGGATAACCGGCGAATCACCGCTCACGGTACCTTTTGAAACTGCCGACGGAAAGCCGTGGGACCTCTCAGGCTTCCGCCTTATGGGGCTTGGAGTTGAGAATCAACAACCGGGCGTCACTACGGTGCTTGCCAAACTGAACAACAGCAAGCCTCTCGGCTGGGGGCGACACTGCGTCGGACAGGCAGTTGCCGTTTCAAGAGCACCGGTCACCGTCGGCTTCGTCTTTCCTGTAACCAAGCCGGCCTACAAGGGCCCGGCCGTATTCAATGATCAACTCGGTAAACCAAATGGCCATCGACATCATTGGCGACAATTCTTCCCCGCAGATGTGGTCGGCCTGACGCTTGAAATCCACTCTTCAACTGGCAGCGTTGACCTGATTGTCAACGATCCATTCAGCGCCTGGGAGGCAACCCCGCAGCGGGAACGCGATCTGCAGGGACTTCCTTACCTTGATCGCTTCGGCCAGGTACGAGCAGTCAACTGGCCGGGCAAGACGACAGCCAAAGCCACCTTGAGGAAGGAACTCCGTGATGAACTTACCAACGCGGCAGAAAAAGCCAACGCCATTCACTCAAGCCGCTACGGCGGTTGGCTTGATGGCCCGCAGCTACAGGCCACAGGCCGGTTTCGGACTGAAAAGGTCGACGGTCGCTGGTGGCTCGTCGATCCAGACGGCCGACTCTTTTTCTCGACCGGCGTCTGCCTTGCAGGCACAGACGCATTCACCCCAATAACATCGAAGCGTCTCGAACAAAACTTTTTTGCCTGGCTTCCAGATTCAGATGATCCTCATCATTGGCTCACCCCGGTGAAACGTGGAGGGGCAAGCTACGCCAACTTCGCGGCCCTCAACGCCGCAGCCGCACTCGGCAAAAACTGGCAGCAGACCAGCCGCGAGGGCATCCATAATCGAATGCGTTGCTGGGGCCTGAATACCCTTGGGGCATGGAGCGACCAGAAGCTTCAGCAGGATGGCCAAACCCCCTACACCCTCCTGGCATCGATCTGGTGGCAGACCGGCAAGAAGGTGCCGTCCCCTTTCCGTAAAGACTTCGTTGCCGATCTATGCAAAGCGCTTACCAGACACGCCTGGTCAAAGGATGACCCCTATTGTCTCGGGGTTTTTATTGGAAATGAATTCGAGTGGCCCGACCGCTTCACACCGATGGTGCTCGAGTTGCCGGATGACGACTCGACCAAGCAGTGGGTGATTGAACAGCTCAAACAGAAATATCAAAACCTTGCCGCACTTAACGCAGCCTGGCAGACCAGCCTGCCGACATGGCTGGCAGCGGTTCGCCCGGGGCCAAAGCAACAGCAGACAGCCGCCGCGAAGGATATTGAGCCTCTCTACCACCCCTATGCCCAGGCATTTTTTAGGAAATCGAAGGAGGCCATCGAGCAGGTCCTTCCGGGCACACTCTTTCTCGGCTGCCGCTGCCATCGTGGCCCCAATGTGCTCGGACGGGCCGCAGTCGGCTTCGCCGATGTGTTTTCTGTCAACGTTTACGATTCGCAGGTTCGCTCACGGCAGATACCCAAGGATGCTGATATTCCAGTGATCTCAAGTGAGTTTCACTTCGGTGCTGTTGACCGTGGTGTGCCAAGCCCCGGGCTTTCGGCTGTTTGGGACCAAAACCAACGCGGGCTTGCCTATGCCCGGTATCTCGCCTCAGCGTTAGCTCATCCACAATTTGTTGGCGTGCACTGGTTTGAGTGGAATGACCAGTCGGCCGCCGGCCGTCGCGATCGGGAAAATCATGCGGTCGGTTTCGTCGATGTGACTGGGCGATCGAGCCATCCTTTTGTGGAGATTGTCAGCAAGGTGAACACCCAGAAGGAGCAGGTGCGGAGGGCGGAGCACACCACAATCGAATCTGCCCTGGCTGAACTGCTTGCAACTTCAACAGCACGTCCACCGCAGACCGACAAGAAGAACCGCCTGCCAGTTCAGCCCGTCGCCATACCTGCGCGCGACAAGGAAATACAAAACGAAACATCGAATGCCACCCCACGACCACCAAACCTTGTGGTGATTATGGCCGATGACCTCGGCTATGCCGACGTCGGCTTCAATGGCTGCACTGACATTCCCACCCCACATATTGACTCAATCGCAAATCAGGGCGTGCGGTTCAGCAGTGGGTATGTTGCCTACCCCGTCTGTGGCCCAAGTCGAGCGGCGTTCATCACGGGTCGCTACGGCCAACGGTTTGGCTTTGAACGAAATCCTCAGTACAAAACCGATGATCCACACATGGGACTGACCCGCAGTGAGACAACCATTGCTGACGCTCTGTCTGCTGTTGGCTATCGCTGCGGTGTCGTTGGAAAGTGGCACCTTGGTGCCCATGATACGCTTCACCCACTCGCGCGTGGCTTTCATGATTTCTTTGGGCATCTTGGCGGTGGCCATCGTTACTTCCCCGAAGATCTGACGATTCGTGAAAGTGCTGACGCGGATGGCGAGTATGAAAGCTATCGCACATGGATTCTCAAAAACCATACACCAGTCGAACCGAAACAGTATCTCACCGATGAGTTTTCTGAAGCCGCGGTCGATTTCATCAACGGACATGCAGACCAACCCTTCTTCCTGTTTCTGTCCTACAACGCGCCCCACCTCCCGCTGGAGGCGACAGAAAAATACCTGCAGCGGTTTTCCCAATTGACCGGCAAGCGGAAGACCTATGCCGCCATGGTCAGTGCTGTCGATGATGGTGTCGGTGATGTTCTTGCCGCCTTGCGGCAAGCCGACGTGGAGGAGGACACGCTTGTCTTCTTCCTCTCTGACAATGGCGGGCCCTATCTGAAGAATGCATCACAGAACACACCGCTCAAGGGCGGCAAATCGGATGTCTGGGAGGGGGGCTACCGCGTGCCGTTTGCTGCTCGGTATCCTCGGGCTATCCCGGCTGGCACAGCCTTTGACCAGCCCGTGTCGTCGCTTGACATTTTCGCCACCATTGCCGCTCTGGCCGACGCCCCGGTCGCTACCGAACGGCCACTCGATGGCGTCAATCTGATTCCACACGTACGCGGCGAGATATCGACTGCATCGCATAGGGCGATCTTCATTCGCAAGTTCGACCAGCAGCGTTACGCCATTCGCTGTGGAGATGACAAACTGGTCATCCTCAACAAAACGAGTCGGCCTCAGCTTTTTGACCTCTCCGCCGACATTGGCGAGGCGAAGAATCTTGCAAGGGAAAAGCCCGACACCGTTCAGCGGCTCCAAAACAGACTGAATGAATGGACCAGCACACTCATTGACCCAGCGTTTCTTGGCTTCAAGATGAAGCATGTGAACGCCGGTTGGATGCGTCGATCGGCAACCCCGTAAACCCTTGGCGTTATTGGGTGTTGCCCAAGTGGGCCATTGTTTGCCCGTATCCGCTGGCACGGGCCATGTGTCGGGCAGAATGCGACGGTCTGGCTATACGGCTCCCGGACAGCCGACAACCGACGCGGTGGAGATGTCGATCTCCTGATCCGATCGTCGGCTGTCATCAGTGTTCAGGACCAGGCGATCCTCCACGAACGATTGGAGCGGGAACTCGCCTTGCCGGTCGACATGTCGTTCATCAACCCGCGCTACGGCATGACACGTTTTCAGCGACTGGCCGTGGCCAACGCCGTTCCCATGGAGGCCACCCCATGAACCCTGTCGTCGAGGAGAGCCGTCGGCATCTTGCCGATCTCATCGAGGCCTGCCGCAGCCTGCGAAACCGAGCGGCTCACGATTACGGTCCTGATTTCGTGATCACGGCCGAGCATTTCAATGCCCTTCACGAACATATTCCGATGCTGAAGACGGTCACGCTCAGCCTCACCGACCACGCAAAGCAATCGCTCGGCATCGAACCATCCGACTTACGCTTCGCATTCGCCCTTCGCCAGACCGGCCGATAAATCGAGACGTGTCAGCGTTCCAGCGGCTCGACGCGGATGTCGTCGAACCAGGCATCAAGCCCATCTTTCTTGTCGATGTCGAAGAAGATTTCCGACGTCACCTGACCTGCGGGCTGCTCTGTTTTGGGTCGGTTATGCCAGGCACGGGCGGTCTGCGCGGCGGACGGAATTCAGGGTGTGAGCCGAAGTTTTGCACGGTTGGTCTGGAAATCACGATGCAGACGCGGCGGCGATTCGGCCCTCATTGGGAGCGGAGTCTGACTGTTCGGCTCTTCCTCGCAAACGCAACGCCTGCGAAAGTGCCGTTGACCGTCCTCTCCTCGAGTGCAAAGGCCAAGGCTGGCAATGGTGTTCGGCACGGCACATTGTTTCGGTTCTGGCATACTGAAGGTCCTTGGAAGTCCCGGGCACGAGCCCGGGGATCGACCCGACGATCCCCCTGCGTGCGCTGGGGGCTTCCTGAGGGGCCGGGCGACGGCCGCGGGGATAGCGAAGAGGCGGCTAAGACCAAATCGGCTCCTCAGGCACGTTTCGTGCCGAACAGGATTGCCATGGATGGCTTTTTCGACGGACAGCGAGCGGCAGAAACCTTGAACGGCCCACCACTCCCCAGGCAGGACTTTTCCCGATGGCGACAGTCGATGCGTTGGCCGTGAAACTTGACGGCGAGTTCGTCACGGACGACCTCACCCGGACGATCTACGCCACCGATGCCTCGGAGTACCAGGAGCGGCCGCTGGCCGTCGCCTTCCCGAAGTCGGCCGCCGACGTGCAGGCGATCATCCGCTTTGCCGCCGCCGAGGACATCGGCATCATTCCGCGGGCGGCTGGCACCTCGCTGGCCGGGCAGGTGGTTGGCGGCGGCATCGTCGTCGATGCCGGAAGACATCTGAACGAGATCATCTCGCTCGACCCCGAACAGCGGCGGGTGCGGGTGCAGCCGGGCGTCGTCCGCAACGAGCTCAACCGCTTCCTCGCCCCGCATGGGCTGTTCTTTGGCCCAGAAACCTCGACCGCCGGCTGGGCGATGCTCGGCGGCATGGTCGGCAACAACTCCTGCGGCTCAAACTCGATCGCCTACGGCTCGACTCGCGATCATCTTGTGTCGGCCCGTGGCTTTTTGAGCGACGGCAGCGAAGCGACCTTCGGCCCGCTCACCGCCGCCGAGTTCCAGGCCAAGTGCAACGGCGCCGACTGCCTGGAAACGCGAATCTATCAACGGTTCGCCGCGCTGCTCGGCGACCCCGCCACCCGGCAGACCATTCGCGCGGCGATGCCGCGGCCCGAGGTGACCCGCCGCAACACCGGCTATGCCCTCGACGCCCTGCTTGATGCCAGCTGCTTTGACGCTGCCAGCGACACCCCCTTCAATCTCTGCCGGCTGCTGGCCGGCTCCGAGGGCACGCTGTTCTTTGGCGTTGAGTACGAACTGAACCTGCTGCCGCTGCCGCCGGCGGGCGGGCTGCTCTGCGTCCACTGCCAGTCGGTCGACGAGGCGTTGCGGGCGGCGGTGCTGGTCATGCAGCGGCGGCACTGCCTGCCTGCCGGACGGATGGAGGTCACCGCCGCTGACCCGCCGCAGCTGACCGGCTGCGAGCTGATCGACAGCAAGATTCTCGACTGCACCAAGGACAACCTCGAGCAGGCCCGCAACCGGTCGTTCGTGGTCGGCGAGCCGGGCGGCGTGTTGGTGGTGGAACTGAAACACCCTCACCAGGAAAAAGTTGCGGCGGGCCTGGCGGCAATCGCGGCCGACCTGACGGCGGCCGGGCTCGGCTATGCCTTCCCGCTGCTCTTTGGCGACGACTCGCACAAGGTCTGGGAGCTGCGGCGGGCCGGCCAGGGGCTGGTCAACAACCTGCCGGGGGATGCCAAGCCGCGGGAGATCGTCGAAGACACCGCCGTGGCGATCGACGACTTACCTGAGTACATCAGCGAGTTCGACCGGCTGCTGGCCGAAAAGTATGGCATCGACTGCGTCCACTATGCCCATGCCGGAGCGGGCGAGCTGCACCTGCGGCCGCTGTTCGACCTCCGCAGCCCGGAGGGCCTGGCGATGTTTCGGGGCGTGGCCACCGACGTCGCGGCTCTCGTCAAGAAATACCGCGGCAGCCTCTCGGGCGAGCATGGCGACGGCCGGCTGCGAGGGGAGTTCATCCGGACGATGGTCGGCGACGCCTGCTATGAGCTCTTCCGGCAGGTGAAGCAGATCTTTGATCCGGCCGGCATCTTCAACCCCGGCAAGATCATCGACACGCCACCGATGGACACCCAGCTGCGAATCCTGCCGGGCGAGGTGGAGCCCGAGCACCAAACCACCTTTCGCTTCGCCGATACCGGCGGGGTGCTGCGGGCGGCCGAAAAATGCACCGGCGTCGGCCAGTGCCGCAAGCCGGCCGCCGCCGGTGGCACGATGTGCCCCAGCTACATGGCCACCCGCAACGAGGCCGACACCACCCGGGCACGGGCCAACGTGCTGCGGCAGGCCCTGGCCGACCCGGCTGCCGCCAACCCCTGGAGCCGGCCGGAGATTGCCGGGGCGCTGGACCTCTGCCTGTCGTGCAAGGCCTGCAAGAGCGAGTGCCCCTCGAACGT
>Ga0114919_10000920_pt1 | contig 23559 bp, 22 predicted proteins | sample BlataG_FD_88682 | JGI IMG/M metagenome (GOLD analysis project Ga0114919, IMG submission 88682) | Deep subsurface microbial communities from Black Sea to uncover new lineages of life (NeLLi) - Black_00105 metaG | ecosystem: Environmental > Aquatic > Marine > Oceanic > Sediment | place: Atlantic... | reverse complement strand
TTTCATTGATCTTTATGAAGGAATATTTAACCCTAAGTTGACACCCTATTCACAAATAGAAGATCATCATCCAAATTTGGATTTAAATTTTTTTTCAGAGATTAATACCATTCAAAAAGCATATTGGCTAGGATTTTTATTTGCTGATGGATGGATAGGCATTGAGAAAAAACAATCTGGTAATTATTATCGAATTGGATTTGGACAAAAATCAGAAGATAGAGAGAGGGTATTCGAGTTTTGTAAAGCTTTGGGGCTTAAAACAAATTATATTGAAGATCTCAAGATCCTCGATGAGGAGGGTAATATTTATTATTATTCAAGAATTCGTTTTTTAGCTGGAAATGTTGAATGGGAAGAGAGTATGGCAAAACATTTAATTAGTTGGGGTATGCATTATTTTTTTTCCGAAAAGGTTGGAAAACGAGTCAAGACACCCATTCTTCCGGATTTGAGAGATGAAAGACTAATGTTGGCTTTTCTTCTAGGATTATTTGATGGAGATGGATCATTACGTCTATATACTTCCCCAAACGGAAATACATATGTGAGCCCTCACATATGCTCAGCAAATAAAAATTTCTTGGAAGAAATACAAATATATTATAATACTAAAAATATTGTTTTTCAGAAAAGTCAAGAAAAGATTGATTATGAAACGGGAAAAACTAAAATCTTAACCTTATATGGGCTTACGTTAGGAACGGAATTATACCAGAATATGATATTGATAATGAAAAATTCTATGGGACGTAAAAGATTTTCATTAGAAGCTTTTTATAACACTCCACTAAGAAAATGGTTATTGAAAGTATTACCTAAAGAAAAATTAAGAGAATTGCTAAAAATATTGCCTACATATAGAATTGCAAAGCTTTTAGAGGTCTCAAATAGTGTTATTGACAGATTAATCAAAAAAGTTTATGATCTTGAGACACCTATACGTGGAGATGTATCCGAGCAAGAAAAAAAAAATTGGATAAAATTTTTAAATGAAATTAGCGAATATCCCAAAGAATAAGAATGAATTCTATTAAATAATAATAAAAAAGAAAATAAAAGCTTTATTCAGTTAGACACTGCAGTAGAATAAAATGAAACAAATTATTAGTTTTAGTCGTAGAACTGACGGTGTTGCTTTTTACATGAACCGTCTTGAGAAGGCTATTGAAGAAGAGATTATAGAAGTTCGCAATCCTTTCAACTATAAAATCAGTCGTGTTTCTCTTAAACCGCAAGATGTTGCGGGCTTTGTGCTATGGTCGAAAAATTTTAAAAATTATTTGAAGAAATGGAGTATTTTTGAGAAATATAGAGCTAAAAACACACTTATTTCGAATAATAAAATCCCTGTTTATTTTCATTTCACTCGGAATTCTATTGTAAAAATCCTTGAACCTTTATCGCCTTCTCTTGAAGAAAGCTTTTCTCAACTGGAAGAATTGGTTAAACTTACATCTCCAGCTCACATTATGTGGCGCTTTGATCCAATTCTTTTTTGGATGGAAGAAGGTAATTTAGTTGACAATCTTGCTGATTTTAATGAAATAGCATCACATTTTTCGGATGCTGGAGTGCAGAGATGTACTATTTCTTTTGCTACCTATTATGTGAAAGTAGAACGACGTATGCGCAACTATTCATTTAATTATTATAAACCAACTTATAAAGAAATGATTAAAACCACTCAGGAACTTGTGATAAAAGCAAGAAAGTATAACATTAGGATTTTTGCTTGTTGTAATCCTGATTTATTAAAAATAACAGAAATATCTCAAGCTCACTGTATTGATGGTAATTATCTTAGTAAACTATGGAACACTAAACTTTCTCTTGCTAAAGATACAGGACAGCGAAAATCTTGCAGTTGTACTAAAAGCCGAGATATTGGAGGTTATAATAAAAAGTGGAAATGTCATCATGGATGTCTTTATTGTTATGCTAATCCCAACAATGAAATTTATGAAAAAACTTTTCTAAAGTAATTATATTAAATTGATTAGTAGAGCTCATACTGACACAAGTCACTACGTTGATGCTAATAAAATCGAGCAAATCATAGGGGAAAAAATCTCAAAAGTAAAAGATACAGGACAAAGAAAAGGCTGCGGGTGTTTTAAATTTAAAGATATTGGTGGATATACTGGAATATTTCGTTGTAAACACAATTGTGCTTATTGTTATGCATCACCAGCAAAGAATTAGATTCCAGTAATATTTTTAAATATAGAAAAACCTATTTCCAAGTTTTTTTAAAAACTTGTAATAAATTTGTATGAGAGATCTTTTCAATATCTTGTTCACTATACCCATTTCCAAGAAGATAATCCCAAAATTTGGGAAATGTAGAGCAATCTTTAACACAAGTTGGTGTAGCAGCACCATCAAAATCTGAGCCTATGGCTACTATATCGATACTAGCAATTTCAACGAGATGGTCAATATGTTTTTTAATTGAATCAAAATTTAGGTTATAATTATACATACCTGGTTCTTTAGCATTTAGAAAACCCATTACAAAATTAATTCCTATGGTTCCATGCTTTTCATGAATTGCTTTTATTTGCTCATCAGTTAAATTCCTTGGATGATTAACAATTGCACGAGCATTTGAATGTGAGGCAAAAATCGGTTTTTCAGAGATTTCATAAACATCCCAAAAAGAAGGTTCGTTTAAATGAGAAACATCAATGGTAATACCTAAAGACTGAACTTCAGCAACTAATTTTATTCCTTCTTTGGTTAGACCAGATTCTTTTTGAGGGTCGTTAAACATCACTCCTGTAGCAAATTTATTGATATTTGACCAGCTTAAACCCATTGTTCGCAACCCAAGACGATATGCAATCCTTAAAAGGCGAAAAGTTTTATCAATTCCTCCAGCACCCTCAAAGTGTAGGATAGCTCCCCTTTTACCCGATGCTTGTATTTTAGCAAAATCATCTATTCTTTTAATTTGCATTAATCCATTAATAGGATTAAAGACAAATTTAAACCATAAGTCAAGGCCTTTTAGAATGCGATTCATAGACGAGGCTGGATAGATTGCAAAAATTGCAGCTTGCACATTTCCTTCTTCCATACGAGGTAAATCATAATGACCAATTTCAGAACGAACCGAGAAGTCGCGTTTGTCTCTTGAGATCTTTCGAATCGTATCGGTATGACCATCAAGTACAGAAAACTTAGGGTTATTTAACATGAAAATAAAACTATTTTATTTAATTTAAATTTCAATTACAATTGTATATTATCAATCTGACTTTATTAGATAAGGTTCTCAATTCTATTTATTTCTAAGTATTCACATTTATTTCTATAAATTCTAATGTCATGTTCTGAAATCACGAGTAATAAATCCTTTAGAGAATGTTATATAATAAAAATAAGGAATTTATTAGTAATTAAATTTATTTAAGGAGGGTTTCACTCTGAATCCCATCCTCTTAGTTTATAATATTTCGGAAGTAAATTCCCTAAAATTTATTTAAAAATAGTAGTATGATATAAAAGATTATAATGCACCTGCCTTTCTTGCTTTAAATTTTATTGCAATTTTACGCAATTCTTCCTGATGGCTAAAAAGTGCACAAGGAGAGCCTTCAGTTTCCAATAAATGTTCATTTTCCCTTATGTATCTAAAAAAATCGCTAGCTAATCCTTCACGTAATGATGATTTAGTTAAATTATGCGTAGTCATACTAGAAACTGGACAAGGTGTTAAAGCTCCAGATGGAGTAACATGAGCGAAACCTCTTCCCGCTGAAACGCATCCTCCCATATATTCTTCATCTCCGGGTGAATGAATTAAGTAAATTTTTTTATTCGCTCTATAATTTAATATTTGTTTTCGGAATGCTGTTCTTTCTTCTTCTGTCAACATTAAAGATTCTGTAATATCATGTTTGGTGGGAATATATTCTAAAAAGAATCCTATTCTTACACCTTTTTTAATAAGAAAGTCAATCATAGAAGGGTTCATCCATTGTTTATAATTTATTCCATTAATTGTCACTGATATACCATTTATTATGCCAATTTTGTTAAGTCTATTAATAGTTTTTAGTACCTTTTCATAAACCCCCACTCCTCTTCTGCTATCAGTCTCCTCTTTACCTCCTTCAATGCTAACGATGATCGCGATGTTTTTTAACTTTTTCAATTTCTCATAATCAGTTTCTTTGAGTGCCGTTCCATTTGTAAAAATTAAAAAACCTCTATCCTTGAACTCGCTGCATAAATCGAGTAGGTTAGGAAACATAAATGGTTCTCCGCCAGCAATTACATAGCAAAATACTCCTAAATCATTCCCTTCCTTTATAATCTTTCTCCAAGTATCTATATTTATTTGCTTTTCAGTTTTGATGCTCAAGGTTCCAGCGGCAGCAGCATAACATCCTGCACAATGTAAATTACATTGTTTCGTAATACTCAGAATTAGAAAGGGTGGAACTTTTAAACCTTCTTCTTTAGCTTTTTTTCGTAATTCAACCGTATTTTTGAAGGATTTAATTAATTTTCTTGTTGTGACTAAATAAGAAGGATGTCTTAATACCCATGGTATGAAGACTTTTGCCATATTTGGGTCTGCTAACTTAATATTTTTTCTTAAACTCATTTTTCATAATTTAGTTTTAGTTTTCTAAAATAGTGTAATAATTTACATAACTTATAATTGCAGTAGACCAATATTTATGAACTCATTATAATCAAGAAGAAAACCTATAAATAACATGTAAATAGAACTAATTACAATTAAAGTAAAAATTGGTGTTAAAAATCGCAAAAATTTTAAGAATAGATTTAGAAACAAAAAGCATTGACTATGAAGATTACACAGATGAAGATGAAGTGAATTTAATCGGAGGAATGGGTTTAGCAACTGCGATCTTCACACGAGAAGTAGAACCCGAAATTGATCCGTTTGATGGGAATAATCTTTTGATCTTCTCAGTTGGACCATTTTGCGGCACAGCTATTCCTTTCTGTGGTAGATATTTTATTACAGCAAAATCACCGCTAACTAAAATTCTCGGGGAAGCATCTTCAGGAGGGTTTTTTGGTAAAGAGCTTAAATCTGCAGGTTATGATCTAGTAATCATTAAGGGTAAAAGTCAGAGTCCGGTTTATCTATGGATAAATGACGGACAAGTAGAAATAAAGGACGCTTCTGAATTGTGGGGGAAAGGAACTCAAGAAACTGATGAAAAAATAAAAGATCTGCTTGGAAACGATAAAATAAAAGTAGCTACTATTGGACCGGCTGGAGAAAATTTAGTTAAATATGCGTGTATAATCAATGATAAGCATCACGCAGCTGGACGTTGTGGAATGGGAGCTGTAATGGGTAGCAAGAACTTAAAAGCTATTGCAGTTCATGGCACGGGTAAAGTTCCCGTTCAAGATAAAGATAAAGTAAATGATGCAGCTAAAGAACTTAGAGAATTATTAAAGAAATCCGGACTAGGAATGGTAATAGCAGATTCAGGTACACCAGTCCACATAGATTCCATGGCTAGTGTAGGAGATATTATTATTAAGAACTATACAGAGGGAAGATGGATTGGGATTAAAAAAATTGGAGCAAAAGCATTACAAGCAAGAGGAGAGGTTAAAATGCATGGCTGTTTTAATTGTCCAACGGCTTGCAGGGGATTCGTGGAATATGAGGGAGAATGGGTAACTCGGCCAGAATATGAAACCTTAGGAATGCTAGGTTCTAATTTATTGGTTAACGACTTAGAGGCGTTAATCAAATGGAATTTAAGAGTCAATGATCTTGGTCTGGACTCAATTAGTCTTGGGGCAATTATAGGATGTTTTCTTGAATCCATTGAAAGAAAGCTAATTGATGTTAATTTAGATGAATTTGGATTTACTGAGGAAAATATTTGGGGTGCTATTGGACCGATAGAAAAACTCTTCACTAAAATTGCTTATCGAGATGGAATTGGTCATGATTTAGCTGAAGGAGTGAGATCTTTTTGTGAAGTAAAGGGATTACCAGAAGAACTTTCCATGCATGGAAAAGGACTCGAGATTCCTGCTCATGAACCACGAGCAAATAATCTAACGGCATTAGATTATGCAACAACACCTCGAGGTGCATATCATTGTTATGAACCGATGCATTTATCTTCCTATATGAATCAAAAAGAAGAAATCGGTTTAACCGAACAAGTAGAGCGTTTTGGAACGGGGAATGATGTTGCTGAAGCTGTAATAAAGATTCAGGATGCCAGTGAGGCGTATTCTGCCTGTGGTGGATGTATATTTGGATTCTGGTTCATCCACAAACTCACACCTTGGATAAATGGTCTTAATGGAATTACTGGAAGAGCATATACAGTTGATGATTTCATGAAAGCAGGACAAAAGATCATAAGAATGAAAAGAATGTTTAATGTTAAATGTGGAATCACTAAAGCAGATGATAATTTTGGGAAGAGATTTTATACCCCCCTTGAAAAAGGTGGAACTAAACGAAATACTCCTCCATTAGAAGGATTATTAGAAAAATATTACCAAATTAGAGGCTGGGATGCTCAAGGTAAACCGATTTAAAGATCTTTAAATTTAAATTCTGAAAATATCTTTTTAATCTCTTTTTTTTCCTTCCTCTTTAGTTAACCATTCAGAACTTGATAACCAGCTTCATTGTTAAAAAAAAAAAACACTCTATTGAATTAAATCAGATAAAGAATTACCTATCAAATCAATAATTTTGATATAGGATGTAAACATCAGGTCATTATCTACTGTGGAATCGAATGAAATCGATAAAATTAACCCTTTATTGAAGGAAATGATAAGAAGTTTTCCATCTTCTCCTTCAATATGACAAAATTTAAACTTTCCTTTTTTAATTTCCTTACATGCTCTTTCCATTAAATTAAACATAGCTATAGTCATTGCTGCGTAACGAGATTCATCAAATTCTTCTGGAAGTATACTGCTTATTGATGCACCATCAACATCACTTATAAGAATGACAGCTTTTACTCCATCAAGCTTCTTTATCATTCTCATTATGAATGATGCATTAAACAATTTGTCTGAAAGTTTATAAATTTTATATCTATCTAAAAACATTCCTGACTCTTGTACTATGGTTTTTTCTTTTAATCTATTAATTGTAGTCCTTATTTTAGGTTCTTCAATCCCTGTTATTTCACTTAATTGAAGAATTGTTAAAGCTTTTGTTTTTAATTCTTTTATTAATTTTTCAGCTATAGTTGTCATACAATATCACATTTTTATAAAGTAATTGTTATACAAACATCTTTTCTATAATTAAAAGATATGTCTGTGTTATATATATAGAGGTTCATCTATTTAAATGTTATGGTAAGGTTATTTTGAAAATAAAAAAATTAGAAAAAATAAATTAAATTGATTAGCTAAAAATCGTTAAATTCAAAATCAGAAAAAATTGATTTAATTCTCTCTTTACATTTATTATCTAACCATTCAGAATGGTTATATGATAGTTTAATTCCTATCTTTTCTGGTTTAGAGAGCCAGAGTGGATTATAAGGTAATAATCCTATTTTTTTTATATTTAAGGTTTTCAAATAATTAGCTAAGTTACTCAAATTTTCATCAGTATCAGTTATATTAGGAATAAGAGGAATCCTTGGTAATATTTCTATTGATTTGTTTTTAATGATATCTTCAAAATTTTCTAATATCCTCTCGTTTGAAACTTTACAATATCTAGCATGTAATTTTGGATTGTAAATTTTCAAATCAAAATAAATAAGGTCGATATATGGTAAAATAAATTCATAAAATTTGTCTCGATTATAATATCCACTGGTCTCTAAACATACATGAATTTCTTCTTTTTTGAGTTCTTTTAATAATTCATTTATATAATTTATATGATAAAGTGGTTCACCACCAGAAAAAGTAACCCCTCCACCTGAATTTCTATAAAAAATTTTATCTTTTAATATAATTTCAAGTAAGTCTTTTATGATATATTCTTGTCCTACAAATTCTAAGGCATAATTTGGGCATACTTCAATGCATTTACCACAGAGATTGCATAAAGAGCGATCTATTCGATACTTATTTGAAAAATCTATAGCATCTTGATTACAAACTTTTAAACACGCTCCACATTCACTACAGCTATCTTTATTAAAAGAAATTTCTTTAATTGGCGATTTGGCTTCAGGATTTTGACACCATACACAAGAAAGTGGGCAACCTTTAAAAAATAGCAATGTTCTTATTCCAGGACCATCATCAAGTGCATTTCTTTTGATATCCACTATAAGTGTTCTATCTGTCATCATTTCCAGAATTAAAAATTAAAATAAAAAAATAGATTTTGTGTTATCTTGCTTGGTATTCATGCCGTTCAATTAGTTCTATTTGCATATTTTTATTTAACTTCGTGAAGTAGGCATTATAACCTGAGACTCTAACTAAGAGCCATCTATAATCAATCGGGTTAGCCATTGCATCTCTCATTGTATCCGAAGATATAATATTAAATTGCCACTGCATACCATTCAAATCAAAAAAGCTCTGGACATAACTCATGAAAAGATCTAGAGTTTTACTATGGGTATCCCCCGGATGGGGAACAAGCTTTACGTTATAAGAGGCATTATTCGCCATTTTTAAGTAGTCTAAAGCTGCAACGCTTTGAATGCTCGGAAGCAAGATGTCAGTGGTACCAGATGCGGGCGTTAATCCAGGAGTCAATGCCTTTCCCTTCTTTCGCCCCGATGGTAAAGCACCTGTGAGCATTCCAAACCCAGTATGATAACTTATCGACCAGTAGCCCACTAGATATTTACCACCCCTATAATTACCAGCAGGATTGTAAATATCATAGCAAAAATCAATTATATCTTGAGCCATTTCAATAGTTCCTTCTTCACCAGAACCAAATTTGGGAACTCTTTCTATTTTATGCAAAATGGACTCGTATCCTTCAAAGTTTTTATCAATAGCATCCATTAATGTGGCAAAATCAAATTCCTTTTTATTATAGACTAATTCCTTAATAACCAATATACTATCAACTACATCCGTAAGTGCCACGAGAGCAACTCCCGATGAATTGTATAAAGCGCCACCTTGAATGAGATCCTTGCCTTTTTCTAAAGGCCCTTCGTAGAAACCCGATAAAAGAGGCGTTGGATGGACATATTTATGTGATTCCCCAAGAAAATTATTGATTTCAATTGATTGTTCTGCTAAATATTTAAGTTGAGTTTTATAAGCATTTAGAAAATCTTCAAATGATATAAAATTGGTTCGAACATCACCAGTATCAATGCCCATCTTTTCTCCTGTTAATGGGATAATTCCGTTATTTAATGCCATTTCTAAGGGAGCTACCAGGTTCAAAAGCATGCAATTCGTATGGCCATAATGTTTTCCTACTATGGTTGGTTCAACACATCCAGTTGCCGCCCAGTCCCTAGCATCTTCTACAGAAAAACCTTCGTGAACTAAGGCTTCAATCATAGTTCTATCATTATGAATGCTAGGAGATGCCCCCATATTCAAATTTACTTCAGTTAAACGTCGTAAATATTCCTTTGAGTTAATTCCAGAATAATATCGAGCGTTCATGTTGGGATCCTGGAACCCAAGCATTTCATTTGTCTTTAAAATTATATAGGTCATATCATTTACGGTGTTTTTTCCTTCCCTATCAACACCTCCGACTGTAACCGTGTCATCAGAAGAACTACCTCCGAAAAGTTTCCACCCCACATTTGGCATTAGTGGATCATGATCGTTAAATCTGATAAATAAGGATCCGACCAACTCAATTGCCTTTCTTATGATTTGGTCTTTTTCAGTGTCATTTTTAGCTTTCTCAATCTCTTTCAAAAATAATGGTTGAAGCATTTGATCTAATCTACCAATTGACAAAGCAGAATTAGCATTTTCACAATGTAAACATACAAAACTCGTCCAAATAGATTGAACTGCCTCTTGAAGCGTTTCTGCTGGCTTTGCGGGTACTTTCGCACAAATTCTGGAAATTTCCTTTAATTCCTCAATTCTCTTTGCTTGTTCAGGTTTATTCGGATCTATAAATTCGGTAATTCTAAGTGCTTCTTCACTCAAATTTTTAGAATATGTCAGAACACCATCTACTGCTATTTGAATAGCCTTGTAGAAATTTTGTTTCTCCTTAGAATCAGCTTCTTTTTCCAATTTTCCAGCTTTGTTTTTAACACTTTGTATTCCTTCGCGTATAATCATCGGAAAGCCCGGGACCGTATGACTAATGGCATTGGTCTTCATCATGAAATAAAATACCCAGCTTTCTTCTAATGCTTGGGATTTTGGATTGTCATTCTTATTCCGGCAATACTCCCTTACATTTCGTTCCATCCAATAAGGAAAGACTTCTAAACTCAAAATATCGGCATCTTTTTCTGAAATATCATTAGGATTAAGTTCACGCTCTGCTATGGTTTTTAATTCAGGCCAAATCGCTGTTGCAATTAGTTCAGGATATAAAGGAATACCGACTTCTTTTGATGTAGTGGAACCTGCAAGGAGATGTTTGTCATGAATAATTGGCTTTTTGTTTGTCATTATGTAATTCACTGCTCCTGCTTGGCGCAATTCAGGATCAATGGGATTCCCTGAGTTATCTTCTTCAAATCCATTCTTTATATGATAATCTGTCACAAGTTTTGCTCGTTCAACACAAATTGCTGGTTTTAAGGCAAATCGTCGATTTTTCAAATATTTTAGGCGTGGAAAATCGTCTAAAGAATATTTTGCCAAGTAAGGGTCCTCTAATGCTTCGACTTTATCAATTTTTCGATTCAAGCTTTCATTCATAAGCTTTCTACTTTTTTCTCCACTATCGATATCCTCAATGGGATATATTATTCTATTTTCAGGACCTTTATAGTCCTTTATTTTAGCTCCCATAACAAGTGATGTAAGATAAGAGAATTTAGTAAGGTAAGACATGTTTCCTATATACCCCATTTCATTTGTCAAAAGATAATCAAGAGATTCTTCAGCACTTTTATTATAGAGGTTAGCCAAAGTCTCTTTATCTTTATAATATATTGTTATGTTGGGATCTTCAATTTTTCCCTCGCCGACCGTCATTTTTCCATCTTTAAATATTACGTTAACATTAACTTTATCATCTTTTGTAGTAAACTGATATTTAGCATTAAAGACAAATCCTGTTTTTTCGTTAGATATCTCTCTACGCATTTTTCTACGGGTATCAAATATCATAGCTAGTAAATTTAATTGCCCTTTAAAATTTTCAATCTCTTTATCAATTTCTAATTCATTCATATTAATTATCTCTTTAAAATTCGAAAAATTTCTTATTTTAAACTGGTTATAATATAATTCTTTTCTTTTAGTATTTTAATTTTTATTGTTCTTTATTAAAAATTTTATATCTTTGTCAAATAATTAAGCATACTCTTTTTTTTAAGTTTGATCTTGCCACATTTAAATCAATATATTTTAAATATTGACTGAATAATAGCAGAATAATATATTAATAGATGTAAAAATATATTGAACTAATATTGTGTGTTTTTTGAAAAACGAGGAGAATTTAAAATGAGTGATGAGAATATTGAACAAGTAATTAGCGAAACCTACGATGCTGTAATAATTGGCGCTGGTAATGGAGGCTTAATTGCCGCCGCAGAATTATCATTGAAAGGTGCTAAAATACTGCTTATAGAACAACATAACTTACCGGGAGGATTTGCATCTAGTTTTGTAAGAGGAAGGTTTGAATTTGAGACTTCACTTCATGAACTTTATGATTGGGGGTCTTCATCGGATAAGGGCGGTACTAGAAGATTATTAGAAAAATATGAACTAAATTCAGAGTTCGTAAAAGTGCCTGAAGCGTATAGGTTAATTTTAACGGACCCAGATGAAGATCTTAATGTAGTAATGCCTTTTGGTGTAGATTCTTATCTTGATTCAATTGAAAAAGAAGTCCCCGGAAGTAGAGAATCGGTAAGAAAATTTTTTGACCTAGCTGTAGACATTAATAGGGCAACTTCTTATATAGGACAGACAAATGGACACCCAGATCAAAATGTACTATTAAAAGAGCATTCAAATTTCCTTAAAACTACAGCTTATTCTGTGGAGGAAGTTCAAAATGCCCTTAATATTCCAGAAAAAGCAAGGAGCATTCTTAACGCGTACTGGCTTTACTTAGGCTTACCAATGAGTAGAGTAAATTTTACGATCTTTGCTTCTATGGTTTATGGTTATATTTTAAGAGGTGCTTATATTCCAAAATTTCGATCTCACGACTATACTACCGCTCTAGATACAAAGATTAGAGAATTAGGAGGTAAAATCGAATATAACACGAAAGTAGAAAAAATTTTGGTTGAAAATGGTAAAGTTGTCGGAGTTGAAACTTCTAAAGGAGATAAGATAAAAACGAATCATGTAGTCAGTAACGCTTCACCCACGCTTACTTATAACAAATTAATACATCCTAAATCAGAAGTTCCAGAAATTGCTTATAAAGAAATAAATGCTAGAAGGCATGGAGTTTCTACATTTGTTGTTTATTTGGGTTTAGATGCAACGGCTGATGAATTAGGACTCAAAGATTATAGTTACTTTATTTGTAATAATATGAATACAGATGAACTTTATGAATCTTTGAAGATCCTTGAAACGCCTAAGGTTCAAGCAACAATTTGTTTAAATAATGCGATCCCAGATTGTTCACCTCCAGGTACATGTATTATTTCGATTACAACTGCTTTTCTACCAGGAACATGGGACAATGTAAAACCCGAAGATTACTTCACATTAAAGAATAAAATCGCGGAAGATCTTATTGATACTTTGGAAAAAACCACTGGTGCTCCAATAAAGAAACATATTGAAGAAATTGAAGTTGCTACACCACAAACCATTGCAAGATTTACTAGAAGTTATAATGGAGTTGTATATGGTTACGAACCAGATTCTTGGGATTCATTTGTCCCACGCTTGATGACAATGAATGACGAAAAGCATATTGAGGGTCTTGAATTTTGTGGAGGTTTTGGCAAAAGATGTCATGGATATAGTAGTTCTTTAAAGGATGGAGAAACTGCTGCTTTACTAACTTTACAAGATTTAAATAAAAAAGGTGAGTTAAAATGAGTGAAGAAAAAAAGAAATTTGATATAATCGTTAAAAGCAACACAAGAGATTTATTTGCGTTCACAAAATTAGTCCCAAAAAGAAAAAAGAAGTTCGAAAAGGCATCTAGTGAACCGATAAAAAAGGATCCAATGAATGAACTCGCTGTGAGAATTCATCCTATAAGACAGTACTTAGTAATCAATCAAATTAAAGACGAAACAAAATCTACTAAAACTTTTAAGCTCACACCCGATCCAGATTCAAACACAAAGGAATTGGCCTTTTTTAGAGCGGGTCAATATTTAAGTTTAAAAGTTGAATTAAATGGAGTTGCAATCACAAGACCTTATTCAATAGCTTCTTCTCCTTCAGACGCTTTAAATGGTTTCTACGAAATTACGATTAGAAAAGAAGAACCCGGATTCTTAACTGGATACATATGGGATAGATGGACAGTAGGAACTAAAGTTGAAAGTTCTGGTCCAGAGGGATTCTTTTTTTACGAGCCTCTTAGAGATTTAAAACAGATAGTCGGTCTCGCAGGAGGATCAGGAATTACGCCATTCCGGTCCATCGCTAAAGAAATTATTGAGGGTAAATTAGATGCAAAGTTAACTTTGATGTATGGAAGTAGCGAAGAAGACGATATCATTTATTACAACGAATTTAAAGAACTTGAAAAGAAGTACTCCGAAAAAATTAAAGTTGTATATATTTTAAGTTGTGAAGAAGTCACCCTCGAAGGATGTGAGTTGGGTTTTTTAACTTCTGATATTATAGAAAAATATTGCGATGTAAACAATAGCTCGTTTTTTATCTGTGGACCACAAGTTATGTATAATTTTGTTGAAAAAGAGTTAGAAAAGTTCAATTTACCTCATAAACGCGTCCGTAGAGAGGCATTTGGTGAAATTAAGGAGATTCTAAGTAATCCAGACTTTCCTCAAGATTTAGCCGATAAGATATTTAGTATTAAGACTCACATTGGAAGTTTGATTAAAGAAATACCAGCAAAGGCAACCGAATCCGTTCTTGTTGCTCTAGAACGTGCAAATTTAAATCCACCATCAAAATGTCGTTCTGGCGAATGTGGATTCTGTCGTTCGCTTCTTATTTCTGGTGATGTATATATAAGCCCTATTTCTGATTGGAGAAAAGCTGGAGATAAAAAATTTGGTTATTTTCATCCATGTGCATCCTACCCAATTACAGATCTCGAAATAAAAATTCCAAGACACCTCTAAAAATATTTTAAATATTTCTATTTTATTTTATTTAATTGCCAAAAATTTATTTCTCAGTATTTCCTTAAGTTTTTTAATCAACTTTTAAAGAAATAAAAGGAAAGTAATGGACATAAAAATTAAATTGGGAATTATTGCTTTTTTCGTAATCCTAATTCAGTCAGGTTTAAAACTACTAGGGGTAATCCTAACAGGAAGTCTAACTTTTTTATCTGAAACTGTTGATACGCTTACTGATATTATTTTTGTTTTTCTCACAATTTATTCTCTGTATATAAGTCAAAAACCCCCAGATTTCCAACATATGTACGGGCATTCCAAGATTGATTCAATAGGGGGATTAATTCAAGGAATTATATTGATCAATCTATATTGTATTCTTATTTATTTAGCAGTTCAAGCAATACTAACCAACGCGTATGGTATTATGAATCCTGATTTAGGGTTTCTACTGTTAATCATTTCATTTATTATTAATTTAGCTTTTTCTAGGATTTTAATATGGCAAGGAAAGAAACGGAATAGCTTATCACTTAAAATTCAGGGTTTAAATTTGTTCCAAGATTCTCTTAGGGCGATTGTAGTTCTGATTAATTTCATTTTAGCTCTCTTTTTCAGCATCCAATTTTTAGACCCATTTTTTAGCATTGGTCTCTCTTTATGGATAATATTCACCGCATTTAAGCTTTCAAAAGAAGGAATTAAAGATTTAATTGATGAAAACCCCATAAATTATCTTATTTTAGAAGAAATCAAAGAAAAGGTTTTTAACCTTGATCACGTTAATGGTGTTGAAGAACTAAAAGTCAGAATTGGTGGAAATACATTATTTTTAGACGTTCGTTTATCTGTTGAAGATCACATATCTGTTGTTCATGCAAATGAAATTACAAAAGCAATTCATGCATTGAGTAAAAAATATTTTTTGTCTTATAATGTAGAATGTATAGTTGAGATGAATCCTTTAAGTGGTGAATCTTCAATAGGAGAAGAGATAATAAACTTACTTCATTCGATGAAAAGTGAATTTAATGAGATTTCAGATTTCAGGAATTTAAACATTTTTAGAATAGAAAATAAATACTTTTTATCTGTAGCAATAGTCGTTGAAGAGAATTTATCACTAGAAGAAGCTCACGAATTAAGTATTATGTTTGAAAATCAACTAAAGGAACAAGTTCCATCTATATCACGAATAATTACTCATATAGAATCAGATGCTACGATACGAAAATTAGTAGTTGATCATTTAGTCTGTACTCTTATTGATCCTCAGAAGAAAAGAGAAATCCAGATTACTTTAGAAAGCTTATTAAAAAGTAATCCAGAAGTTAAAGGATATCATGGTTTAGAATTTTTGGCAGCACTTGATTTTTGTGCACTCGAACTCCATGTTTTTTTTGATGGATCCTTAAACATTTCGAAAGTTCATAATATGGTTTCAAATTTAGAGCAGCAAATAATAGAAACTCTAAAAAATGAAAATCTAACAGAAATTATAATCCATTCTGAACCTGTAGAAGGTCGAACAGATGGAATTTTTTTTTAATTTAAAATGGAAAAATATAGCTAAATAAACATAGTTCTTCTTGCATTGTTTTAATATCTTCTTGTAAACTTTTATTAATTGGAATACCTTGTTTTATTCTTACTTTTTCAGAATAATATTCTTTTTCTCCAGCAGTATATATTCGATTTTTACCAGGTGCTTTCTTAGAGTTTCTAAGAGTTCTCATAATTGTCCCAGTAGTTCGTTTAAACATTTTCAAGGGTGTAAAGTGGTTTACATTTATAGCTAAAAAGAAGTGCCCAACTTTTAAGCGTTTTTGGTCTTCTTCGATAACTCCTGCTGTATCTTTAAGAAATACTCCATTTTGTAATGCTGATGATAAAATTTCTACAAGCGTAGCATATCCAAAACCCTTATAACCTGATGTATTTTCGCCTTTACCGCCTAGCGGTAAAAGAGCTGCAGTATTATCTTCTAAATTTTTTAATGTTTCTTGAGGATCGTTTTGCGTTCTTCCATTCTTGGTTATGATTACTCCTTCAGGAAGCGGTTTTTGCTCTCTATTATAAACTTCAATCTTACCCCTTTGAATAATTGAGGTAGCACAATCAATCATAAAAGGAAATTTTTCGTCTGTTGGTGCTCCCGCAGTCAATGGATTTGTACCTAACATTGGTTCTACACCAAATGTTGGAGGAACAGCGGGTCTAGCGTTAGTGGTTGTAATCCCTATCATTCCTTCTTTTATAGCCATGAGAGAGTAATATCCCGCAATCCCAAAATGCGTAGAATTCCTAACTGCAACAGCTCCGAGTCCATACTTTTTGGCTTTTTGAATCGCTAATTTCATAGCATTATAACCTATAACCGGTCCTAACCCACATCCACCATCAATAACCGCAGTTGTAGGACCTTTTTTAACGATCTTTATCTTTGTTTTTGTGTTATAAATTCCTTTTTTAATCCTATCGTAATACATCTTACATCTCTGAATACCATGTGAATCTATTCCTCTTAAATCGGATGTAATTAATACATCTGCAATTATTTCAGAATCTACTTTATTTACCTTAAGACTAATGAATACATCTCTAATAAAATTCTTGAGAGTCTTAAAATCTATGTAAATAATATCTCTAGAAGAGGATAGTATGTCATTTTTTATACTTGTCATATAGACTACCTTGAATGCAATAGAATTTTACTAGAATTCCTTCTATTTAATTAAAATCATATTGAATATAAGTTGAAAGTTCGTGATTAACCCTAATTTTAATAATTTTTAGCGATTTTTTTGATAATTTTATAGAAAAAGTGTTAGAAATTTATAGAAAAATAAAGGATACTTTTTTAAAAATTAAATTCGTATTTATCCAGATGAAGTTCCTTTTGCATAATTTTGATATCTTCTTGTAAACTTTTGTTAATCGGAATTCCAGTTTTTAATCTTTCTTGTTCGGCAATGAATTCCTTCTCTCCCGCCGTGTAAATTTTTTCCTCGCCTGGAGCCTTTTTTGACTCTCTCAATCCCCTCATGATATTTCCGGCTGTTTTTTTAAAAGAACCAATTGATAGGAAGCTTTCAACATTAATTGCTAGAAAGAAATGTCCCACTTTTAAGCGTTTTTGGCCGTTTTCTATGATACCTATCGTATCTTTAAGATATATTCCATCTTGTAAAGCCGCAGATAATATTTCAACTAAGGTCGCATAACCATAACCCTTATAACCTGAAGTCCCTTCTCCTTTGCCACCTAAGGGTAATAACGCAGCTTTCCCTTTATTCATACCCTCTAATATTTTGGTAGGATCAGTTTCTGTTTTACCATCATCTGTTATTACTACCCCATCCGGTAAAGGTTTGTTTATTCTATTATATAATTCTACCTTACCTCTTTGAACGATTGTAGTAGCACAGTCAATTAAAAAAGGGAACTCTTCGTCTGTTGGAGCGCCTACTGTTAACGGATTTGTTCCTAACATCGGCTCAACTCCAAAGGTAGGAGGCATGGAGGGGCGAGCGTTAGTAACTGCGAAACCAATCATCCCTTCCTTTGTAGCCATGAGAGAATAGTAACCTGCAATTCCAAAGTGGGTCGAATTTCGAACAGCAACAGAACCAAGTCCATACTTTTTCGCTTTTTCAATCGCAGTTTTCATAGCCTTATAAGCAATAACATGACCCATTCCGCAATTTCCGTCCCATAGAGCCGTAGTTGGACCATCCTTAACGATGTCAATCTTTGTAATTACTTCGTAAATTCCAACTTTGATACGATCGAAATACATTTTACAACGTTGTATTCCATGAGTATCAATTCCTCTAATATCAGAAGCAATTAAAACTTCAGCTATAATGTGGGCATCGTCTTTAGGAACCCCAAGCCCAATAAAAACATCTCTCATGAAATTTTCAAGTATTTTTGCGTCGAGATATATAATATTTTCAGACATAGTAGTCCCTTAAAATTTACTCATATTTCATTATTTTATGATAATTGAACTATACTCTAGCTTATTTTTGGTTTTACATAAAGTTTATATTTTTTAATTAGTAATCACATTTCATATTTAATTTGAGTAATAATAAAACTGAGGAAGATCTACAATGCCAAAAGCGAATGTAAATAATACAGAGATTGAATATGAGACGATCGGGAACCCGATTTCAAAACCGTTGTTATTGATAGCTGGACTGGGAAGCCAGATGCTTGCTTGGTCGGATGAGATGTGCGAAACTTTAGCAAATCGTGGCTTTTTTGTCATCAGATTTGACAACCGAGATATAGGTTTGTCAACAAAATTTGAAGATGCCGGTTTGCCAGACTTTTTGGAGATTAATGCGGCCTATTCTCGTGGAGAAACACCCGAAGTACCGTACACTTTAAAGGACATGGCTGATGATGCCGTTGGTGTCTTGGATGCTCTGAATATCGATAAGGCACATGTTTGCGGTGCTTCCATGGGTGGAATGATCGCACAAGTTCTAGCATATGAATATCCATCTCGAGTGCTATCTCTCACGTTAATCATGAGCACGACAGGAAATCCCGATCTACCGCAATCGAAGCCAGAAATCTTGGCACAATTCTTTGCACCCGTTCCTTCCGAACGCGAGGGGTTTATTAAAGAAATGGTTAAGCGCGGTCGTCTCATTCACGGCACTTTTGCCTATGATGAGGATCAATCAAGAGAGTATTGGACAAAAGAGTACGATCGTAGTTATTACCCCGAAGGGATAACGCGCCAATTAGCAGCAATGGCTGTTCCCGGTAATCTAAAACCCAAACTTGCTGCAATACGAGCGCCTACGCTTGTTATTCATGGGAGGGAAGATCCACTTAACCATGTTGAAGCGGGTAAAGACATCGCAACAGCAATACCTGGAGCAGAATTATTGATTTTGGATGGAATGGGGCATAATTTCCTCGTGAAGTCATACCACATATTGTAAACGCATTAGTTGCGAATAGCAACAAGAGTGGCAATTAGAAAATAACGAAAGAAAGCAAAAGAGCCGTTCAAGTTCAAAAATAATCTTTGTAATATATTTTCAATCTCTGAACGCCATGAGTATCAATTCCTCTGATATCTGAAGCAATTAAGACTTCAGCGATAATGAGAGCGTCGTCTTTAGGCATACCAAGTCCAATGAAAACTTCTCGCATAAAATTTTCAAGTATCTTAATATTAATATACACAATATCATCAGTCAATTATTATCACTATAAATTAAATATAAATTTTTATTTAATTAAATTTTAGAAATCATTTTACTCCTTTAATTTATTTATTAAAATTTTAACAAATTATTGATATTTTATTTTGATTTATCTTTTTACCTTGGTTGATTATCTCTTGAATTTTGTTAAGAACATTTATATTTATCCAAACTATTAATAATATTGAAAAGATATGAAAGTTCCAAATCGAATTGTTATTAATGCTAAAATATGTGCAGGAAAGCCATGTATTCGCGGTACTCGACTCTCTGTTGATTTTATTTTGGAATTATTAGCCTCTGGATGGAATTATGAAAAGATTCAAGAAGAATACAAAATTGAAAACGACGACATTTTAGCTGTTCTACAATATGCCCACCAAATCATTAGCGAAGAGGAAATATTCGAAATTTCTCCATAAATTTAATACTCTAAGTTCTTAAATATATCTTCCATTAACTGATTTGATAAAATAGCGAATTATAAAAATGAAACTACAATTAATAATAGATGAAAATATTCCGAATTCGGTAGTTAATAAATTAAGAAAGAATAATTATAGTTTATATTCAATTAGAGAGAAAAAGAAAGGTATAGAAGACAAAAAAATCATAAAACTAAGCAAAGAAACAAACAACCTATTCTAACTTTGGATAAAGATTTTGGTTATTTAGTTTATCATCAAAAAATGTATCCATATTGTATTATATTATTAAGAATTCATCCTCAATCTCCTGAGATTATTTATACTACAATTATACAAGTATTAAAACTAATAGAAAGACAGAATATTGATTTAAAAGAAAAATTCATAGTTTCAGATGGAAAATCTTTAAGAATTCGTAAATTTTAGTTAGAGTCTATTTATTTAACTAAATCTAAGCTTCCTTATTTTCGATTTTACAAAAAGTTTGATAAAATATTATTTCCATGTTATGTGATTTTTTGAATCCTTTTTCAGTTTATTTTACTTATGATATTGAATGACATGAAAGTTAAAGTAGAAGGTAAATTTTTCAAAGAAGTAACTGTTGACGACGATGGTAACAATATAACTTATGTTTTTCCTGATACGAACGAATTTTTATCGATGTTAAGGAGAAAGATAAATAAAGAGTTAATCTTAGAAAAATAAATGCATCAATAAATTTTTATTTTTCCATTCATTTTATTTGTATGGACCGTTTGGGGTGGTCTGAAGTCCCTTTGTTGGACGGAGCGCAAAGACCTCATTAGCGCAAATTGCCTGGATTCAGGTTTCATGAATAGTATTATCCAATTTTATGTCCCGACGAAGCGATCCCCATGATGGTGGGTGCCAGAGTAGGGCTTTTTGTAGGAAAGGCTCGAGCTCGTAATAACAAACCCGATCAGGCCAGGGATGGAGCAATCGTAAGTTTAGGTGTTCACGCTTTATGGTAAGGTCGTGGAGGAGCATATTATCTGGTCATAATAGTAGGATTGGAATCGAGGTTCAGGTCTTTTATTCTATTCCTTCCTAAAAAACATTTCCTAAGGTTAATACAAGTTTTTCTTTACTTTCAGCTTATATGTACAGTGAGAATTACTATTATCAACAATACACTCCTTAATTTCAGTCTCAAATTGAGACTCAGGAAATAGACTTGTCAAAAAACTCCTCGTATAAGGAAAACATATGCTATCTTGAATAGTTTTTGCGCTTGTTGGGTTACTTTTTCCGCCAATTGGACAAAATTTCTTAGAATGTTTTAATTTAATAAGATATGTGTTCTCCTCTATTTTTTTAATTAAAGTTGAGGCACCTAACGCTTTATAAGCAGTTTCTAAAGCAGTTGTTAAATCGCTAATACCTTTTTCTTTATATAAAGCGGCTAATTTTGCTCCCAATTTTGTGCTAACGGCCCGTGGGAGGTTTTCTCCGCCAATTTCTTTCATCTCGTTTACATATGCGTGAAAAAATTTTAAAGCATCTTTTACCATTTAAATTAACCCCTAATTGACTTTTCCTAATTTTTTACTAAAATGGTAGTCAAACAATCCTTAACTCTGAATAAAAAGTCAAATAAATTGTATATAAATTTAAGCATGTTTGTAATTATTTATCCTCATTCAAAACAAAACGCAAAAGTCTATCTTTATCTTCTTCAGCGTAATCAATTCCAATTCTTTTTCTCAATAAGATTTGTTTATCATCGATCTTCTCTCCTTCTGTAAAAAAGAGTACTGAGTTTTCAACGCAAGAATCTTTGCCATTAAACTTCTCCTTAGTTATTCTCATAGCAATACAAAGCTTGCTTGGACCATCTACTAAATTTTTATAATTCTTACCAACTTTAATATTTCGGTTATCCTTCATTAATTCAATCCCATCAATTGGATACAAATTTCTTATGAATATAGCACACGGAAATCCCTCTGGTTCAGTGATAACATTAAGGCAGAAATATGTGCCATAAATATAATAAACATAAAGAGTACCGGGTTTCATGTACATTATTTTTGTTTTTTCAGTTTTTTTATAATTATAGCAGTGACATGCTTTATCCTTTGGACCTAAATAGGCTTCTACCTCAATTACCTTTCCAATCATTGTTCCTTTCACTGTTTTTCTTACGAGATATTTTCCTAAGAGATCCTTACCTACTTCGACAGTATCTCTTGAAAAGAAGTCTGTTGTTAGTCTTTTAAATTCACTCAAATCGGAATTAGCTCTACAAATTTATAAAATTAAACTTTTATATATTTTAAAGACATTTTTAATGTAATAAAAGATTTTAATAAAAGATTATTAACTTGAGATTTAATGAACGCTCCTGAAAGAGTTTTAACTACTATTGAGCACAAAGAACCGGATCGAGTTCCTGCTTTTGAAAGTGCTTTTACAAACAATACTATAATAAAACATTATGGTGTAAATCCTAGCGGTGGTCGTGGTTATAAAAACATCTATAAATTTTTTAGTAAAGTAGGAATAGATTTAGTTCTTAGTTATGTAAGTTTATTTCCCCGAAAAATGTTTAGGGGAGGATTTATCGATGAATATGGTCGAATAATGAAGTTTGAACAGTATGAAGATGATACTCAAATTATGGCTTATCACGGAGGTCATTTTAAAAGTTTTGAAGATTACGAAAGTTGGGAACAGCCGGATCCAAACATGAAATCGAGACTAGCACAATTTCAAAGTGGAAGAAAAATTCAAAAAGAAATGAACGACGTAGTTTTTTCTATTCCAGCTACAGGATCGCTTATGGAATGTACTTGGGAGGGTTTTGGAATTGAAACCTTTTCAAGAATAGTGGGACGCGATAAGCAAATCAAAAGAATATTCGACGACCGAGGATCGTTTACGCTCGAGTTAGTAAAAATCTTGGCTGAAAGCGATGCACAAATGGTGTTACTTTGGGACGATTACGGATTTAAAAATGGCTTATTCATGAATCCCAGTTTATATCGAAAATATATATTTCCATGGATAAGACAGATATGCGATGCTGGTCATAAGCGTGATTGTAAAATATTATTACACTCAGATGGAGATTTAATGGAAATTTTTGAGGACATTATAAAATGCGGAGTTGATGCGCTCAATCCCATCGAATCTACTACTGCTAACCCAAATTACGATATATTTAAATTAAACGAAAAATATGGCGATAAGATTACCTTCGTTGGCAATTTAAGCCCTATCATGCTAGCAATGGGAGAGATTTCTGAAATTGAAGATTACGCCAAAAAATTAATACGAGAATTAGCACCGGGAGGGGGATATATCTTTAGTTCAGGACATAGCATAAACCCAGCAGTTACAGTTGATAGATTTGAAGCTATGCAAAATATTAAGAGAAAATACGGGACTTATCCTATAAATATTCCTGACTAATACATCTAAATATGCTTTTAATAATAGGAACTTAATTCACTTTTTAAGAATGGCATTAAATTCTTATTTGAAGCCATGAAAGGG
>Ga0114919_10000919_pt1 | contig 23560 bp, 17 predicted proteins | sample BlataG_FD_88682 | JGI IMG/M metagenome (GOLD analysis project Ga0114919, IMG submission 88682) | Deep subsurface microbial communities from Black Sea to uncover new lineages of life (NeLLi) - Black_00105 metaG | ecosystem: Environmental > Aquatic > Marine > Oceanic > Sediment | place: Atlantic... | reverse complement strand
GATTGAGCTTCAACTCCGGCACAGCAGGCGCAGGTAAAAACGAACCGATATCAAATTTAGCTTCAAGTCCAAAATACTGGCATGCCGCCTTATAAATCATAATCATACCCGCAACCTTGCCGTCCAGTGAATAACCGGCGATGTGTGGTGTGCCGATGTCGACCATTTCCAGAAGCTCAACATCGATATTCGGCTCGTTCTCCCAAACATCAAGCACCACAGCCTGTAATCTTCCCGCTCCTATAGCTGCCTTCAAAGCACTGCTGTCAACTACACCGCCGCGAGCAGCATTAACAAAAATACAGCCTGTTTTTAGCGACTTGAAAAATTTCTCACCAGCTAAATGAAACGTCTTGTCCCTTCCTTCAAAAGTCAACGGCGTATGAAGCGTTATAAAATCACAATCAAAAATCTCTTCTATTCGCAGATACTTTGGGTGGCCGCTTTGCCTCCGCAAAGGCGGGTCGTTGAGGTATACCTTCATACCAAGAGCCGTATTTTTTTTAGCAACCCTGCTGCCAACATTGCCTACGCCGATAATACCTATCGATTTGTCCTCCAGGTTAATATTATTTTCTTTGGTGATATTAAGCAGCGCGGCAATAACGTATTCAGCCGCAGAATTTGCGTTCGACCCCGGTGCTGATGCGAAACCGATATTTTTTCGTAAAAGATATTCTGTATCTATATGGTCAAAGCCGATGGTTGACGTGCCAACAAAACGAACTTCGCTGCCGGTCAACAAATCGGCACCTACAGGCGTTATACTGCGAACCAGCAGAACGTCAGCGTTGGCAACGACATTCGGCGTAATATCTCGGCCGGGAACAGCTTCAACATCACCAATGGAAGAAAAGCACTCCACTACAAACGGAATATTCTCATCTGCGATTATCTTCATCTCACACAACAAAAGTTGGCCACGAAGACACGAAGTCACAAAGAAATAAATTATAATTAAACCTTAGTGTCTTGGTGCCTTTATAGCAAAAAATCAGAAATTAAAGTTCAAAACCAGCAATCTTTACCCCGCAGTCAGGGCAACACGAATTCATTATATGATTGGCCAATATTCGGTAGCCAGCCCGTTTAATCAACATTCGGCCGCATTTATAACAAAAGGTGCTCTCAGATTTTGCCCCCGGCATATTGCCAAGGTAAACATAATGCAGCCCCGCTGCCTTGCCTATTTGCTCGGCGCGCTCGAGGCTCTCAACCGGCGTGGCAACCGAATCCAAATACTTATACTGTGGATGGAACCGGCTGATATGCCAGGGGACATCAGCGCCGGCTTTTGAAACAATAAAATCGGCAAGCTGCTTCAGCTCATCGTCGGAATCATTTTCGCCCGGGACCAGCAAGGTCGTTACCTCAAGCCAGATATTTGTCTGGTTTGCGATATAGCTAATCGTATCAAGGACCGGCTGCAACCGTGCCTTGCACAGCCTTTCGTAATAATCCTCACTAAAAGATTTAAGGTCAACATTTATACCGTTGAGCCAATCGCCGGCAAAATCAATTGCCTCGCGCGTCATAAAGCCGTTACTGACAAAAACATTCGTCAGCCCACGCTCTTTCGCCAGACGCCCGCAATCGTTGCACAGCTCCATAAAAACCGTTGGCTCAGTATAGGTGTAGGCGATACTTTTACACCCGCTGCGAACAGCCGCTGCGACAATTTGCTCAGAAGTTATTGCCTGTCCATCAATTCGCTCATCCTCAAGAGCCGCCTGGCTTATCTGCCAGTTCTGGCAAAACTCACAGCGAAAGTTGCAGCCCATCGTGGCGATGGAAAAACTGCTCGTGCCCGGCTGAAAATGGAACAAAGGCTTCTTTTCAATCGGGTCAGGATTGGCCGAGCAAACCTTGTCATAAGTCAGCGAATACAAAACGCCATCTACATTTTTGCGCACACAGCACCTGCCTAATTTGCCATTATCAATCACACACCGCCAGTTACACAGCTTGCAGCGAACCTTTTTATCCTCTCCCGAGGGCTCCCACAGCACCGCTCGGTAAGAATTGTCCTTTGTCGGTCCCATCGCAAATATTCCTTAATTAACTTTACTTTTGCAGTTTAATATATAGAATAATTCAGGTAAAATCAATTGGTTAGTAGTAAGGAGGTATTGCCTTATGTCGCTTCGTGTAAAACTGGAAGATATCATCGAAGGCCTGGAGTTTCAGTCAGATGAAAATCAATCATTTCTGGACAAAAGAACCGGCCAGGTAGTCCTTATCAACGACTATGAGTTGCGAACTGCCGAAGATGACGAACCAATCGAAGACTTTTCGGATTGGGAGCAGGACCAGGTCAGAATCGCCAAAGAAATAATAGATGAGACAGGAGATTACATTGCCTTGCCCACAAAATTCGACATTCATGAATATAGCATTATGGAAAAGTTCTGCCTGTCCCTAAATGATTCCGAAATGAGTGACACTCTTTATAGCTTAATAAAAGGCAGTGGTGCGTTTCGGCGTTTCAAAGATGCTATACAAGAATATGACATTGCCGACGACTGGTATAAGTACCGCAACAATGCGCTAAGAGAAATCGCCATCGAATGGTGCCAGGAAAACGGCATCGAGCTTGAAGATAAGTAGCGTCAAAGATTATTTCCATAACTTATCCATTTTTGTCATTTCTGCGAAAGCAGGAATCCAGTTTTTTCGCCGTGGACTCCTGCTCCTTCGACTTTGCTCAGGACAAGTTTCGCGGGCCTGTCTTACCAGTTTCGGCTTTCCGTAACACATACTTATCAGGAATATGCTTCCACAAGGATATTGATAGGATGTTGCACTCTGCAGTTACCTATATGCTCAATCTGCATCTTACACGCACTGCATTCTGTTAACACGTTTTTGACCAACGATTTGTCAAGGGCTTGTTTTAACCTCGCAGCTATCTGCGAGGAGAGTTCATAATTCTTTTTCTGCATACCAAAAGTCCCTGCAAGGCCGCAGCAGCCGGCATTTAAGTCAACCACCTTCAAACCGCAAAGCTTATCCAAAAGCTCAATACTCGCCCCCTCACCGCCAATAGCAAGCAAATGGCACGGTAAATGATACACAAATTCCTCTGATATTGGCTTTGTCGCAGGCTTCAACTTGTTCTGCTTAAGCAGACCATATATATAATTCATCAACTCATAAGTATTTTCCGAGACGAGCTCGGCATCTTCGCCGGCAACAAAATGACGCAGTTCCTGTTTTAGACACAGCGCGGCACTTGGCTCAGAACACACAATTTTGTAACCATCACGAACCACCTTGGCCAGGTGCTTGACATTAAACGATAAATCCCTGCGTGCCCTCTTTACGCCTCCATACACAATGGCCGGCAGCGGCGCCGGCCGCTGCTTCGGCAAAATCACATCAATCCGATTTGCCCGTAGAACTTCCAGCACAGCAAATCCCAGGTCGTGGTCGTTATAATTCGCGTATGTATCCACAAAATAAGCCACTTTATCGACCGGCTTTCCTATCGGCTCACGAGCTGCCAGATATTTAGGCCCTGCCTTTATGAAGGAGCCGTGCTTAAACTTGGGCATATCTCTTCGTTTATCAATGCCGGCAGACTTCTCCAAAAGCCACTTGAAAGCCGGCAACTGCATAACGAAATTCGAGACGGGTGAGAAAATACCGCCTAACATACTAAGATAGCGATTGTGACTTAATACAAGCTCGGCACGCCGCAGTCCCCTTCGCTTGACATACTCTGCTCGTGCCACAGTTATCAGTCTGGAAATATCAACGCCTGAGGGACATTCCAGCAGGCAGGCCTTGCAATTAACACACAAATCCAAAAACTTTCTAAACTCCGGCGAATCAAAATCCCTATCATCCAACTGCCCTGTCGCCCAGAAATGCAATATATTAACTTTCGCCCGTGAGCTGCCCAATTCCTCACCCAACGCACGAAAAACCGGACACATCCGCAAAGCAGATTCGTGACTTAGACAAAGCCCGCAACCGTAGCACTGCTCAAGCTCAGAACGCAGCTCATCTTTATCAAAAAGCAGCTCCGTTTTGAGTCTTTCCGGCAAAAACTTGTGTTCCGCCCTCAGATTCTTAACCATAACATCAGCGTCACTGTTGATGATTTTGCCCGGGTTCATCAAACCATCAGGGTCGAAAACGCCCTTGATTTTGCACAACAATTCATAATACTCGTTACCGTATTGCCGTTTTATAAAAGCCGCCCTCACCAGCCCTTCGGCATGCTCACCGCTAATTGAACCGCCCAGCGACCAGGCCAGCTCGAAGACCTCATTTGCCACCGACCGCATCTTCTCCACGTCAGACGACTCACTCAAGTCCAGATATGGCCGTATATGAAGAAGACCATCCCCGGCATGGCCGTAAGAGGGCATCGCAATATCGTATCGCTTCCCAATCTCCTGCAAGCCCGAAATATACTCACCGAGCCGCTCATTTCCGACGGAAACATCCTCCATAAATTCCGCCGGGTGCTTCCTGCCCTTTTTTCTATAAAGCAAAGGCCCGGCATCATTACGTGACTTCCACAGACGTTGCTGTTGCTCAACGTCAAAGACAATGGTCCGTCCACAAGCCAGTGCCCCAACTGCCGAATCTGTATTTTCTATTCTCTCTCTTACCTCGTTTTGTGTTTGACCGGAATGCTCAACCAAAAGAACCACAGCAGCACCCGCAGGCAAAACGTCACGATATTCCGGCAGGGCCTCAAAAGCCAAATCAATTAAACTCTTATCCATCAACTCGCACGCCGAGGCGCCACTATTGACAATAATCGGTACAGCCCGCGCCATTTTCTCAAGGGAATCAAACTCAAGCTGCAACAAGGCCTTTGCCGCTGGTACTGCAACAGTCTTAAGGACGATTTTCGTAAAAATAGCCAGTGTTCCCTCCGAGCCTGCTAACAGCCTGGCTAAATCTATTCTTCCGTTATGACAAATTCCGGCGATATTATAGCCGCTGCGATTTCGCCCGGCTTTAGGCAGTGCCTTATTGATAACCGCGTCCTTGCCCGAAAGGATGGATATGCAGCTCTTTGCAACTGAAGCAGCTCTGTTGTCATCTGTTTGAGCCGGGTCAAAATCATTTTCGAATTCAACCACACTGCCGTCAGCCAAAACCGCTTCGATACTTTCCACGTGGTCACAGATATAACCGTACTCAAGGAAATGAGCGCCGGTGGAATTATTGGCAACGCATCCCCCTACCGTCGCCCGGTTACTGCTGGATGGTTCGGGCCCGATTTTTCTGCCGTACCCAGCCAGGCAGTCATTTAAATCGTCCAGGACCACGCCAGGTTCACAAACTGCTCTTCTCCCGTCATCATCAACACTAATAACCCTGTTCATATACCGGGTCATATCAAAGACTATACCGCTGCACAACGCTTCCCCCGCTAAGCCGCTTCCCGCCCCACGAGCAGCAACAGGTATGCCCCTGACACCGGCATATTTAACAACAGCAACTACGTCCTTACTATCACGCGGTGCAACGATACAGCCGGGAACTATCCTGTAAATGCTGGCATCGGTACTGTAGGCAGCCCTGTGCAATATATCAGCAAAAACATCGCCTCGGACAACTTTGGCCAAATCGGCCGCAACTTGCTCCGGCTTCTCAAGCATCGCTGTTGCTATTCCTCAAAATCACGAGGAAGGAACTGGGCTTGGAAAATAGTTCCGCTTGCCCGCAGAACTGCAAGGTCGTCCTCGTTAACCTGGCCATTAATGAACTGCTGAACGACAGGATGTGGATGATTACGAATATGTTCGTCATTGCCATCGGCAATAATTTTGCCGTGATGCAGCATAATAATACGGTCTGCTATCTTGTAGGCGCTTGTCATATCATGTGTAACAACAACACTCGTCACGGCAAGCTCTCTTTGCAGCTTCAAGATAATCTCATTTATGACATCGGCACGAATAGGGTCCAGCCCAGTAGTCGGCTCATCATATAAAACCACTTCCGGATTTAATGCAATAGCCCTTGCTAATGCCACCCTCTTCCGCTGACCACCTGAAAGATTGGCGGGATAAAAACCCTGAAAACCCTCAAGACCAACCATAGCCAGCTTGGTCTTTACAAGCTCCTCGACCTGACTCCAATCCTCTATCTCAAAATGCTGACGTATCGGAAACGTTATATTCTCAGCAACGCTAAGACTATCAAACAAAGCCCCTCCCTGGAAAAGAAAACCGAAACGGGTACGTACTCTGTCTAATTCCTTTTCATCCAGATTATCGATTCGCCGTCCTTTAAAATATACCTCACCCGAACTCGGCCGCAGCAGCAGGATCAAATGTTTTACCAAAACAGTTTTTCCACATCCGCTCGGCCCAATAACAACTGTAGTCTTGCCCTTCTCTATTGTCAGAGAAATACCATCCAGAACGACATTTTCACTAAACTTTTTCGTAAGGTTCTTAAGGACAATTATACCGTTCCTATCACTGACGGACTTCCCGCTTCTCTTACCGTCCTTTTTCACTTTCCGCTTATCTTTATCTACCATCATCAAACCAGACTTCTTACCGGCCAAAATGTATTGTAAATCGCTTTGAAAATCACCGCCAGCGCATAATCCAGTGCCAGTATCGAAATAAAGCTGGCCACAAACGCCTCCGTGCAGGCTTGTCCTACACCGTGCGCACCTTCCTTGCACGTAAAGCCCTTATAACAGCTAATAACCGCAATAGCTGCTCCAAAGAAAAAGCCCTTTATCACCCCAACGACCACATCCCATAGTTCTACGCCTGAGGCGCTAAAACTCCAATACGCCCAACTGTTAATCTTGAACTGAACAACGCCCACAAAATAGCCTCCTAAAATACCTAACAAATCCGCGTATATAATCAAAGCAGGGGTCAGCAGCAAGCACGCTAAAACTCTTGGTGCGACCAGATACCGAATTGGGTCTGTGCCCATACTCCTGACCGCATCAATCTGCTCAGTAACGTTCATCGTCCCCAATTCAGCCGTCAAAGCCCCTCCAACGCGTCCAGCTAACATAACAGCCGCAAGCACAGGCCCTAATTCCTTCACAACTGATATATTAATCAAAACACCCAGCCGCTCTTCCAGGCCCATACTCGCAAGCTGGTCATATGCCTGAACCCCCAATATCATCCCAACGAACGCACCCGTTATCATTATAATTGGAACACTGCGAACGCCGATTAAATTCATTTGTGTCCAGATTAAAGGATACGCCCTGGTTGTAACACAGCTTCGTGTGGATGCAACCATCGTCTGCCAGACAAACCTTCCAAACCTCCCTGCATTGCCCACATGAGCTATCGTTCTTGCACCAACTATCTCAATCATAATATTTCATTCCCAACAAGACTGCTCCTACGACAAATTACCAATCCAAACCACAATAGTAAATCGTCAAAAATCAATAGTCAATTGAAAACCAGCAGTTCTGCTCCTCCTTTTCTGTCGATATCACTGATGCACGGAGCACATATACCCCTACCAATCGACCGATAAATACTCCCATGCGGGTCGTTTATAATTTCACTACGCTTGAACATATCAACAAACCGACTATGCATAATTTTTTGTTCATCACAATCACGGTCCTTTTCTGCGTATGTACGAGAATGTTAAATAAATGTTGTACAAACCATCGTCCATAATCCGGCTATGGAAAGCCATTCACCTCGGAACAATGTCCGTCTCAAATATCCGGGCTATTCCCATTTCTGCACAGATATGCCACAATAACGGACTTCCGATAACCAACAAAAAATACCACTTCCTATAAGCATAAGCACAATATGATATTCATACAAAAGCTATAAGAATCTGGGCTATTTCATACGAGCTTCTCCATTTTGCCTATTTTAACTAAAGTTTGTCCGCAGCATCCACCGATACCTAAATTGCTGATTAAGATAATGTTGCCTATCTTAACATTCGTTATGGTTTACAAAGGCCTATATGGGAAACAGGGCAATATAGCACAGATTAAAAAGGAAATTGCGATAAAAAAATGATAAACAAAGGCATTCTTGAACGTTATTTAGACAGCTTACTCTTGGGGGATAGAAATCGCTGCCGAGCCGTTATAGAAGAAACCCTGCAGAGCGGCACGCCAGCCAACTCGGTTTACGTTGATGTAATATGGCCCATTATGACAGAAATAGAGCAGCTACTCCGCTCAGACACGATTACCCCAACCCAAGAGCATTTAGGCACACGAATTAACCGCACAATTGTGGACCAGCTCCAAAACAAACTGCCACGTCGACCGAGCAAAAACAAAAAAATAGCCGTTTGTTGTGCCCCAAACGAACTTCAGGAACTCGGCGCTCAAATGATGGCCGACCTGTTTGAAAGTGACGGCTGGAAAGTAAGATTCCTCGGCGCCGGACTAACTAAAGACGACATCCTTTCCTTCGTCAACGAATACGCTCCCGATATACTTCTAATCTATGGCACCAGGCCAAAACAAGCACCTGAGATTCGGCAGCTAATAGATATCATAAAGGATGTAAACGCCTGGCCTCATATGCGAATTATGCTTTCCGGCGGCGTTTTCAATCGAGCTGAGGGACTCTGGGAAGAAATCGGTGCTGATTTATTCGCCGCTACAGCCTTTGAGGCGCTCCAGGTAGCTTCGAGCGATGTCAAAACGGACTTCACTAACCACAGAACGATAAACCGCCGGAAAAAAAGAAGACGGCAGACAACACAAACCGTTCCAGCACGGGTCGGATAAAGTCAAATTAGAAATAATGCTGATTCTTCGCTTCGCCCTTTGATTTTTTCAGGACTTCTCTCGATATGACGGTCGTCATTTTGCGTCTTTTTGCAGTTTGTAATCAACGGAGTCGGTGAGGGCGAGCCAGGAGGCTTCGATGATGTTCTCTGAAACGCCGACAGTACCCCAGATGTCGGTTTTATCACGCCATTCTATTATTACCCGCACACGAGCAGCAGTTCCGGCTCTGGCATTGACCACACGAACCTTATAATCAATCAGTTGTACGTCCTTTATGACAGGGTAGATATTTTCGAGGGCCTTTCGTAAAGCGGCATCGAGTGCGTTTACCGGGCCATCCCCTTCGCCGACGACGTGCTGAACCCTATCGCCGATCTTCAGCTTGACTGTGGCCTCGTTTACCATCTCGCCGGTGGTGCGTCTTTCCACGGTTACATAATACTTTACAAGCTCAAACGACGGCTTGAAAGTACCCATAATCCTTCTTACCAGCAGGTCGAAGGATGCGTTCGCGGCCTCGAATTGGTAACCTTCGCTTTCAAGCTCCTGGACACGTTTAAGTATCATCTGAGCCAATTTCCTGTCCTCAGTGATTTTTGCCTTTTCTAGCTCGGCCAAGACGTTTGATTTGCCGCTGAGCTCGGAGATAAGAAACCGGCGTTCATTGCCGATAACGGCAGGGTCAATGTGCTCGTATGTGCGTTTATTTTTCCGCAGGGCATCTACGTGCAAGCCGGCTTTGTGAGCGAAAGCGCTTTCACCAACATAGGGCATATTCATTACAGGCATCAGATTGCCAATTTCGAAGATGAAACGAGAAACCTCTGTTAGCGTTTTTATCTTTTCGGGGCTGAGGACGTCAATGCCCATTTTAAATGCAAGATTAGGTATAACTGTGCAGAGATTGGCATTGCCGCACCGCTCGCCAAGACCGTTTACGGTGCCCTGTACATGGCGGGCACCAGCTCGAACGGCAGCGAGGGTATTGGCGGTGGCACAATCACTGTCGTTGTGAGTGTGGATGCCGACTGTCAATGGGCTGAATTTCTCGCACACGATTCTTGTGATTTCGTAGACCTGGCCAGGCATCATGCCGCCATTCGTATCACAAAGCACGAGCACATCGGCACCAGCCTTGGCGGCGGCAGCGAGGACCCTCATTGCATACTCGGGATTATTCTTGTAGCCGTCGTAGAAATGCTCGGCATCGAAAATGGTCTCGATACCGTGTTTTTTGATGTACTCGATGGACTCGGCGCAAATAGCCTTGTTTTCATCGAGCGAACAGCCGAGCACATCTGTTACGTGCATATCCCAAGCTTTGCCGACCAAAGTAGCGGCGGCAGTCTTGCAGGCAAGGATTGAGGTGAGCGAGAGGTCGTCGGAAACGTCCGAATCGGCTCTTCGGGTGTTGCCGAAAGCAACGATTTTTGCCGTCTTTAGGCCGAGTTTCGCTGCCTGCTGGAAGAACTTCATCTCCTTGGGATTGGAAGCTGCAAAACCTCCTTCAATATAATCGAGGCCAAGCTCATCAAGGCGCCCGGCAATTGAGAGCTTGTCTTCGAGCGAGAAACTAACACCTTCAGCCTGCATGCCATCACGAAGAGTTGTGTCGTAGAGTTTTATTTTGCCCATAGCTAATCTCGTATACGTATATCCATTTATGCGTACATCAAACCGTTCTGTTAGCTCGTCCGGTTGCCCCGGTATTACTATGTTCAAGAATTTATTCTACTCCTGTGGGGTGAAATGTAAAGGAAAATCGTAGGGTACGGCGTTTGACGGGTTATCGATGGTAGAAAAATTTTTTGTAAAGTTGTTGAATTTCTTAATACAATTAGATATAAGGAAAGGTTTATGTAAATATTGATAACAAGTGTAGCATATTTGGCCTTTGATAAGATGCTTCTAACACAAATATTGCAGCCAGGTTGCATCATAGTTCCACTGGAAGGTAAAGACAAGGACTCCGTAATAACTGAGCTGGTGGAAGTGCTGGACTCTAACGGATTACTGCTCGACAAAAAGGTTGCTTTAGATGCGGTTTTTACGCGTGAACAAACCCGAAGCACAGGTATTGGCTCCGGAATTGCCATTCCACATGGCAAATGTAAAGCGGTCAAAGAACTCGTTATGGCCTTCGGGGTCGCAGGCGAACCAATCGACTTTGCAAGCGTCGACGGCAAACCGGTAACAATTATAATCTTGCTGGTATCGCCGGCCGAACAAACCGGCCCTCACATTCAGGCTCTTGCCAGAATAAGCAGACTTATGCTCGACGAACAATTCAGACAATCGCTTGAGACGGCAACTTCGTCTGACGAGGTTTATGAGCTTCTGCACAACAAAGAGAATGAATAAATCGATTCTCGGTGTTCGATACTTGATACTCGTATTTCGTATCACGCATTGACCTTTGCAGGTGTTGTTTCCCAAAGGATTAGGCCGAGGTCATAGGGGGTAACAAGGTCAGGATTTCTTGGCAAGACCCGCACAGCAAGGCCCTGCCGACCGGATTTTCTACAAGGCATCGAGCCAACAAACCAATGTTCTCCATCCTGCTCTGTCTGCTCTTTATGGTCCATTTTCACAGCCGAGCCGTCCTTGATTTGCCCCCGAGTATCCACAGGGCCATGATAAAGCTCAACAGAAACGTCATTCGGGCTGACCTTTCCAAGCTTAACCAAGGCCCTGACGTTTAACTCCGAGCCGAGCTTAAGCTGAGGCTGTTTGGAACCAAGCTGCTCGCAATTTTGTCCATTGTTAACCTGTATCTGGACATCTTTAATGGCCAACTCAGTCCAAACGTTTTTCATATTGGACTTCCACATCGAAAGCGCCCTGGCCCGCGACATGGCCTCGGCGGTCAAATAGCGCCATCTGGCCACAGCCGGATTATAAAACATTCGCGTATACTCAGTAAGCATTCTGTGTGTGTTGAATTTGGGTACTATCCACTTGATAGAATTTTTCATCCTTTGTATCCAGTCTCGCGGCAAATTATCAGCCGAACGGGTGTAAAACAGTGGAACAATCTCGCTTTCCAGCATATCATAAATCGCCTTCGACTCTACCATATCCTGATAATCGGCATCCTCGTAGCATCCACCAGCACCAATGACCCAGCCTACCTCGGGTTTATAACCCTCACACCACCAGCCATCTAAAGTGCTCACGTTCAAAGCACCGTTAATTGCGGCTTTCATACCGCTTGTGCTGCTGGCCTCCATCGGTCTACGGGGAGAGCTTAGCCAAATATCAACACCTTGGACCATGACTGTCGCTACATCAATATCATAGTCTTCCAGAAATACTATACGCCGTTTCAGGTCGTACTGTTTGGCAAAGTGAATAATCTGACGTATAATGTCCTTGCCTTCGGCGTCTTTCGGATGAGCCTTACCGGCAAAGATAATCTGGATGGGGCGAGCCGGGTCGCTAAGCAGCCTTACAAACCGCTGCGGGTCTTTCAGCAAAAGATTTGCTCTTTTATAGCTGGCAAATCTTCTGGCAAAACCGATGGTCAATGTCTCAGGGTCGAGAACCTCCTCAGCCCGGCTCAATTCGGTATGGTACGTACCTCGCCGCTGCATTTGAGCTTTAAGCCGGTTGCGCGCAAAAACAATCAACCGCTCCTTGCAGCGTTGATGGGCCCGCCAAAGTTCTGCGTCGGGAATTTGCTCGATGTTATTCCAAACGGACTTGTCAGTAGTTACATCAGAGCAATTTGGACCAAGATATCTTTTATATAAACAGTTTATCTCATCAGATATCCAGCTTTGGATGTGTACACCGTTTGTAATGGACTTTATCGGCACTTCATCAACAGGCAGACCAGGCCAAAGACTTGAAAACATCTCACGCGATATTTGCCCATGTAACTTACTTACGCCGTTAACATAGCAGCTCAGATTCAATGCCAAAATTGCCATTTTAAATGGCTCAATGTCGTCATCAGGCAGTATTCTTCCCAAAGCCAAAAACCGCTTTCGATTTATCCCGAGGTGATGGAAATAACTGCCAAAATACTTATCCATCAGGCCCACGGAGAACTCGTCAAGCCCGGCTTTTACACAGGTATGCATCGTAAAAACATTAGCAGACTTTGTAGCTTCGAGAGCCTCATCAAAAGTCATATTCTTTTCGCTTCGCAATTGTCGGATACGTTCCAGTGTGACAAAAGCAGCGTGGCCTTCGTTCATATGGCAGACAGTAGGCACAATACCCATAGCAGTCAGGGCCTTTAAGCCGCCGATGCCCAACATAATCTCCTGGCGAATTCGCAGCTCACTGTCGCCGCCATAAAGACTGGCGGTAATCATACGGTCTGTGGATGAATTAGCAGGTATATTCGTATCCAGCAGATATAATTTTACCCTGCCAATGGAAGCACACCATACCTGGGCCGACACACCTCTGCCCGGATATTCGACGCTAATGGTTAACGGCCGGCCGCTCTTTTTGCGAACGAGCTCAATAGGCATATTATAGAAATCATTCTCGATATACACCTCCTGCTGCCAACCATCAAGGTTCAAATACTGGCGGAAATATCCTTTTTGATACAGAAGGCCAATCCCAACTATTGGAACGCCGAGGTCTGAAGCACTCTTTAAGTGGTCGCCTGCCAGAATTCCCAGGCCACCAGCATAAATAGGCAGGCTTTCATGAACGCCAAACTCGGCGCTAAAATATGCGATAAGCGGCTTCGTATGTTTTGAACAGACTTTCTCAAACCACGTTGTCCCATCAAGGTATAATTTGAGCTTTTCCACGGCTCGGTGCAGCTCACCCAAAAAACCTTGATTTTCAGCCACAGCCTCCAGGCTCTGCTGTGAGACATTGCCGAGAAATTTGGCCGGATTGTGACCACAAGAGGTCCATAAATTACCGTCAATACGTTTGAACAGGTCTACAAACTCCGGATTCCAGGACCAAAACATATTCCCGGCGATAACCTCAAGTTCCTTCAAAGAATCCGGCAGTGCCGGCAAAACCATAAAGTTACGCACTTCAAGCATTCTTATCTCTCCAAAAAGCAAGCCTCCTGATTGCAAATAATAAGAAATATCATAAGCTGAAGAAAAAGATTGTTCATCAGCACTTGTTTAATCGACAAATCTAATCTTGGGCTTAAATCCAAAAAGCAAAGCAAATGGTAAGTACATTATTCGGCGGCACATACACGGATTTGGGGGAGCTTGATAGTCCGATATTCCTTGGCACTATAATAGACTTAAAAAGCGCAAAAAGATAAAAGGCCTGCATAAACAGGCCTTTTATTAAATACGAGGCTTTCCTCTGCCGGTGCCGTAAGAAAGTGTCTGAAAAGAACCCTTTACTTCCAAGTGGGTAATCGTTGCTTGTGTCCGAAAGTCCTATCGAAGTAGGCATTTCCGAAACATCAAGGCCTGATTTCCCTGAGTACTGGGTATCGGTTCTTTTAAAGACACACTCTCTATACGAGCATTGCAGGGGTTAGCCTACATTATCATTTATACCAAATATGAGTGTAAAAGTCAACAAAAATCCACCTAACTCCAGGCACTTAATTAGTTCCTGTTGCGGAAAGCCGAAATTGGCTATGTCACCCCTGCGAAAGCAGGGGTCTATGGCCTAAAAACTGGATTCCCGCTTTCGCGGGAATGACAAAATGTTGTTTCCGCAACAGATACTAATTAAACTCTTCAGCCTTTCTGTTTATCGATTTTACTCTCATTTCAACGGCCATCCGGTCGGGCAGCAGTGCAGCCATAAATCAGCGAACTTTTTTAAGTCACCAAAATCTACAAGTCCGCTGCCGTCCAAGTCAGCAGCAATGTCAAAGCCGCTATCACGCCATAGTTCAGCGAATCTTGCATAGCTCTCGAAATCGACTATGCAGATAGGTCCACCCGGCCAAAAACCGCCGAGCAGCTCATAGCTGCCGCCGCTGCTCCAGGCCACATCCGCCTGACCAATTGTGCCGGTGAGTGTGTATGCTCCACCGCTGCTCTGTCCGCCGCCCCCATCTATCGTGTACCAGCTCAACTCATATTGGCCACTGGCAGCAGATATCATCAACAGCATTATCCAAACGGCTGACCGACTTATACCTGCTCTCGTTTTTCTCTTCCTCATCTGTTTCCTCCTGATTCTCTTATATTTGGTAAAACTCGGGCCTTACTTATTCATTACAGATTCCTCATTACTCAAATCTGATTGTGCCAAAACGATTCAGCTTGATGGTACCACCGCCATACAGACGGGCCCCTTTAGTTATATCACCACGGCTGAAAAGTCTTGTAATATAGGAACTCGAACCATTGAATCGAATGAAGCCACTGGTACAGGTTACCGTAATGTCCGGCAGAAACTGCAGGTACTGGCCGCCATCAAAGGTGGTGCTGGTGCCCGTAGCATCCATGTTGAAATAACGATAATAGAACGATTCTCTCGGGTATGTGCCGGTTAGCACGCTGCCCAAGGACTGGTCTGGATAGATATTCTCCAGCAGGTATTCAACGTCCTCGTCGCCGCCACTGGGCTGATGGAGTGCATCCAGGGTGTACCAGGTGTCGCGGAAGTTGTCCCATCCGTAATTCATGTGGTACTGTTTGGTAACGCCGACTATCTGCCATCCGTCACATACAATAGAGTGGCCTAAAATCCGGTATTGCAGAGGACGATTCACATTGAGCTCACCCTGTATGAGAGAGAACCAGTCTGCGGCAGAGTAGCCCTCCTTCCGGTTCCTTATCGCACAGGCCGTCGAGTAGCGATACTGGTCTTCGAATACGCCCTCCATATCGTAGGTATAGGCAGCCGACTGACAGCCATCACCTCCACAATAATCCATCCCGACTGCCTGGCCAACCTCGCGGCAAAGCTCTGCAACTGCGTTGATCTCGGCAGTTGAGGAATTTGCAGTGGCCCTGTCGGGCATATTAGGCCAATCGTAATCGTCGTCATAAGGTTCGACGCCATAAGGCGGCCAGTTCCAATAACGCATAATCTGTGCGCCGGCTGTAGCCACGCAGCCGACCATACAGTGGGCTGCAGTACAGTCATCGCCTCCCGGCGGCGCCGGGCAGGTACGGTTGTAGGGGTCTCCCTGGTGCCAGCTTGAGGTTAGTAAGACCTGACCTGACTGGTAGTTCATTGGCTCAACCTCAGAATCCAGCTCTCGTTGGAAAGACATAGCATCAACATTCAGCCCATCCCATGAACCACGATAGTTGATTTCAAGGATTTCCGCCATCACCTTGTCAGGCGATGCATTCATCCTCGTGGCCCATTCGTTAATCCCATTATGGATTCGCTCCATGCAGTCTTTCAGGAGTTCGGCCATACCCACTTCAGACTCCGGGTCAAGGTTGCAGGTTGCTGAGTACGCCTTTACCGGCGCCAACTGCTTGTGCAGGGAGAGAACGATGTGGCCTACCGGCTTGACATTGCAGAAATAACCGAGGGTCCGCTGGCCACGCTTGAATTCCTGTATTTCCTCCACATAGGCAGTATTGGCATCGCCCCAGCTTCCTTTTTTCTGGATAATCAGCTTTATCCAGTTGTTCGCCACGGTCAGTGCCTCATCGATAGATGCCTTCTCAGCCCGGGTTGGCATTGTCAGCCCCACAGCCACCAGCAACGCTATCAGGATTGTATTTTTTAATTTATCCATGTTCGTTACTTACCTTTCTTACTGTAGGGTAACAAGCACTAATATTTGTCCTTTTTGACCTTTTTCCAGGCTTTCCATTGCTTTTCCCAAGATGGCACCTTGTGCACGTGCATAATCCGCGGCTTTCATAGCATGGCCCGGCGTGGCGCAGGTAGTGAGCAAATCGCCCGGCTCTACGCCTGCTTCTGTCGCATCAACCTTGCAATAGACTCTGCCTGCCAAGGCAACATCGTAGTCAAACTGCCCTGCTCCCAGACGTACACCAGAGCCAATCCCGTTGGCGCCAGCCACGATACCTGCAACCTTTGTGTCGTAGGGCTTATTACTTAGAGCCAATTTGCCGCAGGTTTCAGCATCAATGATAAGCACCGAGCCTGCATCAATCCTGGTGGACTCGGAGACATCAAAACCTTCCGCATAGTCAAGGCCGGTACCGAGTTCCAGTACCAGATTGAAGCCGTCGTAAACTTTTAAATTTCCATCGACTTTCACATCGCCCTTGAAAAATCCCGCATAGCCTCCCGTGCTGGAAGCGTAAATACCGGAGCCGGTGCCATAATTCTGAGCATAGACAGCCGCGTAATTTTCTGCTGTAGCATTACTGGAGGCGCGAATACCGTCGCCGGTGCCCGCGTTATTGAAATAGGCCGCGTAAAAGCTGCTATCATGGGTGGTGTAGACGGTTCCGTTGACATTCAAAGTCCCGGTCATGCTGTCGCCGGTTACATTAACGAACCTCGCATCAGATTCGGCTTGCGTATAATAAAGCGTGTTGTGGTTGTGACCCGATGTCGCAAAGGAAGATGAGTGCAAGCCATCCAGATAATCGGCGTTGAGGCCACTGACCACATAGCTGCTGTCCACATAGAAGGGAGGGCTGGAGCCGGAAGTGCCACCATTGAAAGCGGGCTGGCCTGTCACTGTTTCATTCTCACTCAGCTGGAAGAAGCTGCTTTCGTGGTAGCCGTCCAACTTATCTGCATTCGCAACAGTGCCGGCGATAGTACCATAGATACTCCCTGTGGCCCGAATATCACCGGCAACATCCAGCTTGTAGGCCGGGTTCGCCATCCCGATGCCGACATTACCCAAGGGTATTGAATACATATCATTCAAAACGAGCCACCAGTCGTTGTCGGGGGCGGAGGCCTTTGCATAAATCGCGTATGGCGTGGGAGTCAACTCCTGGCGAGGAATCAAGGTGGCAAAATCATTAGCGTCGATACTGTCCCCCGGCCGAACGGCAATTTCCAGCCAGCGGGTGTTGCCATTGAACACGCCGCCGAAATCCAATCCCACTGTAAAATATCCGTCGATTACATCAAGGTCGTTTACATCAATCGTACCTCCTTGCTGTGTGCCTGTACAGGGGTCATCGAAGAGCCTAAACTCGAAGTCATACAGACTGTCTGCTGCATCATCGGCATCCAGGAGCCGCCCCTGGTAGGTGAACACCGTTCCCATTGGAGCTGCCCTGGCGAGTTCAGCCGGGCAGACTATCAGGCCCAAAACCAAAACGAAAATTTTCAAAATTTCTATCCTTCTCATTTTTTCCCCTTACAAAAAACGCTGATTTTTGAACATGCAATCCGTGTGCACCAATTCCATCATAATAATTTCTCTTGAAAATCATTCCTGATAAAATTGCACATTACCTCCCCTTAAACATAATGCTAATATTTTGAGGTGCGTGCTATGCGCACTATTATCACCTTAAAACATCACTGAGCCAGGCGAATGGAAATGTATTTCATCACCACCCCCCTGCCTCTAATATAACCGGTTCAGATACTATGATTATACACTTTTTGGGGCTGAAAGTCAATAGAATTTGAGGCAATATTGATTGGAATGAACAGCGGACTCCGCAGCCGGCCCAATATCGGACAATACGAATTATACAGTTCGCAGCTTCGCCCCGACTAAACTTTTCAGGTTCTCGACAATATCGGCCTGAAAGCGGTCAACCGTCTCGTGGGTCAATGTACCATCTTCATCTCTAAACCGTACTGAAAGCGTAACACTCTTTTTACCGGACGGGATGCCCTCGCCACGGTATATCCCGACAAATTGAATATTTTCAAGTTCGGGGGAGGCCTTTTGTTTAACGGCGTCAATAATATCAGCCCAACTTTTTTTATCGTTCACAACAATGGAGAGGTCTCGCTGTATTGCGGGAAATCTCGGGATGGCTTTTACTTTTACGGTACCTCGCTGCAAAGCAAAAAGCCGCTCAAATTCCAGCTCCGCGGCGGCGGGCGAAAGCTCTTTGAAGTCAAATTTTTGTTTCACCGCCTTTGAAACAATTCCTGCCGTACCGATTACCTCACCGTTCACGACGACCTGCGCACCGGTTTGCGCCCAGACCAGGCCCGCAGGAGTAAACACCGTTTGGGCATCTCTATCGACGCTTTTTATGAGGCCTTCAATCACGCCCCGCAGGTCTCTGAAGTTACTGTCACAAACCAGGGCCACTTTAGTTTTTTCAATCGGCAGATTACTCTCTTTGTCCCGCTGTGGTCGGGGAACAAAGGTATCAGCAATTTCAAATATCCTGCAGGGTGAGTTCTTGGCATTGATGTTTGTCTTGAGGACACCCAGCAACGAGCCTATAAGTGTCTGGCGAAGCATATTCGCGCTCTTCCTGGATACATCATTTACAGCCAAATGTTCTCGGATGTCCCGGTCCGTAAAAAGCTCAGCAACAGAGCTGTCAACAAAGCCCACACTAATCGTTTCATAAAAGCCACAGCCGTTAAGATACGTTCCAATCGATTCAGCCAATTTCTGACGAGCATCGACAGGCACCACTTCGATTTTAATCTGCTGCTCTGTCGGTATCTTATTGTAGCCATAGACGCGTGCGACCTCTTCGATTAAGTCGACCTCGCGATAAATGTCACTCCGCCACGAAGGCACCGAGCAAACTACCGTATCCTGGCTGGCTTGCGGGTGGAAACTTAACGCTGACAGAATTCGTACGACTTCTTCAGAGGGTATTTCAATGCCAAGCATCTTTCTCAAACGCCAAAGCCGCAGTGTCAGTTCCTTCTGTGTTTGCTTTTTAGGATAAATATCAACGACACCTCTGGCCACCTTCCCGCCCGCCGCCTGCGTAATCAACTGTGCAGTGCGCTTCGAGGCCCAGTCCACCATCTCAATATCCACAATACGTTCGAATCGATAGGCCGCCTCCGAAGGCAGAGAAAGTTTGCGAGACGTTGTGCGGACACTGACCGGGTCAAAGTACGCATCCTCCAAAAGAATCGTTGTTGTCGCCTCGCTGACCTCGGTATCCAGCCCACCCATTACGCCGGCTATGGCCACAGCACCTCGTGTATCAGCAATAATCAGCATATTGGTATCCAGCTCACATGTCGTGCCGTCGATACTGACTATACGTTCGCCGGCAATAGCTTTTCTGACTATCATTTTGCCATCGGTAATTCTGGCATAATCGAAGGCGTGCGGCGGCTGACCCGTCTCCATCATTGCGTAGTTGGTTGCGTCAACGACATTATTGACGCTGCGCAAGCCAACGGCTTCGATACGATTCCTGAGCCAATCCGGCGACTTTCCAATTTTGACCCCTTCAATAATGCGGGCGGTATACCGGCCACACAATTCCGGCTCTGCTATCTCGACGCCGGCAAATTCTGTAACGTCTTTGTCTGATTCGTCAAGCTCAACTTTAGACATCTTTAATTCTTTGCCCGTTGCAGCAGCCAGCTCGCGGGCGATACCGATATGGCTCAAACAATCGCCGCGGTTACTGGTTACCTCAACATCAATTATGGGCACGCCGGCGAGATGTTCTATCCCTTCACAAGGTAGTCCTAAATCGCTCAGAACATCAGCGATTTGGTCTGAAGTAAGCCCTGTTTCGATATAATCACTTAACCAATTCAACGAAATTTTCATAATACGAACACCACCAAAATACCAAAACATCAAATTTGGCAATAACTTAACCCCCGGAAGTATCACTGTCAATAAATTTGCGTTTCGACTGCTTGTTTTATTTGATTTATGCCCGATATGCGGATATACTTCGTATCTGAAAGGCGTCAGATAGCCGGTTAGACAAAATAGGAGAATGAGCAATGAAGAACAGTCGGCGTGATTTCCTTAAAACTATCGCTGTATTGGGGGCAGCGTCAAGTCAGTTACTAAAGGCCGAAAAAGGTAAGGCTCAAAGTCACATCAGGCTAAAAAGCGGGCACAAGGTAATAGGTATGAAGAGAGGCCTGAAAATCAAGAGCATTGAGACCTTCACCCGCGGTAATGTAAGCATTGTTCGCCTTCGTACCGATGATGGCGCAGAGGGCTGCGGCCAGATTTCCACTTACGATGCCGACATCTCTGCAATGGTTATGCATCGCAAGATTGCTCCACACGCGCTTGGCAAGGACCCGGCCGACATCGATGCTATCGTCGACCGGTGTATCGAGGCGAATTACAAGTATCCCTGGTCTTTTGTTTGCCGGGCGTTAGCGGGGCTGGATACGGCGATATGGGACCTTCACGGCAGGTGCGAAGAAAAAAGCGTTTGTGAGCTGCTTGGCGGGACGCCCCGGCCGATAACCGCATACGGTTCAAGTATGAGGCGGGACATCAAGCCGGCAGATGAAGCCAAGAGGCTGGTCCATCTCAAGGACACGAAGGGCTACCGTGCATTCAAGATTCGTATCGGTAAGGTATGCGGACACGACCAGGACCAGTGGCCGGGGCGAACTGAAGCGCTTGTTCCGGCTGTCCGCAAGGCCATCGGTGATGATGTGTCGCTGCTGGTGGATGCAAACAGTTGCTACACGCCGGCCAAGGCGATTGAGGTCGGAAAGATACTGGAAGATAACAATGTCTGTCACTTAGAGGAGCCCTGCCCCTACTGGGAGCTGGAATGGACGGCCAAAGTTACGGCGGCTATTAAGGTTCCGGTGGCTGGGGGTGAGCAGGACAACGACTTGGCTCAGTGGCGGCGGATGATTCGTATGCATGCCGTTGATATTGTGCAGCCGGACATCTGCTACGTCGGCGGGTTGACGCGTGCCCTGCGAGTCGCCGCGATGGCCGCGAAAGCGAACATGTCCTGTGTACCCCATTCGGCCAACTTAGCGATGGTTACCGTTTTTACGCTGCATATTCTCGGAGCGATACCTAACGCCGGGCCTTATCTGGAGTTCTCTATCGAGCCGGCTGGCTGGACTAAGGACATATATTACCCTGGACTGGAGGTACGGGACGGGCGGGTCGCTATCCCGGACGGCCCCGGCTGGGGCGTTACGGTCAATCCTTCGTGGCTGACTGCGGCAAAACGCCAAATAAGCGAGCGCAAATAACAGCCACTGGTGTTATAAAAATCGGCGACGGGCAACTTTTGGCTTTTGCACATCGGCGTTTTCGTTATAATTGGACAACCAAACTGAAATGAAAGATTTAAGGAAGTCTGTTATGGGAAGATACAATTTGTCGGCTCTATCGGTTGCTCTCTTGATTGCAGGCATATTACTGGGCGGCTGTGCCGCCGCAGGTGGGGCAAAAAGTGAATTTGCCCGTACTACTATTGACGTTGGGATTGTTGTGAGCGATATGGAAAAGTCGGCGGCCTTTTACAAGAATGCTCTGGGCCTTACCGAGGTATCCGGCTTTGATGTATCTGCGGATATGGGAGGCGGCTCAGGCCTGACTGACGACCAGCCGTTCCACGTGAGGGTGTTTGTGTTAGGTGACGAGCCGACCGCGACCAAAATCAAGCTTATGCAGTTTCCGCAGGCACAGGGAAAAAAGGTTGATAACCGATTTATCCATTCGAGTTTGGGCTTTAGCTATCTGACGATATTTGTCTCGGATATGACCACATCGGTAGAGCGGGCCAAAAAAGCCGGCGCGGTAATCGTAAAAAAACCTTACCACCTCGGCGGCAATAACTATTTGACCCTGGTGAAAGACCCCGATGGTAATATTATCGAATTTGTAGGCCCAAATAAAAGTGATTAAGGATTAAAGCTCATTTATTATTGTCAAAGTTTAAGGACATCTGCTATGGCAAAGTATAATCTATTGATTCTACTGGTTGTTGGATTAGTTGCTGCTGTAATCATTATCGGATGTGTAGAGCGGAATCTAACAATCAACACCGAGCCGCAGGGGGCGCTGGTGGTTCTGAACGATGAGGAAATAGGCACATCGCCGGTTACGGTCTCTTTTGAATGGTACGGCGATTATAACGTGAGAATAAGCAAAGAGGGGTTTGAGACCTTAAAGACCCACCGCAAGCTGAACCGGCCCTGGTATGATAAGTTTCCATTCGACTTCTTTACTATGCTGAATCCGGAAAGAACCGTCGATGAGTACGAATGGAAATTTGAGCTTTCTGGCAAAAAACAAATAAGCCGAGAAGAACTAATCCGGAACGCCGAAGAACTGAAAAAGACAGCTTTAGCCACAGAGGACACAGAGAACACAGAGAAAATTCAAAAGGAAAAAGAAAAATTAGCCACAGATTAACACGAATTTATTTTATCGCTGAGAACACAAAGGTCGCAGAGAGTTTTTGCTGATTTTGTTTAGCCACAAGAGGACACAAAAGGCTCAAAAAGTAGATATAGATTTGTACTGATTAAGTGGATTCGAAATTCTTGCTTTTGGGCCAGCCAAAAGGTATAATGAACATAAAAGATTAACGCTCCACACTGAAAAACAAGGTTATTTCAATGAAATTAAAAACGATTATACATAAAGCGGAGGAAGGAGGCTACTGGGCGGAAATCCCTGCCATCCCCGGCTGCGTTACTCAAGGCGATTCGTTTGAGGAGCTTCTTAAAAACATTTATGAAGCGGTAGAGACCTGTTTGTCTGTGGATATGGACGTTTGAGCTTACTCCAAGAAACAGTGAGCCGAGAAAAACTAATCCGGGAGACCCGGAAACTAAGGAAACAGCAAAAAGGAGAGTTAAGTGTTCAAGCCCAATAATGGAATCGAGAAGCTAAGCTAAAAGTGGTTAACAAACATTATGAATATTGTTGAATGGGTTGTATGGGGATTTGCGTGTGTTTTTGTTTTATGGGGATTCGTTACTTTCCTTACGGAAGTTTTCAAACCAGAACCCTTTCCACAAGGGCCGGAAGCTTGCTACCCACTCGCTTTGCGAAGACTAGTCAGCGGTCTG
>Ga0114919_10000918_pt1 | contig 23563 bp, 19 predicted proteins | sample BlataG_FD_88682 | JGI IMG/M metagenome (GOLD analysis project Ga0114919, IMG submission 88682) | Deep subsurface microbial communities from Black Sea to uncover new lineages of life (NeLLi) - Black_00105 metaG | ecosystem: Environmental > Aquatic > Marine > Oceanic > Sediment | place: Atlantic... | reverse complement strand
TTAAAAAAAAAAAAAATTTTTTTAAAAAAAATTTGTATTATTTTTTATTTTTTTATTTAAAAATTTTTTTATTTAAAATTAATTTTTTTTTTTAAAATTTTTTTTTTTTTTAAAATTAAATTTTTTTTTTTTTTTTTTGATTTCATTTTTTTGTACATTTGAGGATAGTGAGAATGATAATTGACAGTAATTTCCTCATTTTTTTTAATTTTCTTTGTACTAATGATGTTACCATTTAAATTGAATGAATTTGGATTTTTGGAATGATTAATGAAGTACTTAGGATAAAAATAATTTAAAAGTGACGAAGGTTCATTAGGAACAAAGATCTTATCTTTTTGTTGTGGTTCATAATAATTTTTACAAAGCTCAATAATATCCGAATTAAGATTTTTTAATTCATGATGATCATAATGCTTACCTACTATTGGAGTAGAATTTGGGATAATAATTGTATTTTGGTCAATATCTTGAATTGCATGTAATCCAACCCCATGCAATTTAGATGGTTTTAATTTGAAAAGTATTTTTTTATTTAAATTTTCAAAAAGATTATTTTGATCCATTATTATAATTAGGCTTATTTTTTTTTGTGAAAATTCAAATAAATTAAATTTATTTTTTTTTTTTTATTTTAAGAGCTAAATTATATATTTTTTTTTTAAAATCATATGATATACCAGGACAATGTTCAAGTTGATACAAATGATAAAATAATCTTTTCCTTGAACTATGTTCTTTCCAATAATTGTAGTAATAATCGAATGTTTCATTATATTTACCTAAATTATCATTAACATCACTATGTAAATCAATAATGGTTTCAATCAAATTTTCATTATTTTGGAAACAAAAATCATTAAAATAATTTTTAATATTTTTAGAATAATGTTTGCGACATATTTGACATGGTATATTATATTTAGCATCATAAAAAATTTCTCTTACATTTTGTGAGTCTTTGGTATTTTCAATTTCATATAAAAAGGATACAATATGGAAAATAGACCATAAATTTCTTCCCCAATGGGTCTTAGAGCACATTAAATATCTTTTACATTTTTTTTTTTTTTTTAGAAATTAAATATTTTATAAAGAATTATAGAAATCCATAATAATTTTTTTAGTTGTTAAGAAATTCATACACGAATCTGTAATACTAATACCATATTCTAATTCTTCTTTAGATGTCAATTTTTGATTTCCTTCATTAATATTTGATTCAAGCATAACTCCTATTATTGACTTTTCATTATTTTTTATTTGATTCATTACATTATTAAAAACACTAGGTTGATTCTTATAATTTTTTTTTGAATTTCCATGTGAACAATCAACCATGATGGCTGGATTAAGTTTATTTTCTAGTAAAATATTTTTAGTTTTTTGTATATTTTCCCGGTCATAATTTGGACCATTTTCGCCCCCTCTCAAAATAATATGACAGTCATTATTACCTGTAGTTTTACAAATTGCTGATTTTCCATGATGTGTTATTCCCATAAAACAATGAGAATATCTTGCAGATTTAATTGCATCTGTGGCTATTTTAATATTTCCTGAGGTCCCATTTTTAAAACCTATAGGCATTGACAAACCAGATACCAATTGTCTATGTACTTGGCTTTCTGTAGTTCTAGCACCAATAGCACCCCATGATATTAGGTCAGAAATATATTGGGGAGTGATAGTATCCAAGATTTCATAGCCACAAGGCAAATTTATTTTATTTAAATATAATAAAAGTTCCCTTGCTAATTTTAGTCCCTTATTCACATTAAAGCTATCATTCAAGTCTGGATCATTTATTAATCCTTTCCATCCAATTGTGGTTCTTGGTTTTTCAAAATATACTCTCATAACGATTAATATTTTATCATCTATATTATTTGAAAGATCTTTTAATAATTTTCCATAACTTTTAGCTTGTTCTATATCATGTATGGAACATGGTCCAACTATCATTAATAATTTATCATTTCTTTTATATATAATATCTGAGATTTCCTTACGTTTATCAAAAATAAATTTTTGTAAGTTGGATTCCAATGGCAATTGATTGATTAATTCAATTGGCTGGATAAGATTTTCCATATATTCAATTCGTGTATTATTAATTTTATTAAAATTAATTTTTGTAGATTCAGTAATAAGACTCATTAAATTTATATAATAGGGTGATTGATATCTTTTTAAATTTTTTTTCTATAAAATATATGTTTTTATATCTATTTAATTATTTAATTAAGAAGAATAATAAAAAAAAAAATAAAAACATTATCGCTAAAAATTTATCAAGTTTTAAAAAAAAAATTATTTTATTTTTATGATAAATATATTTCTTTTTAATATATATATATATCACAATCGATGAAAAATTATAAATGTTTAATAATTTTTGTAGTATTAATAATTTGTGTAGCAGCTTTATCATTTTTTTCATTTCCTACTTCATTTGGTATCCAAAATGATAAAGGATATTTAATTAATACTGAAAATTTTTCTGGATATAGTCAAAATTATCAAATCGCAAGTAGATGGTCACCAAATCCTTTACCATGGACCGATGGAAGAAAAATGACATCTGAAGAAGAGACTTTGAATGAAAATAAAGATGATAAAAGCAATTGGGTAACTAATCCAATTTTATTAGAAGCAAGAGATCAAGGTTCCTTTAATGTTAGCCCCGAAATGTTTGATAAATTTAGAAAAAGAAGGAAGAAAAAGAAAAGATTCAATGGTGACGAATATCCAACTAAAATAAAATCTGTACCTCCTAAAATACAAACTTCACCATCATTAATTGGTGATAAATATATAGCAATTACTGATGTAAATGGTTTTAATAATGGGGATTATATAAAGATAAATCCCAATTGTACAAACCAAGAAATTGCTAAAGTTGATATTGTAAATGGTAATTTATTGTATTTAACAGAACCATTAACTAACAATCATATACCTAATGAACCTATTCAAAATTTGAGTAATCAAAATTTAGAATATCCAGAAAATACAAAATGTTTATTAAATGCGTTTGATTATTATGGTTATCGTACTCCGGATAGTAGAAGACCTTTTGCATGGAATCCACCGAATTCATACAACGAAAAACAATTGTTTCAAGGAATAAATCAGAATCAACAATCTAATCAACAACAAATGGGAAGAAGAAATGGTTCATTACAACGAATGATTAGAAAAAATGATAGAAGAAGTTTAAGAAATTAATTAAAATTTTATTTACCATTTTATTTTTAGACATAATATTTAATAAAACATTAATATTAAGACTTTATTATTATTCTTAATGAAATATAAATAGAAATAGTATTCAAGTTTATTAATTTAAATTCATGAACAATAGCAAGAAATATTAAGAAATAAAAAATGGTTTAATTTTTAAAATAATATATTAATTATTTTAATAATTTTTCTATGAATACAATATATATATATATTAAATGTTTGATAAAAATATTGTAATAATAATATTGTTAATTTTAATATTTTTTGTAATTATCAGTTATAGTAATACAAACGAAAAAGAAAATTTTTATTTTCAAGAATATACTGATGAAAAATGTAAAGAAATGGCAATCGAAAAATGTAAAGTAGAAAAAAAAGAACCAGTTTTGCAATGTATGGTTTGCAGTGATGGAACATATGCTGCAGATGATCATACACATTGTGTAGATTGCCCACCAGGATTTTACTGCAAAGGAGGAATCAAAAAACCATGTATTGGACCAGGTGAATATTCTTGGGATAAATGTTCGAAATGTCATATTTGTAAAGTAGGGACCTATGCAAGTAAAGATCATACTAAATGTATACCATGTCCACCAGGATTTTCCTGTACAGGTGGATTAAGAATATCTTGTGGTCCAGGATCTTATTCACCCGGATCAGCAATTAAAATCCCAGGAGTTACAGCCAAAGATGCTATTATTAATGACAATTGCAAAGATGAAGATGATGATTCTAATGACGATTTTCCAGGATCAGGTCCATATATTGATGATGAATATGAGGATAATCCTCCTTCATATGCTGTAGATATGCCTAGAAATGATAATGATACAAATAATAGAAGATCTAAAAAAAAGAGAGAAACACCTAAAAATATAACAAATAATTATACTTATAATTTATGCCCTCATGGTTTACCCATGAATCAGTGTAAGATTTGTTTGCAAAAATTATTAGGGAATGCGCTTGATCCAACATTGATCGGAAATAGATTAGGAATGAAAAATAAAAATAGAAATAGAGGACAAAGAAGAAACAAAAGACATTTAATACAAAAAGACGAAAAAAAAAATAATTCATTAAGCAAATTAATTCTTGCAAATTGCGAAGGATGTCAATCGTTGGGTCATAATAAAATCAAAATAAATTCTAATAAAAATTAAATTAATTTTTTTATCATTTAGATATTTAAAATAATAATTTTCTAGAAAAATTTATTATTGTTAATATTATATATAGATAGTTATATGATAAATATAAAATATTTATTTATTTTTTTTCTTTTAATCATTTTTATATTTGTATTTTATAAAATACAAAAAAAAGAAGCCGAAACATTTGTGGCAAATATTGAAAAGGAAATAAATCCAGATGATATTGATGATTCTGATGATTCAGATTCAGACGATGATGATGATAATGATAATGAATTCAATCTTGAGTTTAATCAATTTCCAAAAGTAAAAAGCGAAGAACCTACATTCGAAAAATATATCAGAGATTGTCATTCCGAACCTGAAAATAAATGTAAAGGAGAAAAGCTAACTGACTTTAATGGTATTGATTGCAAATTGGCAAAAAAAAAATGTGATAAGGATGATAAATGCAAAGGAATTTGGAGCAACAATAATGGATGTTTTTCAATAAAATGTGATTCGCGTTTTGATTCACATGGAAATTGTGTAGAAATTAAAAGAAATACAAAACCTTATATTGAAAAAAAAGATAATGAAAATGGACCTTTATCTTATAAATTAAATATATTAAAAAAAAACGAAATAATTGAAACTTTTAACAATAATGAATCATTAAATTCTAACGAAAATAAAAATAATAGTTTAAGTTCAGAAATAAAATGTACAGCATATGAAAGCGAATGTGAAGAATGTAATCTTCCATTAATGGAAGGAGAAAATCCATATTTAATCGGAAAAAAAATGTTAGAAGATACAGAAAAAAAATTAGGAATTTGGAATCCTCCTTTAGAGGAGAAAAATTCAGAAGAATCTGAAGAATGCTGCGATTGCGAAGAAGAATATATTTGTCCACCAACTGGATGTGACTGTAAACCAACCAAACGAGGAAATTTAAAAAGATTAATAATGAAAAATTGTACTATAGATGGTGCAATTAATATTATAAGAAATAAAGCTAATGGTCAACTGAATAATCAACAACAAGGAGGCTGGAAAAACCAAGGATCGAATAGAAAAAGAAAAAAAAATATGAATAGAAAACTAAATAAACAAAGAAAAAACAATTATAATCGTTTCATTAAAAATACAAAATTAATGAATAATACATTTGTATCACCCAATATCCCATCTGGACCAGTAGTTAATAATTGGTAATTAAATATTTTTTTTTAAATGATAATTTTTTTTTTTTTTTGAAATTTTTATCATTAACAATATATATATAGATATTATATGAATCAATATTATTATTTGATTATTTTATGTATTATAATTGTATCTATTTATATTTTTTATAACTATTTTACAAAATCAGATTCAGTTAAGATTGAGTCATTTTCTAATTTAAATAATAAAGCAATAAATAAATTACAATTTATAAATAGTAAGACATTTGAATTAGATGATTCTAAATCTAATATGATTTCAAGAGAAATTTTAAAATTTGACAATAAACCCATTATTAATTTAAATAAAAAAAAGAAAAGATCTGAAGATCAAATATTAAAAAATAATAATATGCAATTTCAATTAAATCCACTGCAAATATCAGAACATGGCATAGTGGATTTTAAATTAAGGAACAAAAATAGTTATAAAACTATAAATAATAAAGATTCCAGCAAAAGATATTTTAATAAATTTACATCTTATCCATGGTTTATAGAAGGATTTTATCAAGATGATAATACAACAACAGAGCCACCACCGACACCAGCAGCACAACAACAGAAGCAGCAGCAGCAGCAGCAGCTGCAGCAATCGCAACAACAACAACAAGCAGGAAATGAATTAGTAAAGAGTGATGAGTGTGATGATGCATCAGGTGGTTGTAATGAAAACCAAGATTGTATCGCTGGAACATGTGTAGATAAGACAGATGGTGCGGATGAGGGTGGAGATTGTACTGATACTAGTGATTGCAATGCTCCATTTTTTTGCCAAGATAATAAATGTACAGCAGCAAGAACTTGTGAAAATAGGGATGATTGTGATGGTAAACAATGTGCAGATGGTAAATGTGTAGAAGATTCCGATCCTGGTGAACTATATTGTGGCGATGATTGTCCTATTGATGGTAAAAAATGTCCAGTCGATTGTCCATGTGAAAATAATAAATGTACACAATTGGATGAAAGCAGATTAGCATGCAATGCATCAACATGTCCTGAACCCGATTGTAGATGGGATGGAACTAAATGTATAGGTTGCGGTCAACCAGAATATTGTGGTGTAAAAGGACCATGTTTAAAAATTGGTTCAGATGCTTACGAAAGTTATAGACCCGGAGGAGGAAATCCTTGTGATAATTGTGAATTAAGAGTAGTATATGATGTCTGGGGAAGAATATTATGCGAAGGATGTGCATGTGGAGATTCTAATTTTGTAACAGCATTGGATCAAGCTAAGGAGGCATTAGAAGAATCTGAAAAAGAAGCAACAACTGCTAAAAAGAGAGTTGCTCAATTAGAAAAAGAATTAAGTGATTGTAATGAAGGAAATTGTCCAGCTGGAGATTGTAGTGTTAATACAGAAATGGTTTATGTGGAAAGTCCACCAATTATAAAGGTCATTCACACAAATGAACCATTATCAGAAGCAGAAATGGAAGATAATGTCATACATGTGATGGAAGAAGAATCAGACATGGAATGTGTAAAATGGAGAAAACCATGTCCTGGATGTCCATATGATAATGAAAATCCTTATTTAATAGGGAGGAGATTAATGGATCTTGAAGAAAAAAAATTAGGTATGTGCATGCCTGCAGAAATTGAAGAAGAAATGAAAAAGAAAAAGTGTTGTAAATGTAAGAAAAAGATTGAGCACAAGCCACACAATCCAAATCCAAATCTAAGTAAAATTATAATAAAAGATTGTAAAATAGATAATCAAAATTTAAAGGTCCCAATTGAATTTATAAACAAGCAACAAAATAGATTTGGAAACAATAATCAATTTCGTTTAAGTGATAATGAAAATATATTTTCTGGAAGTATAAAAAATTGGAATAGACAAAATTAAATATAATCAAAAATTTTTTTCAAATATTAAAATAAAAATTAATAAAATTTCTTACTATTTTAATATCTCATTATAAAAATATAATGAAATATAATTATTTATTCTACTTAGGTTTAATTATTATATTAATAATTTTTGGATTTATTTTCAGAAAAAAAATACATAAGGAATCATTTATAGGAACTGATAATAATATTGATTTTGATAATTTTGAAGGTGAAGATATTATCTATGATGAAGATAAATTTATTGATGATGAGATTGAAAAAAAATTTGCTGTTAAAAATTTAAATATGGATGAATACAATTTACAAAGTGATTCGGGAAAAAGTTATGGAAAAGGTATCGTAAGGGGAGGAATCTATGGACCGAATTCAACCTATGGACAATGGGATTGGCTTCCAAATGCAAAACCTTTAAATGACCAAAATGAACAGGAAGTTGAAGATGTCGAAGGAAAATTTATGAAACAGAGGAGACCATCAGGAAAGACATGGGGACACAGAATAATTAGGGGCGGCGTAAATGGAGAAATTTCTCAAGATAGACATTGGACATGGGTACCTAAAGGAGAAAATTATTATAAAGATAACCTTATAAATGAAGTACAGCAAGAACAATTTGAAAATATCTATGAAAAACGAAATAAAAAAAGAAATTCATCACGAAAAATTAGAATGAATTGGGAACCAAACGGTTGGGAAAATAATGAAGATTATAGATTAACAAAGGATATTCCAGAAAATAAAGAACGAATTGAACCATTTAAAAATGGAGTCAATGTTAGAACCTCAGATGGAAAAAGTAAAAAAAAAAACGTAAAAATAGATGTTGATATAAATGTGAATAGCAAGAATTATAAGTCGGGAATATTAAATAGAAATAAAAATTCCAATACTAGAAAATCGATTTTAGATAATGGAAATCTTTCAAATTGGGGTTTAGAAAATAATAGACCTATTAGAAATAGATTAAAACAAAGATGTCAACGTATAAGTAAGGATCCTTGGAAACAATGCGAAGCTGATATAAAATGCTGTACACCACAAATATGTCAGGGAAGAACAGCTAATATTAAAAAAATAACCGATAATGCATTACCAAGTCCTTGGATGTATATGAAAAATAAAAATTGTGATGATTGGTCATACTATAAAAAAGAAGAAAATAAAGATAAAACCTGTAATACAAATAAATGGAAATATTGTGGATTTTGTAGTGATGGGTGTAATGAAGAACAAAATATAGAACCTGAATTTTCTATTCCAAATTTTAATTATTCAACCGAAACAGAAGAAGAATTCGATACAAATGATATTATAAGTGAATCTTCAGAACCAGCCGGAAGATGGATAAATAGTAAATTTATAACAGGAATGAAAAATAGAGTTGTTTTAAAAAGGAAACCCAGTAAATATCCAAGAATGATGAGAGGTCCTCCAGGACCACCAGGACCACCCGGTCCTTCAGTTCCAGGACCACCAGGACCTCCAGGTTCATCTATTCCAGGACCACCAGGACCACCAGGAAGTGATGGATTAGCTGGTTCACCAGGTTCACCAGGTCCTATAGCACAAGTAAGTTATTCTAATCCATCACCTCCCCCCTCAAATGCCATAGTGCAATCACAAAATTCATTAACACCAAATAATTATAGGTTATTATTTAGAAATGTAGAATTAGCTCCTCAGCAAACTAATTAATAATTAATAATGAATTTTATAAATTAATGCAAAAAATTTTATGTATCTATATTATATATTATCTTTTAAAAAAGATGTTTAATAAGGATAAAATTATAATATTTTTATTCATTGCCCTAATTATTTTATTAATATTTTAACCAAAAAAAAAAAAGATAACAGAAAACTTTGATGTAAATGAAAAAGGAAATGAAATTGACGATACAACCGAACCCAACACTTGTAATAATCCTATATTATTATATAATGATGAAAATCATTTTGGTGATGAAAATGCTGGAGTTAGCAATATCAATAATGATTACAAATTAGCAGTAGAGAATAAAACTTGTAAAGGTCCTGAATGTCAACAATTAGATTATACATTGAAAGAAAAAGATATGTGTTATAATGGTTCCAAAAATACACCTAATGATAGCATAACCTCTGCATATGTTCCTGAAGGATGCGTATTAGAATTAAATGAACATTGTGGATTTGGAGGTAGAAATGCATTTTTATGTCCTGGTTATTATCCAAGAATTCAAGATGTAATGGGTCCAAATAATGAAAAATGGAAAACAAGAAAAAATACTTATACTGGTATTTCAGGCGTAAAACTCCATAATAAAAAAGATTATTCTGGTAAATGCTTAACAATTAATTCTTCTGTTGTAGATATTACTCCAACTGTCGAAGAATCACCAGAATTAAATATAACACCATCTTCAAATAGAGAAATTACTCCTAGTCCATCGACTATAATGATACCTCCTCCAGCACCTATAGTCGGAAGTCCAGGACCACCAGGACCACCAGGTGTTCGTGGAACAGATGGAGCACAAGGAGATCCAGGTTATCCTGGATCTAAAATTGTATGTTCCCGATGGATAAACCCAAATATTAGTGAAAACACAATTGGTCTGGAGGATAATCAAGATCAAACTCCAAATGAAATCATAGTTCAAGATACTGATTACAATATAATGCCAAATAATTTAGCAAATAATAATTTTAGACCAAATAGACCCATGATGTTTAATAACCGAAGAATGAATAGAAGAAATAAAAATATAAATATGTATAGAAGAAATCGTAGAAATAATAATAATCGTGCTAATAGATTTAAAGATATCTGTGGAAGATAAACTTATATTTTTATTAATAATAAATTTAAAATCTTATTAGATAATAATGAAATATTATTTATTGAGTTTATTGATTTTATTTATAAGTTTATTTTTTGCGTTTTATTTTTTATTTTATCCAAATTATAACAATAATGTAAACGAATATTTTAATTTTCAAAAGAAAAATTCCAGGATATTTAATCATAGATTTAGAAATAAAAAGATAAAATTATGCAGAAGTCCTAATAATATGCCACCTTATACTTGTGATAGATTGAAACAATTTAATAATAAAAAAAAAAATTTCAACAAAAATAGAAATTTTGATCCTTTGAATCATTATGGTAATTCACAAAAAAATTATTTTTATTCATTTCAAAAAAATACTAAAAATAATAATCAGGAATTTGAAAAAAATTATAATCTGGAAAATGATCCAAATAAAAATATTTATCAAGAAATGAATAATACTGATAATTTGGTATGTGCTCAATGGGATAGAATTTGGGATAATGAGATCCAAATACCCGGAGAACTAACGAAATAAAATTTTATGAATGATTTCATATTTTGTTATATTTAGATAAATTTATTTAAATTGTCATAATAAATTTATCTAAATAATATATATATTATAATATGACAATAAATGGATTTATAATAATTTTATTCTTTTTAATATTAGTAATATTGTTTATTCCAAGATATAAAAACAAAGAAAATTTCTATACTCAGTGTAATATAAACGCCCAAAATTTTCAAATGGATTCAATACCTATACGATATCCACAACAATATAACCAACAAGCAAATATTTTTTCAAATCAACAGCAACAATTACAGCAACAGCAACAACAACAACAGCAAATTGATGAAAATGATTATGAATACGAAGATATCGGATATTGTAACAGTTCTCATTCAGGAGATCCAATGGAAAATGCACCTGGACCAAATAGATTAAATAATTCTTGTAATAGATATATATATTCAAGAGGGGTTAAATATATCCCGGAATCGATTTGTCAAAGACGTAATGGAAATAATAGAAAATTAGGACAACAAAATCTTAAAAATAGATTCGTAAACAATCAACGAAATCTAAAAAATAGATTTCGAAATAATGGAAATAATATGTACAATGAAAATTTAAGACAAAATCAAAATAGCTCTCCCTATATTGATTTAGAAAATCAAACCAATGACTCAAAAAATGATAAAGAGAATATAGAATTAAGTAAATTAATATTAGATAATTGTGATGTTTCTCTTTCTTAAACAAAAAAAGTAATTTGAAAATAATTTTATCTAATAATATATTAAATAATATGATTAAAAGAAAAAACTATATATATATTTTTGCATTATTTGTACTTTTTATTATTTTCTTTTTGTATTTATTTTTTAATCAAAATATGGAACAATTTTATAGTGATCCTTACAAAAAACCTTCTCCTGATGCACCTCCGGGAACTATTCCATATTGTGATAGAATGGAAGGAGGAGATTGCACTTATTCACTTGATTGTTGGCAAGGAGGAATGGCAAGAGGAAAAGAAGCAGAAGGAAGTTGTACAGATACTGGTCCATGCGATTGGTGTCGGAAAACATATGGAAATGATTATTATTGTTGTAGAAAAGATTATGAAAATAATTCTAAATATTGTTTCGATTGTGATAATAATCCTGTAGGCTGTGTTGGTCATCATTGTTGTACTAAAATATGTCCTTCCTTAGCTGATCCGCCAACAGAAGAATCAGAGACAACTATGATAATGCCAAAACCTCCAAGAAATATAGATCCTCCGACTTTAGCAAATCCTGGAAATTCATTAGTAATGTTAAATAATAGAGAATCTGCCCCTCAAGGACCACCTGGACCTCCTGGACCACCTGGGATACCTGGAAATAATGGAGAAATAGGAATGATGGGACAAACAATTGATTGTTCGGGATATACAAATAGTATTACATTGGGAAATCCATATTTGTTAGGTAGAAATTTAAATAATAATATGTTGGACGAAAATATTTTACATAATCCACACAATATGAATAGTAGTATAAATTTTAATGAATTAACAGATCCTAATAAAGATGATGATAATAAATTTTTTATGCTCGAAAGTGATGAAAAAAAATTTAATCAAAAAAAGAACAATAAAAGGAATCACCATATGAGAAATAAAAATAATAACAAATTAAATATAAATAAATCAAAAAACAAAAATAGTTGTACTGAATGTTGTAATAATAACAAAATTATAAATAAAAGGAAAAATAAAAAATGGAAAAAAAAAAAATATCCTAGAATTTTATTGAAAAATTGCAATAACGATCTATATTAAATTTCTGTATTAATTTATATAGAATATGAAATCATTCATTTTATTAATATTCGTGATTATTATTTTATTTTTATTTTATGAATTTTATTTTAAAAAAAAAAATTTAAAAGAAACATTGAAAAATCAAAATAAAAATAAAAAAGATAATTATTTACATGGTTCTAAAATCATAAATCCAAATTTAGAATATGGAATAAGAAGGTGTACTAAATGGGAGGAGATTCCCAAATTGAATTCATGTAATAAATAAATAATTTATATGTAATTATTTAATCAACATTAATAAAATTTTTTTGTATGGTTATATAAAAGCAATATTGAATCTAATGAAAAGTGATAAATTATTTCTATTTTTAATAATTTTAATTAGTTTAATAGTTATAATATATATTATATATCTATTTTCTAAAAATTATCATGAAAATTTTTCAAATTTCAGAAATAATAAAAAAAAGAAATATTTGAGGAATAATTATGGGAATTTTGGATATATTGATAATGCTCTAATTGGATATACAGATAATAAAGACGATGCAATGTTAATGAAAGGTGAGTTTAAATTCGGGAAAAAACTTGATAAAAAAGAAAATAATTTTGGAAGAGAGAGAGACAGAAGCTGGGGACATAAAATAATTCAAGGAGGAGATTTAGGTCCAGAATCAGAGGATGGACATTGGGCTTGGGATCCAGCATGCAACAATAATATTGTTGATGATTCTGAAATTGAGCCAGCAGATTCTAGATGGATGTACGATCCAAAATTAAAAAAAAAAGATAATGGAGGTTGGAATTTCGATTATGATGGCAATATTAATGAACAAGAAGATCAATGTATAGAAAAGACAAAAATTTATTATTAATTATATATTATATTTTTAGATTGTCAATAATAATTAATTTTATAAAAAAATATTAAAATAATGATTTATGGTTTTATTATTTTATTATCTATAATATAGGAATGAAAAAGAACCTAAATAAATTCTTAATTATTTTTTTAATATTATTTATTCTTTTTATATTTTTAGTTGTTTCATTCAAAAAGATTGAAAAATTTAATCAAAATGAAAATGAAGATGATAAAATGATTAATAGATCATTAAATAGGTTTATTCATAATGAGGAAGATATAAATAATATGGGAAAAGGAAAAAGTTGGGGATCAAGAATAATCAGAGGAGGTGATTATGGTCCAATATCACCAGATGGAGTTTGGGCATGGATTCCTGGCATCACAAAAGATATTGATAGTAGAGATTATCAGGAAGAAAAACTATATCCAGTTTATTCATGTGATGATGATATAAATATACAAGAAGAAAGAGAATTTAAATGTGTTGAATGGCAGCCTGTACCTAAAGATAATTCAATGCCTGAATATGCAGCAATAGAGGGTGAGATCCAAAGAAATATGTATCAAAATCAAGATAAGAAAATGAATAATGAAACAGTACTTGAAGGAACATCGGAATCTGAATCAAGTTATGAATCAATGGATTGTAATAAACCTTGTACAAAAGAAGATAGAGAAAAGATTGCAGAATGTAATGGAAATCAATTTGATTTATCGCAAGATGAAAAAAATGAATGGACATCCAAACCATTTGGTAGATGTGAAGCTGACGGATCAAATCCTTATGTTTGTATAGAAGGTAAAGGAGAAAATTCTCCATGTGGAGTATGTGTCGATGATGAGAATTTTTGGAAAAACTCAACTGCATGTTCTGATTGTTGCAAATTGGAGTAATCTTTAGATAATCCAAAATTTAAGAATTATTAATTTTTTTTGAAATAATTCATTTGTTTGTATATATATATATATACATAAATAAATGAACTATAAACATATAATTATTTTTATATTATTTTTATTAATAATTTTTATATTATTTAGTGAAAATTTTAATATTGAGGCATTTGAAAACAAAATGGATTATAGTGAATTTGCAAATAATCCTAAAAAATTATATGATCAAGAAAATACTAGAAATTTAAAAGAAAGAATTAATAAAAAAACGGACCAAGAAGATGATGAAAAAATAAATAAGGAATTAAATAATAAAATGGGTTGGAATAAAGGTTTCCCTGAAATAGTGGGTGAAGAGAGATATAGTACAAAAATTGATGAATGGCATGGTATACGAGGTCCTGTATCCAAAAAAGGAAATTGGTCTTGGTTATCGAAAGACTCTACACAAAAAGCGGAAAATATATTTAATAATATGCAAAATGATAATAGGGGGAATGACAAGAAACATATTAGGGATATTGAATCAGTAAATTTACCTGAAAAAGGAGATGAATTATCAAGAAAAAAAGAAAAAATTTCGAGAATGGAAGATTCAAAATATTTTAATTATACAGATTGGGGGCAAGATGGTAAGGATATAGATGAATAATTTAGAACGTGAAAAATTTTGCATAATTAATTATTAAAATATAAAATATAATTAATAATATAATTTTATAATAATATAATTTTCTAAATAAAATATATATTATGATGGATAAATCTTGGTTAATTTTAATTTTTTTAATTGTTATTTTTATAATTTTTGCAATATATAGATTAAATTATAAAGGAGATCAAAAAGATATGGTACAAACAACAGCATTTGTAAACCCCGTATTGGGATTTGATAGCATTAAGGATAAAATCGCAAATAATTTAACTGAAAGTTTTAATAATTTTGATGATAGTACTTACGATGATCCAGATGATGATGATGATGATATTGATAATGATAATTCAAATAGGAAATTAAGAATGAAAAATGAATTGAAAAATAGAATAAAAAATAGTATTGATAATAGAAATCAAAATGATGTTATGGATAGAATTAGACCTGATCAAAGACGCAAAATGAATCTAATGAATAATAGAAATTCTCTAAGAGGAGGAGATGATATCAATTGGAAAGCAAAAATAAATGATAAGAAAAAACCAGGACGTGATGATTATGCAAGAGTCGGAAGTAAATGGATTCCTGGAGAATCAAATGAATTTCCTGCAAGTAGAATTGATTCAGGATATAGAGTATTTAATCCTAATGTAAGTTTTAGGACATCAGAAGTTTTGCCAAATCCTTTACGCTCAGAAAATGCGTTACCACCAAATAATGAAATGGATGAAAACGAGAATTTTGAAGATTATTATGGTGATGATACATCTGGTAATTTCTTTACATCAACATTAAGCAACTTAGGCGCAAAAGCTAGAGATTTTGAAATTTCAAATCTAATGATGGATGATGGTAGCCACGATAATAATCCAGGAGATTTTAAACCTACACCAGCTGGAAAAGAAAGTACAGTTACCATTTCTAGACCAATAATTAGTAATAGTGGTAATCCAGGTAATTATAAACCTGGACACGACCCTAGAGAAAAATATCCTTGGATGTATCCTGATGATCAAGGTCAAATATCATATAAATCACCAAATGGATGTCCATGTCCAATAGATTCATCGGATCAAGGAGCAATGGATCTGAAAGATTGTGTAGGTTCATCTCCATATGATGTTCAAGATGAATCCTGTGCATGTTTCAATACACATGGTCTAATTAAAAAAGATGGTAAAATGTATAGAAAAAGACCAGGACAAGACTATGAACCTGATGAAGACCCAAAAAGAATAATGATGAGAAGAGCAAGAAAAACAATGAATAAATTTCCAACAAAAATAAAATCAGAACCACCAACAATTCAAACATCACCCGCGTTAGAAGGCGATAATTATTTCGCAATATCAAGTATAGATGGATTCGAAATTGGTGATGAAATAAAAATTAATGAAAATTGTAACAATGAAGAAAAGGCGGTTATTGCAAATTTAGGAAGTAATTTATTATATTTAACGGATGGTTTAAAAAAGGATCACTATCCTAATGAACCAGTTTATAATTTATCGAACCAAAATATTATATATCCACCAAATAAAAAATGTCTTAGACAAGATAAGAATTATTATGGTTATGATAAGAGTCCAGGAAAAATATTACCAAAAATTGCATTTAATCCAAAATCCACTGGACCAAAAGGGAAAAGAAAACCTTTAAGTAATTTAAAAAAAAGATTAAATTTTATTTCAAATCAACAAAATCAATTCCAAAATAGAATGAATCAGCAATAAATAATTGATAAGATTAAATTAAATAAAAATATTATTTTTTAAGATTAATGAATACATTATTAAAAATATTTCCTTATTTATTAATAAAAATATTAACTCTAAACAATAATCAAATAATTAGAAAATCTATATTTCTAGATATTTTTTATCCATTTACGAGTTTTCCAAGTTCATCTATTTCACATATTGTAGACAATATATATATAGGAAATATATATGATTCTGCCGATATAAAAAATATTAAAAATTTAAGAATTGGCTATATTGTCAATATAAGTTTAATCATACCAAATTTTTATTATAATCAGATTAAATATTTGAATATAAATATTCAAGATAATGGTATTGAAAAATATTCCAATTCAGATTTTAATAAAATTAATAAATTTATTCAATTAAGTCAAAAAAAAAAAAAAAATATACTAATACATTGTTTTAATGGACAATCCAGATCTGTAATTCCAGTAATAAAATATCTTATGGATAAATATGATTTTTGTTTAACAGATGCAATATTTTATATTAAAAATAAAAGATCTATTATCAATCCATCTTTAGTTTTCTTGAATAATTTAAATTAAATACAATAATAATTATTAATTTTTGCATGCATATCATATTCAAAAATCTTTTTTTTTTTTGAATATGATGTTTGTTTAAGATATTGTATCATAATTTTTAAACTTTACTTAGATCACATCCCCAACAAGGAATTTGATCTTTTTTAATATATTGTGTCATATCTGGAGGAACTGGACAATTGTTAGGTTTATGAGTTGGTTCCCATATATACATTGATCTATTAAATGCACCAATATCTTTCAACTCTTTAGGACTATTGTTATTATTTGGAAAAATTTCATCGCAATCATCGTTATCAAAATTTTTACAATTTGAACCTTTCGAGTCATCTCTTAATGTTATTCCATCTGGGCAGCAACCATATTGTGATGTCTTACAATCGGTAATATTTTCTTGATATTCTTCAGCGTATTCAAATGGTTCATGTTGTTGATCTGCAACACATAAATTAGGTTGAATATTATTATTACCACGTGAATCAATTAGATCATTCAATTCCCAAGCCCTGTTTTGATTACTTGTCTGATTATTTACTTGATTTCCAAATTGATTACTTCCTTGATTATTCATTTGATTCCCAAATTGATTTCCGAATTCATTACCAAATTGGTTCCCTCTTTGATTTCCTCCTTGATTTCCGAATTGGTTATTTCCTTGGTTTCCAAATGGGTTGCCTCCTTGATTTCCAAATTGGTTTCCACCCTGATTTCCAAATTGGTTACCTCCTTGATTTCCAAATTGATTATTGTTTGGATTATTATTACCTTGGTTTCCATTAAATCCATCATTATTCTGGTTTCCTCCAAAATTGCCATCATTTGGATTATTATCTGATCCATTATTATTATTTGGGTTATTGTTAAATCCTCCATTATTATTTCCTTGATTTCCTGTCCCAGAACCAGGACCACCTCCTGGAAATCCACCTCCAAATCCTGGAAATGAATTATTGAATCCTGGTCCTGAACCAATAGGATTTCCAAATCCTGGAGGTCCGCTTGGTCCAGGAGGTCCAGGTGGTCCAGGAGGACCTGGGATAATAATTGGTGGATTTTCTGATGTCTCCTCATCACCAATATTTCCTTCATTGTTTCCCGGAGTGCCAAAACCACTTTCTTCTTCTTCATTATTTAATGGACCACCTGGAGGAAAACCTAAATTTTCTTCTTCTAAACCTACTATGTTTTCTTGATTTGTTGGTCCTCCAGGTGGAATTCCAACATTTTCCTCTTGTTGTCCTGGTAATTCACCTTGATTTTCTTCGTTTCCAGGAAAATCATCTTCGCCTCCCGGTGTACCTCCTCCAGGTGGTTCATTTCCTGGTGTTCCACCACCTCCATTATTACCTTCTTCACCTGATGGTCCTTCAGGTTCATTTCCTAAACTACCTCCTGGAAAACCACTTCCCCCTTCTTCATTAGATGGTGGTTCATCTCCTGGGTTTAAAGGATCCGCTGGTGGACAATTATCTTTTCTCTGCCAACCCCATGGTGGACACCATTCATAATCTTTGCCTGGAGACGGACCAATAGGTTTTGTTCTATCAATAGAATCTATTATAGGATATAAACTATCCATCTCTTCTCCTGATATAATATCCCCATCATTTATACAGGTATTTGTTCCTGGGATTCTACAAACCATTTCATGTCCAGGATAAGCTGAAATACGTTTATCTTTCGGGACACCATTCTTTGGTAATTGGAACCATTTAAGTTTCTTTTTTTTATTCGTATTTGTATATCTGGCGCAGACAGGAAGATATTCATCACTTTCGCAAGGAGGCATATTTTTTTTATTAGGAACATATCCTTGGTCTTTCAAATAATTGATTCCCCTTAAACAATCTTCATTATCTATAACTGGCAATAACCCTGATGCCTGACATGATTCATTGATTCTTGAAAACGAATATTCTGGTCCGCATGTAGGCGCACATTCGGGACAATCTAAACATTCGGGACATGTTGTTTCTTGCTCTTGTTCTTCAACACAAGGACGCATTTCCTTACAAACTACTCTATGTTTTGCATATGCATCCAATGCTTGAGGCGAATTATTATACAATAATTTTTTTTTCCCGGATCCATCTTTATAAATTGAACATATTGGTGAATTAAAATCTTTACTCTCTTCAATTGACCATCCTTTATAATAACCCATATCCTTGAATTGATAAAATGCTTTTTTACATTCTTCAACATCCGCTACAGGCATATAACCACTTGAACCTCCTCTAGGAATTGTATTCACACAACTTGTTCCACCAGGATTGTCCAAATTTATACTAGTTTCGGTACTAATATCTTCAATTCTTATTGATTTTGGATCATTTTGACATTGTAATGAACCTGGTCTAGGAGCTCCCCATCTGTAATTATAAGGAAATTCAAATTCCTCATCATCATCTTTCGCTATTACTGTCCATGGCGTTCCTTGCCAACCAACTTCAGGATAAAATTCCACTTTGCAACCTTTTGGTATTTTTATACTTCCTACATCTGTCCACCAAAATTCTCCCGAATTGGGCGATGCTGAAGATGTTCCAGTCAATGGTCTGTTGTAATTATTTATTGTTGGTGCTGCGTAATCACCAACATTTAATTGATTAGGAATACCCGAAAATCCTGGTTTTGGATATATAGTAATTCCTTTAGAACATGAATGCGAAGTTTTTAAACATGCATCATCCTTATAATCTGTTATTGTATATCTACCAGTATGACATTGCTTAAAAGGAGGTGGATCAGGTTTTGGTTCCATCGGCAAACATTTTGGATCTTTTGGAGGAAACCAATTATCTGGAACATTTTTTATAACACCCTGTCTCGTACCTACTATCGGTCTTGTATCAAATCTTGGTATATTAGGTCTTCCAGGTCCAGGATCAGATCTTTTTAAACCAAATGTATAACATGTATCACATTCCGCTGCATTAAATGCCTTATTAACTCTACATGCCCCTTCTTTACCAAGTGAATTTGCTGGACCTGAATCACAAAATGCGATATCACTACCAGGCGCCGACTTGAAAATATCATTCCCACATAATGTTTTTGCTCTTTTCAAAATACTAAGACCATTAGGTGAATATCTTGTTAAAGGTTTACATACTCTCGGTCCACGAACTGATGTTGGTATTTCAAATGGTTCTATAGTTTTTTCTGATCTATTTTTAAAAGTCTCAAACAATCCATTATTTTTATTGTTGATACTATCATAATGATTTGTATTATAAGAAAATATATTATTATTTTGATTTGTTTTATTATATAAATTATTATCTCTAGTCGAAATTACAAATCCCCTATTATTAATTAAGTTATCAATATTATTCATGGATATTGCTATAATATAATATTATAATATATTTTTATTTAAAGTTTTGTTTTCAAAACGAAAATTAAAAATAAAATTAATAAATTTATTCTTTAAAATTTTTTATTTCTACAAAAACTAATAATCAAATTATATTAATTCATTCTAATTCTTAATCTTAAAATAATTTAAATCTAATCGATAATAAATTCAAATTATTCATATACAATACTATTTTTATAATTAATTAATCATTCCCATTTTTGATCAAGATTACATCCCCAACATGGAATTTCATCTATTTTCACATAATCCGACATATCTGGTAAGGCTGGACATTCCTCTTCTTTTACACTATCTGGTTCCCAAACATACAATGTTCTATTAAATGGTTCATCATTATTTATTTGTTTCAATGTATTTTCATTACATTCTTCTTCAGACATATAATTTATACAATTACTACCTAAATCATCTGCTCTTTCTGTTTCTCCATCTGGACAACATCCAAATCTCGAGTCCTGACATCCTTGATAATATTCTGGATAACATGGTAATCTAATTTTTTCGCAATTAGATCCCTTTTTATCTTTTTTCAATGTTTTCCCATCTTTACAACAACCAAATTTGGAATAAATACAATCAATATTATAATTTTTACTATTACTTAAATTTCCTGTTGAATTATTTCCTCTATTTCCAATTATATCTTCCAATTTATCATAAATTTCATTAATATTACCCCTATCCCCACTCCTCATCGTATTCATTAATTTTTCTAAATCATTATAAAGATTATTCGATCTTCCATTTTGATTTCCATATTCTCCAATTTGATTATAATTATTATTACTATTATTATTATTATTAGAATAATTTCTTTCTGAATTTTCTTGATTTAAAGAATTATTCATTCTATTATTGTTCAAATCATCATTATTTCTTATCCTTGGATTATCATTATTATTTCCCCTATCATTACTAAAATCATTTCCTGGATTATTGAAGCCATTTCCTGGATTATTGAAATTATTTCCTGGATTATTGAAATTATTTCCTGGATTATTGAAGCCATTTCCTGGATTATTGAAACCATTTCCTGGATTATTGAAACCATTTCCTGGATTAATGAAATTATTTCCTGGATTATTGAAATTATTTCCTGGATTATTGAAATTATTTTCTGGATTATTGAAATTATTTCCTGGATTATTGAAACCATTTCCTGGATTATTGAAATTATTTCCTGGATTATTGTTGCTATTTAATGGAATTGTCATACCTTGGGGTCCTTCTGGTCCAGGGGGACCAGGTGGTCCGGGCGGACCAATTATGATATTATCATTTATACTTTCAGAATTCATTGAATTATTATTTTGATCAAAACCTTCTATAATATTATTATTGCGTGCAATTTTAGGTTCTCTTATATCAAATTTAGGTGGTATCCAATTAGGGGGTTTCCATCCCCAGGGAGGTTTATATTTCCATCCTGGATGTGGTGGTGTGCTAAAATCTTTAGTTAAACCTTTTTTTTTTGTTAATGGTGATGCAAATTCTCCTTCCTTATTTTTCTTACATGTATTTGTATTTGGGATTCTACAAACCATTTCATGATCAGGATAAGCATATATTTTTTTGGTTTCATCTATATTATTTGTTGGATATTGGAACCATTTTAGAGGTTTTTTATTGAATTTATTCGTAAAACGAGCACAGACAGGTAAATACTCATCACTTTTACAAGGTGGAATTTTATGACTTTCTGGTAAATGACCTATTGTTTTAAGATAATTAATACCACGTACACAATCGTAATTATCAACTACTGATTCGTATCCTGAACTTTCACAATCACGTCCAATCATTGAAAGAGCATATTTTGGTCCACATCCCATCGGACATGGATCGCAATCTAAACATTTTGGACATTCCTCTTCTACTTCCTCTTCTTCTGTACATAATCTCATTACATTGCAAACGTTTTGATACCCACCCAATGACGCAAGCGCCTGAGCATTGTTGTTGTACAGCAGTGATGTTTTTTGGGTAGATGGATTTACATAAATCGAACATTTCGGTGCGTTATAATCCTTCGCCTCTTGTATTTCCGCATCCGGATAGTTCGTTTTTTGCAATTCACGAAGTGCATCAATACATTCATCTTTGGATGTTACTGACATGTAACTGGTCGCTAAACCAGTAGGATTTTCTCTTTCGCATGATGCGCCACCCGGGAACTCTAAATTAACTTCATATTGATCGGGTTCGCTGTTTTCAACGATTATAGATTTAATTGTATTTGGTGTCATCCCGTCCACAGTCGCCGATTCGGTTCCTTCGATCCCCATAGGAACTCCTTCACTACCTCCTATTTTCCTCGAAAGATTTTTAGGAAAACTATAAGTACCTGGTCTTGCTTCCCAAGGAGTGGATTGCTTGCTATTTGTTTGGAAACCCATTTCTGGAAAAAATGTGGCTTTGCAGCCTTTAGGTATGATCACACTATTTATATCACCAAACCATTTAGTGCTTTGAGATGGATCGGCAGGAGAAGTTCCGATTGTATTATCCATATCAACGTATGGTGAACTATAGGATCCGGGTGTTAGATTCCATTCAGTACCCGTTCCATCCTCATTACAACCAATATTTGAAAATACTTTAATTTCGCTACATGAATTTATTGTTCTTAAACATGAATCATCTTTAAGTGGAGTAATCATATATCTCCCAGTTCTGCATTGTTTTTTTTGTATAGGCAATGGTTCACTACTATACACCGGACATGGTGGATCAAGCGGTGGGAAAGTCGTCGGCGGAATCTCAATCGGTTCTGGTGGAGGTTCAGGAATAACTTCAGGCAATGGTTCTGGAGGAGAAGGCGGTATAGGAG
>Ga0114919_10000917_pt1 | contig 23588 bp, 31 predicted proteins | sample BlataG_FD_88682 | JGI IMG/M metagenome (GOLD analysis project Ga0114919, IMG submission 88682) | Deep subsurface microbial communities from Black Sea to uncover new lineages of life (NeLLi) - Black_00105 metaG | ecosystem: Environmental > Aquatic > Marine > Oceanic > Sediment | place: Atlantic... | reverse complement strand
AATCTAGTTGAGAGAAAATCAGAGGAGAATCAAATGAGACTCGATAAAGTTCTAGAATACAATGAAAATGAAACAAGCGCAAAGTTGGAACGTTGGCAAATCAATGATACAGATTGGTGGTTGAGACTTTATCTGTTTTGCGAACAAGCACAAGAACTGGTTTGTTTTCAGACAATGACAGTTCAACGCGATGTGAAAGGGCGCGATGAATACACAAGAATGCAAGTTATGGCATTAAAACATTGTAAAGTGCTATAAGAATATAGAATTTTGTAATATCATCTAAAGCCTCTCAACCGAGAGGCTTTTTTCATTTCTCCCAACTATCACTCTTACATCTATTTTCACTTGCCCAAAGTGGTTGTAGATTGGTGTAGTGGAAACATTCTTTTTGCTGCTGTGGGTCTGTTAGGTCAAAACTTGCACACGGTCTGATATGATCAACTTCCCAAGTATCAATACCCTCTATTCGCCCGTAATTTTGCCAAGTCATACCTGGTTTGAATTGTGATTGTAGATGTAGTTTGAATTTGGTGATTGTGCAATCGAGAAGGTCGAGAGTGTGAACGCTTTTCTCGCCGCGCCCTTTTTTCAAAGCTATATAGACTCTACTTCTCAGGTTCATCCTGACGCGATACTCAGAGTCGTTCTTGTATCTCTCTCGGTAATGCTCACGCTGATACGCCTTTCCTTCTGGTGTTTTTGCGCTCTTGCGCTTCGCTGCACGTCGCTCTGGAGTTTTATTGTATGCAAGACGCCTTGGACGCTGATTCTCAAAGTTCTCCTTGTAATTCTGGCTAGAAGTGATAATAGTGCACACTCTGCATTTACTACGATAGCCATCTACGTAGTTATCGCTCACATAATATTCCGCAAGAGGTTTCCATTCTTTGCATTTTCTACAAATTTTGCCCTCAATACCGTTTTCAAATGTGTGCTTTCTTTTTGGTTTTCGGATGCCAAGGTAGTACACTTTGCTTGCTACAACACTCCCTTTAATGCCTAACTTTTCGGCAATCTCAGGTGCACTCATTGTCGCGTATGCCGACTTGACGAAATCAATTTCCGCATCTGTCCAAATGTGTCTTTTCGTCATATAACCCCCTGTTGGTTAACCTGAAAATAGAATAGGGGCAGGCGATTCAGGATATCGCTTTTCGTGTTCGATGCACTAGCCCCTTTATTTAATTATACCACATATTTCAAAGCTTGTCAAACGCCTTCTTTCTCTTCCCAGTCGTGTACGATTTTCCAAGCTCTTGGGTCATCTGACCTAAAAGGCACGATATTCCTCCATCGCCTGGCGGCCATTGGGTAGTGGAGCACACCAGCCGATGTGCTTTTATCCGCATACCTTGTTATGGTATTCCAAACATTTGTTAGCACCAGTATTTTCAAAGGATGCGCCCATAACGCCCTTAACAATGCGGCTTGGTCGCGTTTTCCCCACCGTGACCACTCGGAATGCCAACACCTGAAGAAATTTGCAGTTCGTTCGTTTCTCTGGAAACAGAATACACCACCATTAAGTTGTATCAATTCATCTGTCCCGATAATGTTGAACGTGTAGTTACATTCATCCTCATTATCTGACCTTATCATTTTTCTAGCAATATGATATTTTCCTGGGTTCTTACAAATGACTAAATCCCACCCGTCCATAAGTGGTTGGAAAAGCCATTCTATATTTGCAATTATCTCTGTATCAGCGTCAAGATATAGTATGTATTGCCAATCATCGGGAGCAAAATCATAGATTTTAGTTTTGGCGTGCCTGCCGCCAATATCGACATCCGGACAATTTATAAGATAGTCTTCTATGTCCAACGTTCTATCGCTTGCTAGCGCAATTTCAATATTCCTATTGTTAAATTCTCTGAATGTCGTGATTGAGCCTTCAGCACAACGTCTAGCAGGTTCACCGTATGCGACGTAATACACACCACGTTTCCCGTGCCTGTCTGATTCTAGTTTTTGGTACGTTGGTGCATTGTTAACCAAATCATCCATTGCAGCTTTGTGGTCTAGTGCATAATTCTCTTCTGTGTATTCTGCTGTAGCCCCTACTAATTCGTCAATATCGAAATCCCTATCACCAAAACAAGCCAATTCGATAGCGGCTTCCAATTCCTGATAGTCATTTGCCTTATACCGATAAATGCCTTTTATGTCTGGTAAATCATCAAGCATACCTATACCTGTTGGAATTACAATTGGGATACCACACGCTAGTGCTTCGAGCGGTGGCATTGGGATTCCTTCTCTATTCGATGTACAAATAAGCAAATCCAAACGTCTATAGAAATCTGGCAAATCTATCACATTTCGTCTTGATGTTTGTATCGGCCATCCTACTCCGGAGGCTTTAAGATTGATACGTTCGCCTAAATCGCTTGCTGCCAGTCTGGCAACCAACCCCTCACCTTTTCTATTAGAGCGTTTATCAACAAATCCAGATAGTCCAACAACAGGAATGTCTTTCATTTTTCGTGGTTGTGGATAAAATGCTTTATGGTCGAGAGGTGGTCTGACTACTTTTACTAATCCGCTGGGTTTCAACATTCTGGCATACTGTTTAGCACACGTAATATGCATTTCTATATTTTCAGCCGCCAAGTCCCACCAAAATTCCTTGTATGGTGTTCCCTTTTCAAAATGCGTGAAAAATGCGCTTGTGCGTGTAGCCTTAAAATCACTATGACGTTCTGCAAACTCGATATAGGATGAAAAGTGGTTTACATCTGCGTTAGGGTTTGGCGATTCACTCAAAGTCCAATCATTACAATGTGCAAGCACACGTGATAACCTGGATAGGATAGAATCATTGTCATATTCTCTGCATACAATGTGAACGTTCAAACTAAATCCTTTCGTCACTATACATTACATAATCATTCATTGCAAAACCTTTCTAAAACTCGTTGAAAATTGGTGTGAAAAACGCTTGACAAATCTTTTGTTTTGTGATATAATATAGACAAGTTGAGAGAGAAAACTAAAAAAGGAGAATCAAATGAAAATCGAAGTTAACTGGAATGGACACGAACACTCATTTACATCAATTGAAGACGCTATCGCTTTTTGTGAAGAGTTAGCTGAAAAAAATACTGGGTCAGACATTTGGGTAAATGACAATCTGTATAAAACATATATGTACAATCCATTTACCGGAGAAATCGAGATATCTTAATGATTAGAGAAAAACTAAGAAAAGTTATCGTAGGTAAATGCGAGGCTGAAGGGCTAGACATATTCACCGACGATTGGTATAAGATAGCAAGAATAATACGAAAGCAAAAGCTTCTCAATTGAGAGGCTTTTTTTGTCTCTCGTAGACATTTTATTTCAACTCAGCATCAACTACATAAACACAATCACCCTCGCAGCTATATTGCCCACAATAATATGTATCCACACCTTCAATTTCTTCTAGAGAATAATTGTGTTGTCGTGACCTGCGGAAAGCTATCATTTCAGCTTCCTCAATTGCATCCAACTTATCATATCTTGGATATATTTCAGAGTCGTAATGTCTATCCATAATAACAATCAAATAGATTTTCATCGCCGTCTGGCCTTTCCATACCGATGACCCACAACAGCACCACCGTTCCAACATCTCCCCAATAACCACACTTTCAACGGTACTTTATGCAATGCTCTGAGTAATGCCCCCTGGTCTTGGTTGTGATGTGCTTCCCACTCAGTACGCCATATGTCAAACATCAAATCCGTTCGTTCGTTTTTTGCTAAATAGAATACGCCAGCTTGTAAAACGAGTGGTGTACTCCAATATGGTAATTGTGTGTCTTCTCTATCCTCTTCATTGCAATGCCACAAAAAATCCCTATCCTGTTTAGCACTAGGCGTTATCACAAAATCAAAACCATCATCTAGGATATCAAATCCGTGTGATAGATTTTGATAAGGTACAGTATCAGCATCTAGATATAACGTTTGGTTGAATGGCGTTAGCAGGTTAAGGTTTAGTTTTGCTATTCTCGCGCCTAGGTCTTTATCAGGAAATTGAATATGCTGTACGTCATCCTGCAATGGTTTATGAGAAATACAAGCTATAGGATAATCATTATACCGTCTAAAAAACACGATTGACTTAACCGCCGCATTTCTAGCCAGTTCACCATACGCGACGTAGATAACACCTTTATTCATCCGTTATCAATTCTAGTAGTGATTTACCGCTCAAATCTTCTAACTCAAATCCTAGTTCTATTGGCACTTCATTATGTTCAATCTCTGGGAATGTAGGATGTGCAAATACAAAGTACACAATTCCTTTTTTGTCATCATACCACGTTCTGACATATTGCGAATCGCTAGGTAGTCCTTTTTTAACTTTGAATAGCGCAACATTTCCTTGCGTCATTATGTCACGCCACAAATCCACGTGTACGGCTAGGCAAGCGTGGTTACATTTCATCATTTATCCTCATACGCCAAGTTTGCGTTTGTCCAAGTTGTTGGCAATGCCAGAATCAAAGGCTTGGCTCGATACACAGCACGTAAAAATGAATGGTATTGATCTGTGCTATCTATTCGTTCCTCTTGCCAACAGTCTAACAGATATTGTGTATCACCACATCTTTTTATGTAAATCAAATTCACGTTGTAAAGAGGCACTCGCAAATCGTGAATCAGTTTCTCCGTCCTGTCTTTATCCTCTTGTTTCCCTATGTCGCAAGCCAGCTTTTCATAATCCCAAATAGGGCAAGCCACCTGCCACGTGTCCAACAGATGAAATCCAACAGGGACAAGCTCAGAACGTAGCACAACTGACGGATTCCATATCATCGTTTTCGGCCACCGCAGTTCAACGTCTTCAGAAAACGTGACACTTAGCTTGTTTGCAAATGGAGCAAGCGTCATTTTGCCAGCCTTTTCACTCCCGGTTACGAGAATGCCAGTATTCACGTGGTCAATGAATCCTGATATATCGGTTTCTGGAATGAATGCCTCATTGTTGGCAACCCAACGTAGGGCAAGCTGTTTACCTACTGAGACCCAATCGCCAGGCTTGTACGTTCTCATCTGCCCTTGTTTCTCTATATTTTTTGATGTTAGGATCTTAACCCAAGTCACGTAATTTAGCCTACTTTCTAGAATTATTAATCGTTTGTTTCTGAAACTCATTAGCAATTATCAATGCTGTTTCTTGTTCAAATCCAGCCTTGATAAGAGCCGTATAATAAGCAAACATCAATTTAGACATTTGCTCTACAGCACTAAACATTGTATCCCATTGTATTTTTTGATATGAATCTAAGACTTGATTCTCCAAATTGATACCTACTTTCTAAAATTGGCTCTTGACAAAAGAAACGATTCGTGATATAATGAATCTAGTGGACAAACAAACTAATTGAAAGGAAAATGAAATGAAATTAACGAAAACGGCACTAAATAAATTTATAAAGTGGACAACAAGCCGGTACAATGGATTAAGTAAAAAAGAAGCTGTACAGCTTGCATATGATTTACTTTCAGGAGCACGCACCGATTATGAAACTATTGTTATTGAGTGTGGAAGCTATACACCCTCAAGTACAATGGCACACGGTTGGTCTTATTTTATAAATGTTCAAGAAAAAAGTATTTCTAATGTTCGTGCCCATTGGGACTTTAAAAACAGAAAAAAGATTGTTCTAGAAACATATGATAAAGTAGTTTTTGATAATAAACAAACTAATTGAAAGGATTAAAATTTGTATCCCTTGGAAGCCTTGGCTTCCCAGTTATGACTGATAACATCAAATAATTTTAGTCGGGCAGTAGGATGAAAGGAGAAAAGCCCCTACTGCCCTTTTTTGTTGCCAACTAGAAAACTCTAGCTGACAGTCAGGATATCAGAAAAAAGTCTTTCAGTCTTTGGTGGTAGCTTTTGTCGCCTACGACCTTTTAACCATTCTAACATCTGTAAATACTTTTGATATTTCCTGTCAAGATATAGCTCAGCGTCTTTGTAAAGAAAGTGGGCTATGCAAGCGGCTTTTGTGCCATAATATCGAATAGAATACATATTCTTATACTCGTAAATCTTTGCTGATAATCCAATATGTCTTTCGATGCACATCGTGAATCCATCTATCATAGATTTTGATGCTGTGCAAAAAGACAAGTAGTATGTTCCTCTTGATTCCCTGCAGCTGATTGCTCCGTCGCCATCAATTAATCCTCTCAGAAAATCACACGCATATTTATCTGGTAGACTTTTAGGCCATTTTAATGTAAGGCTTTTACGCTCTATAGGCATATCAAAAAACTGGTATAGAAACTCATATACCTGATTACTGGTGAAACTAAAAGAATAATATTGTGTACCATCTTGCATTGAACTTGTAATCGTATGTTGCGAATCAAATTCTTTGCGTATTTTTTCTAGTATCCCTTTTTCTTTTTGAGAAAAACGTATCACGTAATTTGCGTGCCTATTACCTTTTGATACGCACCCATCGGCGGCCCAAAAGCCAAGAATATAGTATTGATTATGTCCTGAAATATCAAAATAATGATGATTAACAGGTAGAGTATTAGTCAGGCATTGTTCTTTTTTGACGCCTAGCAAGCTGGCCATCCGTTTGATGCTTCCAGGTGTTCTATTTATCACCTTGGATATGTCAGTTGTAAACTCATTGGCATAATGTTTTTTAAGATGCTGCATTTCATCCTCAGACCAACAATGTAAATCCTTTTTCAAGCCAAGTCTAAATGCTTTTGTATATACCGATTGCAATGATAACTCAAGATGAATAGCTATATCTTGTACTGGCATATTCAAATAGTTCTTTGTTATGTAATCTTCTTTCCATCGCTCCATACGTGCTGTCATTATACACCTCTCGTTTGTGTATCTCGATTCTAAAAAGATGGGAAGGGTATTCGAGATTATACCTTTTCGGATGCGCTTTCCTATCCCATCTTATTATACTACACTTTTGTTAGATTGTCAACTACGCAACTATCTCGGCAAGATTTGTCGTTGGGACAGGTGGGAATCGCGGAATTGCACCATAAAATACATAACTGTATTCAACAGCAGCAGCAGCGACGACAACTCGCACACTCACGCAGTCGAAGCCGTTCTGTACGTCAAGCTCTTCTGTACGGAGTTCAATCTCGATCAATTGATCTCCGTCTCCGCCCGCCTGAGTGAGCTGTGTAATAGATTTGCCCGTAATCGCTTTTGCGCTTGTACCACGCGTATCGGTTGCTTGTCTAATCGAGCAAGCAAGCGTAGCTGTAGCTTGCATAGTCCCCACGTTTAGCACGAGCCACCCACGATGATAGTTTTGCATAGAGACGTAAGAGCCGTCAGTTGTACCGGCATTGTGACTATCTGCATAATCAGCGTCAAGTGGGTATAAAACCTCTGAAAGTCGTTCTGTAAAAGGCATTTTTAATCCTCCTAGGCTATGTAGGCCTAAATAAAATCAATAACTAACTTCTTAGAATCAATAGTGAAAGTAGTAAAATGCTGGTGTTCTAGCCATTCCCTAGTTACATCCTTGAAACCTGAATACTTTCCACCATTGATTCTTTTTGGTGTCTTCATTTTATACTCCTTGATAGTATACCCTTGATTTTGAAAATGATGACCAGGCAGTTCAAGGTACTGCTTTTCGGTAGCTATCCTAGGCCATCATTATATTACTCAAATTATGTAGAAACGTTACCTAAGATCACGAAAGGAGAAATTTGAGTCGAACCATCTTGCAAAGTTAAGGGGGTGCTCAACCAAGGCTGTCCATCGATCCGATGCACCATCCGCCAGCTTGTCTGGTCATAACGCCATCGGTCAAACTGTGTACTTTCTACTGTGGTTGCTTGCCTATCACCGATTAGGTAATATTTGAAATCGTACAAACCGACATCACCGGCAGTACCAACAACCGGCACTTTCTCACTCCAGATAACCGGCATACCGAACATAGAACCTGGAATACCGTTTGCAGCATTATTGTGCCACACGTAAGACGCATTACCAGATGGCCCAGACAGTTGGATAATATCACTCATAAGGGATTGTGAAATCACCCAAACGCCTTGACCTGTAGGCAAGAAGTTCTCCATCATATTACACAAGTCAACGTAGCTAACCGCACCAGCAGCGGCACGTGCTACGGTGATGGTTGCGCCAGCAGCAATTACCCCAAGCGGTTGACCTGCGCCAGTCCCTTGCAGAAAAGCATAGTCTTCCATCCAAGCCGCACCACCAGCAAATCCCAACGGCCCTGACAGAAACGCTTCAAGGCTGATAGCACTATCATCAAGCAATTCATCGCTTGCGCGAGTATAACCGATAAGCTTGTGAGCGACAAGTGCAACACGTCGGAAAGTTGGATCACTCTGTGTCTTTTCCGTTGCCTCTTCTTGCCAGGTAAACTGCATACCACCAAACCAATGAGGCTGTCCGGCAGTCGTGCCAGTCTGGTCAAGAACAGGAATGTTAACCTGTCTACGTCTCATCGGGATAACTGTTGCCCGTGAACGAACAATTGCATTCTCTTGAATCGCTGATTGCAATTGCGCTAAAAACTCAGTAGGAACCAAAAAGCCGCCAGTTGAACCAACGGATTCGCCCAGATCCTTGACTGGATGTCCACTCGCATCAATATCACGGAACACTTTCAGTCTAGAATCGACACCATTTTTCGCAAATGAAGAAGTCCAGTTAGCGTGAAGAAACTCACCCCAGCTTTTGAAATCCGACCCGCCGACAACACTATCATTTTTCTGTTCATCGGCAACCTGTTCTTTAACTTCAAGTGCAGCATTTTCCAATTCCTTGGTTTGCAAAGCTCTGGCTTGCAACTTTTTAGCGTCTTCCACCATAGGTTCTACTTTTTTCAAATCCTCTGGTGTAGCTTCCTCGTTTCCCAAGATTTCTTGTGCATCGGCAAAAAGCTTTTTAGCCTTGCCAATCATTTCATTGTAATTCATTTGTTAATCCTCCAATAGTTCAAGCTCTAAAACACTTATGTTAATTGATTGTAACAGCTTGTCTCTATCAGAGATGGGTGATTCAATCGGCCCGGTCTCGTCTTGCTGTTGTGCGGCCTTTTCAGGTGCATTTTCTATTTTATCAGATACGGCTTGATTCTCAAGTGTATCTGCTTTTTCATCACTCATTTCCTCGTCAACATCTTCATCGTTGCTAAATCCAGGAATATCAATACCAGCATCTTCTAGAATTTCAATCATCACCATTAGCGCATTGACTAGCCTATTTTCATTTCGCCTTGCCAACACACGGCCAGCTTTTGATTCTGATTCTTTGCTATCACTCATAACCCCGTGATAGTCGTCATCATCACAAAAATATACTGGAATTTGTGAAACGTCATCAGAGATACTTGTACTCAATACATCTAATGCTTTACCAATTGCATTAGATAACAAGATACGCTGTTCTCTGTTAACGTAGCCACCTATGTAATATTTATCAGCAATTGAGTTAAATACCTTGTGAACACTGCCTTGCAGCACGTCGCCAAATCGCTGTTGCGGCCCATAGTCGGTCATTTCTTTAGATAAAAACTGCTTTATCAGATTCTCGATATGTAAAGACTTTTCCCAAGGTGGTTGAATTTCATCACCAAAAGCATCTGTCATTTTCTTGTAGTAACTTGCCACCTTGCTTTTTATACTATCGATGTCTGATTCTGGTATGTCTGGTGTTTGTCCTCTTGCGCCTTGCAATGAAGCTGCCACGGCAAAGATACCTCTTGGAATAGCCATTCTTTTTCCGTCAATGATATCAGTAAATCCTAGCTTATACGCTCCAAACGTATCAGCTATTTCAGAATCATACCAGAAGAATCCATCTTTATATGATGTGCTTGGCTCATTCTCTGAACCTGTAAATTCCCTGACTCGCGTTTCTGCTTTGTTTCCATCCCACGCCACTTCACGACCTGCTAGAGGAAATGTTGTTTTTCCGCTAACAGTTTTTTCGTCTTTGTCATCATCATGTTTTGGTTTCTTAGGTGGATTTTTATCATCATCTGTATCGGATTCTTTGTCATCTGTTTCACTGGCTTGCAATGCTCTAATTTGATCCGCCGCCTCTGCCCGTGTTGGATGGCAACCTAGAGTATCACCTACTGCATTTCCATCCTCATCTATTTTGAAAATGCAATGTTCTCCATCTTCAGAAAAGATACCATATGGTTTGCCTTCCGTTGGATCTTTTTCATCTTTGTCGTTTTCGTCTTCTTCTTTTTCGGGTTCTTTGGCTTTAGGTTCTTCTTCAATGTCTGCCGTAGACTTTGCTCCTACCGTAACGGTTGCATCGTTTGCGGCAAATATAACAGGTGAGATTTCCCATAGTCTGATTGTCTTGAGACGCCTTACTTTTATATCGTTTCCTTCATTGTCTCGTGCTGTATCTATCATTGTGTCTAGTGCATCATAGCCAATTGAGTATTCATTGATTGCCCCTGACTTGATACGACTAAACACGCCCCTGCCCTCTGGCGTATCCATTAGGAATTGGATAGAGGCAAACAATCCACCAGTTGCATCCGGATGTTCCTGCAAAAGTTCTTGAGGCAATCCATCACGTGACAATTCGTGAAACAGAATCGGCTTACCAACAACATCTTTTACGCTGCCGGTATTGTGGTTGTCTAGTACCCGAATCTTACCGCCACGCTCTTTAATCGTTTTTGTAAACGCGCCATTGTCGATTATGTCACGTTGATGGTCAACATTCCCCATCACCGCCACAATCGCATCTACTACGCCCTGGTCACTGTCCAGCTTTTGGACGTAGAATGGCAGTTGTTTATATTCTCTAGCCATTGTACATAAACCTCCTTGAGTTCAGTTGGTCCAAAAGACGGCGCATTTACGGTGCCTAGACAGACCTTGCACAAAATTAAGCCTTTATACGGTGTTTTTTCACAAACACCAAATAACTGTGCTCTTTTATGACATTTAGCACAGATAATAGTCAATGTTGGTTTTGTTCCATAATCAATCATTTAATGCCTCTTCTAATAATGGTTGCTTATGCATTGCTAATCTTTTCCTATAATCTAATGTCATCATTGCCAATGCTTCTTGTAGATTTCTCCCAGTCCAACGACCATCTGTAGAAATGTTTTTCATTCTCATCTCTTTCAAATCAGACAACATAAACTTTTGGAGTGGCTCATATTGTCTAGCTTCGGGATGATTGGCTAAAATCTCTTTTAGCTTTTGTCTTGCCAGTTCACCTTCTGGTTTTCCTTTTTGGTCTTCTGCAAGACGTAACAAAGCATCGGCTTTTGACTTCCATCTATTCATCGCCTAATTCCTGTTTTGGTTGCTGCTGTTTTTTGCTATGCCTAGATTCACGTTTCTTTAGTCGTGCCTCAAGTTCACCTATGTACTCATAAAAGTCAAAAACAAAGTCACAGCCTTTAGGCGAATTGAGATTCATAACCGTTCCGTCTGGTAGACGGATATGGTAATTCTGTGATTGTACCCAATATTTTCTAATCATTATTCTGTTATCCAACCCCGTCGTCTAAGTTCTTTTCCCCAGAACTTAACAAACAATTCAATTTGCATAAAATCACATATATGAAAAGTTATTCCAGGTTCTTTGTTTTCTGTTGGGAATTCACCATCGCTTGCAATGTGCCAGTTCAGGCAAGGATTATCTTGCCCCCCGTCTTCCGGTAATGTACCATCAACGCTAAACCACATATGCGTAAAATATCCACCAATTTGAAATCCTCGTGACGGATTGCCGCATTTGCAATCTATAACGCTTTTATCTTTCTCAAGAGATAAGCCTAATTTGCATTTTATTTCAAAGTCAACACCACTTCCATTCACAAATGAGTTTAAACAAAAAAAACAATTATTCACTTTTTACCTTTCAAAATTTGCCAATGCATATTCTTTAAATAGTGCTAAAAGATAGTTGTCTTTATCAACAATGCGTAATTTATCTTTGAAATATTCAAAAGATATAGCATTATCAAAATCGTGATACCAGTCTTTATTTATCCACACACGAACGAACATTTTAAACCTTTCAAAGTCTGCGAGAGACAAAAACTCGTTTGAAATTGGGTCTTGACAAAAGAAACGATTCGTGCTATAATGAATCTAGTGGGCAAGTTAGTTGAGAGGAAAAATAATGTATACAGTAAAACGATTCAAGCCAATGGATGTTTTCTGTACTGAAGATGGTACAGAATATGGTGGGTACGAAACAGGTTCAACAGTTTATGCGGTAGTTAATGAAGACGGAAAAGTTCTATACCGCCAGGGCTATTTCGGAATCTGGAAGACTCATTTTTACTCATCTAAGAGAAGGGCGCAAAAGGTAGCTGATATTTTCAACAAGGTTGTAAAATGAAATTAACGAAAACAGCACTAAATAAATTTATAAAGTGGACAACAAGCCGATACAATGAATTAAGTAAAAAAGAAGCTGTACGGCTTGCATATGATTTACTTTCGGGGATACGCACCGATTATGAAGCTATTGTTATTTCGTGTGGAAGTTATACACCTTCAAGCGCAATGACACACGGTAGATCTTATTTGATAAATGTTCAAGAAAAAAGTATTTCTGATGTTCGTGCCTATTGGGACTTTAAAAACAGAAAAACGATTGTTCTAGAAACATATGACAAAATAGTTTTCGATAATAAACAAACTAGTTGAAGGGATTAAAAAATGTACGTATTAGTAAAGAATAGAAAAGACCGCTCATATCACAACCTGTATTTTGTATCCCTTGGGAGCCTTGGCTTCCCAGTTATGACTGATAACATCAAAGAGGCAAAGTTTTTTGATAGCTATGAAGATGCAGAAGTAATGTTAGGACAATGCGCCTTTACATTTGAAATTATGAGAGTTTAAAAGTCTCTCGTAGACATTTGAGCTAGCCTAATCAGCTAGCTTTTTTGTTGCAAATTGGGTCTTGACAAAAGATTCTTTCTGTGATATAATGTAATCAAGTTAAGAGAGAAATCAGAGAGAAAAGAGAGAGAAAATGAACAGCAGAATGCAAGAAATCATCAACGAACTGAAAGCAGAAGGAATGAGCGATAAGAAAGCCGCATTCATAGCTGATAGAATGTACAAAAGAGAAACCGGCGAAATGTCGGCAACAAGAACTTTCACGACAACAAAAACTTGGCTTGATATGGATAGCGAAATCGAGAAACTTTGCAGAAAACTTGGAAATGGCATCTGGAAAATCTCAGAGTTTGGAAAATTTCGCAGACTGTCAATCAACATCCAATACAGAAACAAGAATCAGACGGTTTTCGTTACCCGCAAGCAAGTTGACCAGCTAGACCAAGTGACAATCGGTATCAAATAGATTTAATCTTAATCAAAGCCTCTCTTAATAGAGAGGCTTTTTTATGCCTCAACTAAAGTTATATTAATATACTACATCCTTGTCGAATTTAGGAATATCATATTTAATGACCTTTCCTCCCAAGATTTTTGATACACGTAAAGCCTCGTTATAGTCTGGCATAGGGTCGCTTCCACTAGGGCCATAAATAGGATACATTGACTGTAACAGCTTTGTGAATTCATCGTTATTGCTCTCCCAAATACCATCATTTAGAACTGCCGTATATATTGCAAAATCTACTGTTGCTGACATTATAATCCCCTTAGAAGATTATACATAAAATCAAAATAATCAGGATCTTCACTTGCAAGTCTACCAGGGTCAGAAAACATCATTTCCATTCCCATAGAAACTATCTCAGTTGCATCATCATACTTTTTACCCATATACGGGTTGATAAATTTATCAAACCACGCCTTTTCATCTTTATCATAACCTCTTCCAAGCCATCTTAATTTATCACCGGCTGTTCGTTCACGTAAAAAATCAGATGCTAGACCATATACATTGTATGCATTATCTTCAAACCAATGCCCAAATTCGTGTACGATTGTAGATTGTCCTACATTTAATCTCAAATCTATAATATTGACATCGAATGTATACGAACTTCTATCCGTACCAAGTGCTATTTCAACTTGTTCTGTTCGTAGTCCAAATCTATTCCAATTAATCATTCTTTGAAACGAGTTTTGAGTATCTAATACCCTAGCTTTAGAATCTGCATCTAGTGTCCCTCTGAATGAAACTTGTATATCCAGTTCGCCTTTATTAACGTAAATAAATTTCTCTCTTAATGTTTCGGCTAATGATTCTTTTAAGCTATTCGCTTCTTGATTTTTTCTAGAAGCCTCTGCGTGCATAGATTCTGCTTGTTCAGATAATTCCCTAATGCGATTCTCCCATTCTCGGTATTGTTGTGAGTTTGTAGGTCCTGTAAAGTTATCTCGTAACTCCTGAATTCTGAATATCTCATCAAACATATCTGCTTCTGCGACATACACATCTTCTGCTTCAGTATTAAGTCTTTGTATTTGGCTAGACGCTTCGCGTTCTTCATCTAATATCCCGTTTCTAGCCCACGCAGCACCTTCTTCTTGCGTTTCATATGGTTTATCAATAAGCGGTACAAGATTCAATGCACATCTACAAAAAACTACTTGTTCTGGCGGAGCACTAGGGTCTAAAGGAGCATCCATATTTACTCCACCAACTACAAACTTTTCATCTAGAGGTATAGCACCATCATCAACATACGTTAACCCAGCTGCTTGATGGTCTGGTCTTACACGATTATCAAACGTTGCTAGCCATTCCTTTGCCATCGGAATAGACCACGCTTCTCCCAAATGCAATGTTCCTAAATTTGAGCTTTGCATCGTGGTTGTTCTAGATATCATTTCTAATCTGTGAGGCGTCATACGTTGAGTAAACCAATCGCCGTATTGTTCTCTTTCCGTATCTGTTAGCCTGTCCGCTGTCCACGTCTTGAATAAAAGATGTAATCTCTTATCCATAGCTGGAATTGAAAGCCCTTCAATTTGTGCTTGTTTGTACAACGCTGAAATGTCACGATTAGTTGTATCAAGTATAGGCTGCGCAAAAGTTGATAAATAGTCGTCAAACCATTTCTCTGCAAATAGATTATGGATATCGAATTCTTGGCCAAATTGCAAATTCCAAGTTTCACCTTGATCTTCAATTACGCCTTGGATAGCAGGCACAAAAGCCTCGCGCCATCGCTCTCCGGCATTTGAAAGATACCACTCCCATCCCTTGCCTATTGTTTGCCAGTCAACACCCTTTTTCTCTTTAGTGTTATCTCGCATAATGGCAAGTAAATTCTCAAGGTCAATTTCAAACTGTTCTTTCCCTACTCGATTAAATGCTTTCTCCCAACTTTCAGCTATGCTGTCAACCCGTTTCCACGTGTTGTATTTTGCCTCTTGAGACAAGCCTTTTTTTTTAGACTTATCTGTATCATCCATTCTGTCATCTGTTTCAGCTTCCATCACATCATCATCTTCTTCAGGAATAGGTGAGGGGACGGAAGGTCTTGAGCCACCAACAGGAACCATATTCAATGGCATATACACAACATCGCCATCACTCAATTGCGGAAGTGGTAAGCCTAGTAAATCACCTGCTACGTTTTTGGGTACGCCATTTTGCACAAGAGACACCCACGATTCGACAAGCGATTGTACCTTTTCTTTTAGTGCTGGTACAGCAGAATAGTCATATGCTACAAAGGCATCATCGTCGTGTAGGAAATACTGATAATCAGCTTCCCACCACCGAGTTTCAGGGACAAGCGTATCATCCCAACAAGCCTCTCTCGCATTTTTGTAGTTGGAATTATGTACGACAATGCCATCTGCTATAAAGCAATGGCTATCTTCTACTGTAATGTCGTAAACCGGCCTTTCATCTAACTTTTCAATTGACTTAATCGCATAAAATCCAAGATTTTCACTAAGCCCGACTTTATCAGCTTGAGTTCGCTTACCATCTGTCTTATGCCTGTGTGTATTGCTATTAACCCTTTTACGATACATAGAATCAGAAAATGGTATTTCTGCTATCATTACAGCGTTAGATGCTGTAAAGCCATAGTTATAGTAAACATCCTTTTTCCAGCATTTTAACGTTGACTTCATTAGTTTGTCTTTGTGATATTCTTGCATTCTTATGTTGCAGCATTGTATACCACAAGAGATAAGTAGCTCTCTAATGTCTTCGATTAGCCTCTTGTTACACATTCCAACAGTAAGACATCCACGGCTATCTATATATCCATCACTATCAACAATGCCCGCCAAAAAAGCAAGACGTAACTCACGGGTAAGCGTATATATCCAACCTGGTATGCGCTTAGTATGAGCACGCCCACCAAAACCAAGTTCAATAAGTTTCTGGCTTTCTGCTTTGCTAGAAAAACTAAATGCTCTTTGGCTTTCTGTTATTTTTACTTGTTTTAATCCGGTTTTTTGTACGTCAATAACAACAGCATTACAATCTTTGAATTTCTTTCTTCCATTATTAGCACATTCTTTAGAGCAAAATTTGCCACGCCCATTTTCAAGCCTCGATGGTATTATTTTTATTTTGCGCCCACATATCAGGCACTTTGTTATATATATTGTGCCTTTGTTTATTTTGCACTTAAATAAAGACTTTGCAAGCGATACATAATGTTCAAAGCATCTATCAGTTGGGGGCATAGCCATATTACATCTGCCAGTATCATCAACTGTACCATCACCTATGATAGCACCAAGATATTGTAGATATTCTTTTGTTACACTTTCGCCATTAGGTAAAATATTTTTGTTCTGAGAAGGTAGTGCTTTATGTTGTACGACCCAATCACCAATATGCAATTCATCTACGCTTTTCCATTCAAGCCCACCAGATCTTTCATCTTGTGGACCACACATCTTTCCCTTCCGATAGACAAGAACAGGATGATTGCCGGTTGCTTTTAATGTTCTATTTTTTGTCTTTATTTCATATAATTGTTTGTGTCCGACTATCCCTTGCCAAGTAACCATCCTTTCAATTAAATCTCCATTAGCAAGAGAATAAACATAATCACCTTTCCTAATCTCAGAAATTCTTTTTAACCCGTTTGGTGTACTAATATTTGCCGTTTTCGGTAAACAGTATGAAGCAGTCGCTAATCCAGACCTGCTCCCAATCAGGATTGGTGGTACACCCCAAACCATAATAGAACGTGTTTCATTTCTTTCGTCAATGTCCTTAAAACCCATCTCATCAAATGTCGGTGATATCCGTTGAAACGATGCACCTTGGTCTAGTACACCAATATCATCCCAATTCTGATATCCACCATATTGCTCTTTCCACCGCTCTTTAATCTGTTGTAACACGCCAGGTGTTATCTTTGCCTCAAACGACAAAAGACCTTGAAACATCGTTCCACCGTCAAAAAATAACTTGAGGAAATGTGTCACTTTGTTATCAATGTCAACAGTTCTTGCGCCAGGTGATAACGGAGAAAGCCCATATCCCAGCCCTTCTAGTGGGTCCCCAGGATTAGGCAATTTGGTATGCATCATATCTTCAGGCAATATCAAAGTTACTTCATCTTCTCGTAGCATCCTTGACCGTTCTGATTGTCCTGACTTGAGCCATTTTGAACGTCCTTCAGGCACATACAAAAATCCTTTTATTCCTGATATCCCCTTATCTTTTCCTGGAACAATGAATACTCTATCCGGTCTCAAAGAATACATTGATTCTGGCAATCCGCCCTCTTTTGGCCTTGCCATCATAATGTAGTTGTTTCCTGATAGATTCCAATATGTCATACACAATGCTTGAAACTCTGGAAATGATTGGTGTGGATTTGGTCTGAATACAAGCTGTTGCAGAGGATGGTCAATCGGCAATTGTTCACGTCTGTCAATGTCGCCAGTATAGGCGATAAGCGGAACTTGCACCAATGCGCGAACTTTATACATTATGGCAGAATAGACTAATGAGTTGAGGTTAAATCCCTCGTTGACATAAGCATCATAATCTATTACTTGCCACTCGGGACGACCATCCCTAAAGTCTGGCCACACAAATGGACTATTTGCTTTTAGTTGGCTTGGCTGTGAGCGAAACCGTTGTATTGCTTTAATTTCTTGTAGTAAATTCACTCGGTACGATTCCTTGTGCTTTCATAAAGCCTACTTTGACAGCCAACCAACAAAACGATACAGCACGATATGCCATACCACTTATCCATCCTGTGATGTAAAATGGTATAGCACAACATATCTGTACAATATCTTTAAATTGCATATTCAAGAATTAGTAGAATCACTGCGTATCCCGCCAGAATCAATAGCGGATTCAGTGTTCCCTTGCCGTAGTTTTTCATCATTCTTTTTCATCCCAAATATATTAGCTAGTGTAATCCATCCAAAGATAATCAAAGCTATTGTTAGAATTGAGCCAGTACAAAAGCCGCCTATCCCCCATATCCAAGTTAGCGATATTTCAATCACGATTATACCTTTCTGTACACATATGTATCATATCAACAATCAAATAATACATAAACAAACTAAAGAAGTCAATTAGCCCGATTCCGCATAGCAGAACGATAATATCATCCATTTTCACTCAATTCTGATTTTAGAAATCTGTGAACACAATAAGGATGGCACATAACCTTACCACTCTTGGGAGCGTTTATGTAAATATCCATTGGTTCACCCTCCCAGCTGTTACTCTCAAATATCAAAGAAATACTACCACTTTCGGGGTGTGGAACCATCTCGATTAAGACAGCATTGTCAGGCACACTATTTGTTACGTGAAATTTCTCTATTTTTTTATTCCCACAGATAAAATCTCGAACAAGTGCATAGCTAAATGATACAGCGCGCTTACTCATCTATACCTTTCTATCCTACCATTTTTATGACAAAACAAATAATGCCAAATAGATTCAAGTTAGTTCCTCAATTTCTCCCCACTCGCCTATATCTGAAAACATATAGTATTCTATATTGTTATTAGTCTTGTTATTTATATCTCTCATTATTGATATCGGTGTTTTGCTAGTTAGCTTGAATCGTTCCCCATCTATGTTTAACGTCTTTGATGGCCTATTCTTGTATACGAACTTTTTATGTTTCACATCCTGGCAAGGAACAGTACCATTTATAGGACAATCTATTGCGTGTCCTATAGGTTCGCCTTCCCAATGCTTAGAATCGAATACCAAGACTACACAAACTTGGAACAAGTCAGGGAACATCTCGACTAGCACAGCATCTTCAGGTATTCCATCAAGACATTCAATCAGTTCTATCATATAGCCTTTGGTGATGATTTCTTTGAACATTTCATAGCTAATTGTTACAGCACGTTTACTCATTCGGAACCTTTCTAAAACTCGTTAGAAATTGGGTCTTGACAAAATTTTAATTTTGTGATATAATGATTACAGGTTAAGAGAAAAATAATCACTCAAAAAGAGGAGAAAAAAAATGGCTTATGTAAATGAATATCTAGAGTATCCAGATGACGACTCGTTACCTTGTATTTATGTTTTTTGTAAAGAATGCGTAGATGATTATGATGGTTTGGAATTTAATATGGTTGCGGATGACGACGAGCCTTGCGAGCAATGCGGTATCACTAATGAGGAATACGACGAGACTAGCTAACAAAAAATACAACCTACTAAATCCTCTCAACGTTGAGAGGATTTTTTTTGTCTCATCCAAAAAATATTCCTGTAACACGGCCACGAAAAGCAAGTGCCATAGCGGCTATACTGTCAGGAAGATGCCCACGACCAAAAACGTCATCGACCGATGCATATTTGTGCTCGCTCTCTAAAAAGTCGATTTGCGGACTTTCTATCTCGCAACGCTCCACAGCGGCTATATATTCTGACAATAAATCAGACCTTGCCCTGCCAACCATTACAAACGATTCACAACTAACTGTAATATACCCGTCAACAACATCACCTAATCCTGTTCCATCGTGTGTGGCATTTCCACCATACCTATTAACTCTATCATCAAACTTCTTTATTATAATAGGCCAAGGCAATCGATTGCACCTTTCAAATGCAACAACCCGTATAGGATTACAGTCTGTCCTTAATGTGACGATAACACTAAAATCCACTTTGGTCGCCCAATCGGATCCTGTAGAATATTCAGCTTTTTCTTGTTGCTTAGAACAGCATTCTTTTTGCTCTGTGCTCTCTTTACCACAAACCTTACATATGTAGAGTGGTGGCTCAATTTCTACGTATTCTCCATTCCGCCCTTCAAATTCTCCAAGAGATTTTTTGAACATTTGAGCTACTTTGTCAGGGTCAATAGCCCTACTTTCTGGCGATGGGTCTTGTAGGCAATACTCTGCATTCCACATTGCCTTTGTTACGTCTTGACGCTTTGCCTCAATTTCTTGTGTACTCAACCATCCGTGTGGCTCTGCTGTTTCCAAGAAACACCATTCTGATAAAGCCCATTGTTTTTCAGCCGCCCTTGCTAGGATTGTTGTCATTGTCCCATCGGCATATTGATGTGTTGAAGACAACACAGTTTGCTGCTTTATCAACACACCATCACGCTCTTTGTTCATTGGCTGCCCCATTGCCGCGTCAAGAATCTTGATATCCATTTCGTCAATTTCATCAAGTCTTAATCGTTGAGGATGTGGACCGCGAACTGATGCTTGAGACGCCATAAGCGCCTGCATGGTATTGCCATATGTTAGTGCTGTTTGTCGTTTGCTTGGGTCAGAAGCTAATAGGTGTCTAGGTGCGGATTTATAACGCCAAAATTCTTGATTATACTTTAATACACGTTCTGATTGCTCACCACTACCACCCAAAACATTGACATCGGCTTTTAGAGTAACAGCTTCAGTCAATCCGAGTAGTGATAGAAGAAATGACTTTCCACCAAATCCTCTTGAGGCTTTCCACACGCTAACAGTGTTTCTACAAAAATATGCACCTGCAAAAGCTTCCCAAGGCGTACAATGGTTTTCGCATATTCGCTTATTTGGTATCTTGATACCCCAAGCTTTTTTGACGAATAGTGCTAATTCTTGCTCTGTTGTTAAAGGTAACTCAAATTCCCAATCTTTATATTCATTCGTCATTCTCTAGCCATTCACGAACTATGATTTTGTTTGTTGAAATTTTTTGCTCTATTGGACCACCATCTCTGCCGGTATGTTCAATCTTTTGCGCCGCCATACCTACCAAATAATCGCCTAACCATTTTCTAGCAGTATGGTTTCCGTTCTTGGCTTGCGCAACTGCTTTTTTGACAATTGATTTCCATTCATCATAGGTACAAGCAGTCATCAAGATTTCATAATATCTCTCTGACCTTTCTTTTCGTGGCCTACCTGGCCCGCCACCGTTACCTTGTGCAAATCTTCCGTTCTTGTCCCGTTCAGTCACCGTTTTGTCACCGTTTTTTGCTACATTCCCTCGGCCTTGATTGAGCTTTGTAAAGCCGATTTGACCTCTTTCAATATAGTTATCTCTGCTTTTAATTCAGCATACCGTCCACTTATTTTCGCAAACTCTATTTTTTTACTCAACATTTCACCAGCTACATATTGTAGCATTTTTACCTTGCCATCATAATCTAGTGCTAAAAAGTCATCTGGTGATAATTGAGATATTTCTATTGTCATTTTTCCTAAACCACAAATAATGTTTCACTCATTTTCTGCAAGACGCCAAATAATTACATACGTTCCGCGCTCTAAATGTTTTGCCGCCTCTTTTTCTGCTATTTCTGAAGTGCTGAAACCGGGCACATCTTTCCAACGTAATTGCCAGGATTCATCATTGATGTTGTAGTATTTTTTGGGGGATTTATCACGGGAGCGTATGAAAAAGTTATTCATTATCATCACCAAACGGCTCTTTACCTACCTCAACCTCTTTGTCTGCCGCAGACTTTTGAGGTATCAAGCCTAATAAAGCATTTAGAAATAGCCCCTTTAGAAAATCACGGCGATTCATTCTTTCCCCATTTCTGGTATATACACAACCAATGTTTTTGCTCTAGGCCCATAGCCTAAATAAACCAATTGATTTTCATCATCACAACACCTATGCAACTCGATTTGTTCAGCATCAGAATAAGAAAACTTTGTATCTATCCATTTTGAGGTTTTGTAGCAACTAGGAATTGGCTCGATACATAGAGGTATAACAATAACCTTTCTATATTCTTGCATAAAATAAATTTCAGTTTCCTCAGGATTGACATTCCACCGTCTTTGAGCCGCCATACCTGCACGTAACAAAAGCCCATTACGTTTGTTATCCATCAAATCCACCTTCCATAGCAAACTCGGATATACATTCCCGTGAACAAAAGTGCAATTGTTTTTCATCGCCAATAATGTGGCTTTGTTCCAGAATATTGTTTATGCCAGGAAATACAAGAAACTCTATCCACGTGTCGTCATTCTCAAGTTTCACCTTTTTGCAATAGTCACATATAACAGCATATGCCATTTATGGTTCCAACCATCCCCGCGCATTAACCCCGTTTCAGATATTCATATATAGCAAGTGCTATCTGTGCATTATCCTGGATTAAACCTATAGCAGTATTACATCTAGAACAGAGCAATCCCCTAATCTCACTCGTTTTATGATTATGATCAACTGCCAACATATTTACTTTTCCGCTTTTCCCGTTTATAGATGTTTCACACTAACCACAAATTGCACAAAGCCCATTTTGCGCATTCATCATATCATTGTATTGTTGTGTTATTATTCCGTATTTGCGCTTTAGATGATCGCTTTGTTTGCATTCTAAACAATATGAATGATATCCAGTGTTGCTCCTCTTTGTTGGGGCAAACTCATTCCACGGTTTAAATATTCCACAATTAGCACGCTCTCTGCCATTATCAGAAATAATACCCTTGCTTGGTCTTACCACTTGACACCGCCTTTTAGTGTTCACCTTGAATTTTATTAGAATGGCAGGACAGCAAGGCTATCTGTCTTTTCGGCGGCCAACCTAGCCATTCTATAAAACTAGTTTGCAATAGCTATTTGATGAGGGTTATATTCTCTCATAGATTTTGCGCCCCTTACTCTATTTGCAGCTGCCGCTTCTGGGACAGTTAACCCATCACCAACTATAGACTTTGGTTCTATATGACTAGCATCATAACCATCTGGTATGCGTGGATCTCTATATGTGTTACTATACGACTCAAAATCAAGCAAGTTGAATCCTATATGCTCACAAACTTTTTTAAGTTTTCCCAAATCACCAAGCGTCAAAGTTGTATAGCTTTTTCTTATCTCATCAGTGCTATATATAACTGAATTACCCTCCCCTTTATCAAAAAACCTTTCTAAAAAAGCTATCCATACGTCATAATTTGTTTTAATGTTGCGCTTATATATAGCAACATCAAACAGCCATCTACAACATTTAGGCATTACAAACCATCCGGTGTTGTGGAATTTCGTTTTTGACCAAACCTCACATATATCAGCCGTAATCTTGGTCAAATAAGCACATAAATTATTTACATACTTAGTAAGCTCTTCTTTGCTATAATTAACGATAACATCTGATAGCTTACTTTCAAGAACTTGATTTTTAGATATCAAAGAATAAGTAACAGAACGCCCAAGTTTGTGATTGCTACGTTCTTT
>Ga0114919_10000915_pt1 | contig 23593 bp, 27 predicted proteins | sample BlataG_FD_88682 | JGI IMG/M metagenome (GOLD analysis project Ga0114919, IMG submission 88682) | Deep subsurface microbial communities from Black Sea to uncover new lineages of life (NeLLi) - Black_00105 metaG | ecosystem: Environmental > Aquatic > Marine > Oceanic > Sediment | place: Atlantic... | reverse complement strand
GGGGGGGGGGGGAGAGGGGGGGGGGGGGGGGGGGGGGGGGGGGGGGGGGGGGGGGGGGATGTATGAAGACAGAAGGAGATGCGTACGTGTTGAGAGATGTGTGTATACTTACAGCGACGATCTGTTCCGTCCCAGTGAAAGCCAGAGTGCGGTGTTGTTACTCCTGCCTTGGTCCTAAGTTTGGAGTGATCAGCAGTGAATCTGATCTGACTTGATTGGAATGCGTTGGAATGCTTGAATGAATAGATTCGCATTATGTCTATACTTTGGAAATAATAAACACATTGACGAGGATGAGTGGAAAATGCCCGTTTTATGGGCAGTCCAACGTCTCTCTCGACGGAGAGATGCCAGGTCGGTGGTCTCAGTGGCCCTGAAGGGCTTTAGGTTATCGATTTAAAGGGATAAATACATCTAATTCTAAAAGCTAGAACACCAGTTCACATACCCATATAGCGCATTGGGCTTGAAACACCTCCACAGCTACGTAGTCTCACTTCGATCACGAACCACAATGTCTACTTGCTTTGTTTATGGTACCCTCATGTTTCCAGAAGTCCTCAAGGCTCTAACTGGTCGGGTTCCTCACTCAGAACCTGCTATGATCCACAACTACCGACGATTCGCCATTAAAAACCAAGTCTTTCCTGCCACCGTCCCCTCCACGTCTGCCGACACCGTCACTGGCCTCATTCTTTACGATCTCCAACCCAAAGACCTTGAAATATTGGATGCCTTCGAAGGTGACGAGTATTACAAAGTACCTATTAAAGCAACCCTACTACAACAACAATCTGCAACAGCATCCCAATCCATCAAACCAACCATCAAAGAGGTAGAAACCTTTGTCTATATTTGGCAAGATTCTCTGAGGCACCTCCTCCTCCCACAGGAATGGGATCCTGACTTCTTTATACAACAGCATCTGCAGTCTTATACGATAATGTGCCAGGAATTTGCTGCTAATCCTAGTGAATGGAAAGAATGGTGATTTGGTTGCACAGTATACTATTAGGAGGTATTGGGGAAACAATCTCCACAGATACACACATATGTACAGCCAGTTTGAATGAATCTACCAACTTTTTTCCATAAGAATAATAACAAATATAATATAATTTGATATCTTAGTGCTTAAAATTCTTGCTTCGTAGCTTGGTCATCATCATAATAATAGTAATATGTATCATCGGTACCTGTAGTTGTTTGTTCTTCTATTTTCCCACCTGCATTTTTACTACCACTATCACCAGTAGTAGTAGTACCTTTATATTTGACCGCTACTGCTCTTTTATACCCAGCAAATCTAGTAACTCTAATAAACATAAACATCCCAGCAAACGAACCACCAATAATCAACATAATTAGACACGTCAAACACAAATTAAGCCTTCCCCGTTTATGCAACGCCGTCGCTTTCCCAGCACTGGCCTTGGCTCCAGCAACGCTCTTATCTAAAGCTTCCTCTGTTGTATCGAGTAATTCTCCTCTTTCTTTTAATTTAACCTCCATAGCTAATGTATTGGTCCTTAGGGCTGCTGTTAGGCCTAGCAGTTCGTCTGCGATGTTGTCTTGAATAGCGTGTTCTGAGATGAGCTTGGTCTTGGCCTTATCTGAGAGGCGCAGTTCCGAGGGAGAAGTGGTGGTTTTCGTGCTGTCTTTTACTTTTTCTTTAGGTTCTTTATAATTGGCAGTGTTTGGTGGTTTTTTGCTAGTGCTGGTGACGTGTTTATGTTCTTGTGATTGTTGTTGGGGTCTAATTAGAGGTGCAGGAGGTATGATCGGCATTGCAGCAGCAGGCGGCTGTTGTTGGAGATTAATAGATAGGCAATATGAAGGAAGATCTGGTTTCTGTAGTTGTGAATCTATGGATCTTACTTGTTGCCTGTAATGGTCAAATACATCAGCTTTAATCTTGCCACTATCTTCTAGGTCTGCTAGTTGCTCTTGTAAAGTGTCTACGTACTGTAGGAAAGAATGAGAGAGAGACGGGGGGATGGGGATGAGATTAGAAGTGATCAGATGGAGTAGGAGCGAGTGATGCTTGGGGAATCATACTAACATGGTGAAAGACAGGCGATCTCTGCCAATTAATGAGATCTTCTCGCTCAGCAGCTTCTCCTTCAACGATCTGATTGCATTTTGAGAGTAATCGGAGAAACATTACCTCATTGAAGGCATCTGTACTACTATTCATGATGTGAACTTAAGAGACAATTAGTCCAAATGCATATTATGCAATGAAACCCAAGCAAATTTTCGAATTTCTTCAAAAATTCGGACGATGAAAAATTGGTAAAATCCATCCATTCTCTGCCTGAAAACATCGATTCGACCTTTTATTTCAAGTATGGACTCTCCCAAGGCCTTCAATGTAGTATGTCAGCAATGTAAAACGCCTCTTGTGCTCATAGCTGACGATTCTCTCGGTGCAATTGCAGGCCCTTCTCGGCTCGAAGACTCGTTCATACTTTTACAAGAAGCTGTTGCCGGCAAGAAATCAGCACTGCCAATAGACTCAGGTCGTCGCCTAGATGAATCCTTCGTCCTTCTTCCTAAACCTAGAGCCCCACCGTCCACTCAAAGAATCCCCCTCGATGCTGCCCTCACCGCCGTCTCTCGTGTCTTCGAAGCTGCCACTGATGCAACTGCCATAGATCAACCCCTCTGCACAAAATGCGCTGCAGAAGTCCACAAAGAACTAGAAACAGAGCTCTCAGACCTAAAATCAGAGATTGTTGCTTACGAGGAAGCTTTGTGTCGTCTCAGAGAAGAAGAAGCCTCTCAAGATGCCTCTCTTCAACCACTAGATGATGCAGACTTTGCCGCTGCGCTCAAATCCGCATCTGACACTTTAGCTCAAGAAAAAAAAACTCTAGCACAACTAGAATCAGATATTGCCACCACACAGGCAGCTCTCCACGAGGCTGAGGGTAGAAGCAAACAATTAGACGAATTAGAAGCCCGATATTGGCATGAATTCTCCTCCCACCAACTCAGCTTGACCGACCATCTTGAAGAGAGAGACAGAATTACACACGCAATCAATTCAGCTACTGCATCCCTAGATATGCTCAAACGCACCAACGTCTACGCAGATCTATTCAGAATCTGGTTTGACGGTCCTTTCGGGACCATTTCTGGCCTCAAGTTAGGAAGGACCAGGGCCAGACCAGTAGAGTGGGATGAGATCAATGCAGCATGGGGCCAAGCTGTGTTACTACTAGCTTCCTTGGCTAGAAGTTGTGGTTGTAGGTTTAGTAGTTATACTTTATTACCAGCTGGAAGCTACCCCAGGATTAGAGATGACAAGGCTGCGGCCACAGGGACGACGTATGACTTGTTTGGACCGGTGAACAAGTTGTTTTGTACTTCTTATGATAGAGGGCAGGTAGCGTTTCTGACGTGTCTGAAGGAATTTGCTGTGTTTTTAAGAAAGAAGGGCGTTCCTGGGGACCCAAATACCACCACTTCAACTACTACTGGTAATTCTGTCGCAGGAGGGAATGCCGCTGCAGGCCTTCCTCCTCCTCTTCCACCACCACCACCACCACCACCACCCCCATCATCATCATCAGCAGCTTCACCACATCAACAACAAACTTCAATTCCATTTCAACTACCTTGGGAGATAGATGGTGAGAGGGTAGGCGGTCAGTCTATTAGATTGGCATTTGCCAACGATACCAAGTGGACCAAGGCACTTAAGTTTATGCTGGTTGATTTGAAATATTGTTTAAAAGGGGCTCTAACACTGATGGAGTGGAGTGGTGGCAGTGGCGGTGGCGGCGGTCAGGCTGTGGTGTCTTTGCAGAGAGAAGGTCCCTCTTCGCTTTCTGATACCTAGACTTTCGTACCATAATAGCAATGATGTTGTACGTACAGTATAGAGGAAACAATATGTTACAGTTACATTATATTTATACCGTGGATTTATAGTGTGTACCGGTGCATTAATGTTGTCATAATTATGTAGTTTGTAAAAAAAGGGTTAAGCAGTCATCACAGCCCCTTCTCCTCCTCCTCCTGTTTAATTATTTTTCAGTGCTATAATAATTCTTCATTAGTATATAATACACTACGGCTGCTACCCCAAACCCAACAAACCAAGCAGCTTCATATAAGTGGACTGCCAAGGCGGGTACAGCGACTCCCCCAACTACATTCAAAAACCCAGGCACTGTCGGTACCACCCCTGCTATCAACGCTTTAATAGCGGCAGGATTCCATCCATTGCTGTAGTAATACCTTCCATTAGGTTTGATGGTGTACAATGCATCTATATTGAGTCTTCCTTTTCTAATAACATGATAATCAACAAGCATGATGCCAGCAATAGGGGCAACAATGATGGAATACGACACCAGCCAGTTGAAGAAGTTTGATGATGACGATACCAGCTTCCAAGGCATGATGAATAGAGCAGTGAGTGAGGTGAGAATGGCACCAGAAGTGAAGGTGAATTTTGATGGGTTTAGAGCAACCAAAGCTCCAGCTGGGGCTACTACGTTGGCTGCTAGGTTAGTTGTCAGCGTTGCTAGAGAAAGACCCAGCAGGGCAGTTACTACAGGCCATACTCCTTCTAGTTTTCCCAACAACGCAATTGGATCTGATATTGCCTGGCCATAGATAACAACAGTTGCAGATGTCACTGCAAGGCCAACAAAAGTAAACGCAGCCATGAACAGTGGCAGTCCAATGGCCTGTCCAAGCACTTGGGCTCGTTGACTCTTTGCATACCGTGAAAAGTCTGGAATGTTGAGAGACAACGTTGCCCAGAAACCGACATTCGCAGTGATAGCAGGTATGAATACTTTCCAAAAGGCCTTGCTTCCAGTGACAAGTTGACCGGGTGCGGACAGCATGGGCCCAAACCCACCTGCTGCTTGATATGCCCACCACAGCAGTGCACCAGACATTCCAATCAACACAGGGGCCGAATATTTCTCTAAGATTCTAATACCTTCTAATCCCTTGAGTAGAATACCAAGTTGAATGAGCCAAAATAGTAAGAAACAGATATATTCTTGAAGAGAGATACCAAGCCATGAAATAAAAACAACTGGAGCTGTTGTTGCTGTTGTAGATGCCGATAGGGTTATCCATGCTTTGTATAGAGCTGCTCCTCCAAGGTATGTCTGAATACCAAACCACCCACACGCCACTAAAGCTCTCAATACAGCCGGCAGTATGGCACCTCTGACTCCAAAGGACGACCTGGCTAGTACAGAGAAGGGAATACCATACTTGACGCCAGGAGTGGCGTTGCAGATCATGGGGAAGAGGACGATGCAGTTGGCGATGAAAATCGTGAATAGACCTTGTTTCCAACTCATTCCTAGCTCTACGAGGCCACCAGCTAGGTAATAGGAAGCAACGCAGACGACGAGGCCAACCCAGAGACTGAACATGTCCCATGTTGAGAAGGTCCTTTGAGATGAGAGGACGGGGGCAAGGTCGGAGTTGTACAGGAGGGTCGATGGGGAGATGGGGTGCCGAGCTTTGATACCATCGCTGGGTGGACCCATAGCATGGATGCGTGTAATATGTGCATCTAGGGAATGATGGGGTGATGAGAGTTTCAGTACACGAGCAGGAGAGAAATGAAGACTTGGTGCTTTTAGATCATTCAATCTTGTTGTTCGATATTTTAGCGTATTCATAGTATTGGGGAATGCAGATGGTCGTATGAGATGTCATATAATTCTGAAAAAGTGGCAGAACCCTTGGAAACACCAAGCAAACTGGTTCCACCCTGGCTTTTTCTCAAATCGAATCAACCACCCAGCTCAACGCCTCCCCCCCCCCCCCCCCCACCCCCCCCCCCCCCCCCCACACACACACACCCCTTCACAACGTACATTACAATCACACTATACATGCCATTATAAAACACTAGTACTACATTTCATTCATTTATGTTCATTCATATAACCCCTACCAATTTATTTCACAGGTCTATTCAACCCCAAACTCGTGTCGTATCCCCTTTTTTATATTTTTCATTATCATTCACCATTTCAATTAAGCCAACAAGGCATCAAGTTCATCTTCCTCTTCCTCTTCCTTTGCCTCACTCTTAGCTTCATACCTCGCACCATCAGCAGCCAGTTTCTCAGCTGCTTCCTCCTTTGCATTCCTTCCATAAACATCAATACTGATATCCTGCTTAATATTATCATCATCAGTAACTATGTTTTCGACGTTCAACACACGCTTCTCTTCAATGCTAAAGTTATAACCTGTCTTCATCTGACCCAATGGGACAATGTCTAGCAAGTTATCAAGAGCATGGGGTCTTAACCAAGTCCTAGCGCATGCATCAGCTCTTGCAGCAAAGTTATCACAGTAGGTGGCTGTGGCAAAGTCGGGGGGGAGCTGGGACTTGTCGAGGGTGAGGGCGTCTTGAAGGGTGGTGCCGAATGCCTGTTTGAAGCAGGTTTTAGCTCCGTTGGCCATGGCTTCAATTTGGTTGGCTGAGATTGGTTCTATGACGAATCTATCTGTGAGTTTGCCATCATCACCCTTGGAAAAGCAGTGTGCTAGGCCGACGGTGAGGTAGGAATCCTGAGGAGTGAGCCAGGCGGAGCCGTAGCCTGATGACGGATTTGAGGCATGGACCCTGTGAGAACGGGAATTGTAGTATTTGGGTCTTGGTGTTGAGACTCTAGATGGCAGTCGCAAAGTGTTCTGCTTGCGGAAGGTTTGTGGGAAAGGAATTTTGTAGCAAGTAGTAATGCATCCTCTACACTCGGAGGAGCGCATAGCTCTCCCTGGTTTTTGAATTGAATTCATCATCATGCGTCGATTATCAGTGAATCAAATATCGGAACTCAACGGTTTAACTTGTCCAACATGCCCATTTTCTATCCCCGTCCGCGGTCGCAACCAGCAATCTTATCTGAAGACCTGATCTATGAGGGCAACGAGCATTGTCTATTCAATATTATATTGGTAGACACGTATATAGTATACAAATCTTGCAGCAATTCATCCACCCAAGTCGCCTATTCCCGTAATTCAAAGGGATTTATTATTGTGTTTTGAAAAGACGGGGGAAATATGCAGCATTCTCACACTCTTCTCAAATCACATAGTCCCAACAAAAAGATCAACTGCTCAAGATGCACTCGATCCTGCATCAGGAGCACCCGCACTTTGATCACTGCATCTTCCACCGACCCGCTCCTACTTCGCGTCGCCAGAGGAGAACAAGCAGAACGCACCCCTGTCTGGCTCATGAGGCAAGCTGGCCGCTACATGGCAGACTTTAGAAAGTTCTCAGATACCATCCCTTTCCGCGAGCGCTCTGAAACAGCCTCCATTGCCATTGAGCTCTCGCTACAGCCTTGGAATGCTTTTCAACCAGATGGCGTCATCATGTTTTCCGACATTCTTACCCCACTCCCAGCTCTGGGCATTGAATTTGATGTTATCAAAGGAAAGGGACCTAGAATTGATGCCCCTATTAGAGACATGGATGCAGTAAGGAGACTAAATCCTATGGAAGACCCTGCTTTGAAATTACCATTTGTCGGGGAGACGCTTCGTACACTCCGTCAAGAAGTAGACGGCCAGGCTACCTTGCTGGGATTCATTGGCACGCCCTGGACCTTGGCAGCATACACCATTGAAGGAAAGGCAGAGAGAAACTGCAGAGCTACTAAAACTATGATGATGAAGCAACCACAGATCTTGCACGCTCTTCTGGGTCATTTAACACACGCTCTAGCAGACTATGTTGTGTATCAGATTGATTCCGGGGCTCAAGTTGTACAATTATTCGATTCCTGGGCGCATCATCTCTCTCCAGACCAATTTGAAGAGTTTAGTCTGCCTTATGCAGAAAAGGTAATGGAATCAGTTCGTGCCAGAAGGCCCGGGGTGCCTCTCATATTCCACGCCAATGGTGGAGCGGGAAAACATGAGCTGTTGAAATTATCTACTGCTGATGTTATTGGTCTTGATTGGGAGTGTTCAATGAAAAATGCTAGGGCTGTTATTGGTAGTGATAGGACATTACAAGGAAATGTAGATCCAACGGTGTTGTTTGGAGATGAAAAGGTGATTACTGCTGCAGTTGAGAAGTGTTTAAAAGAGGCAGGTCCTAGGAGGCATATCTTGAATGTTGGACATGGTGTTATTGAGGGAACTCCAGAGGAATCTGTAGGGATATTCTGTGATTTGGCTAGAAAGTCAGCAAGCTTGTTTCAAACAGCTTAGAGTCAGTGGGAGATGGAGAGGAAGGTGTTGGTGTTGGGTTGGCAACAGTCTTCCTATGAAATATATACCGTTGCTTATAGCTGTAACAAGCCATTTGATATTGGTATAGACAAATAAATAGCTAGGTTTATGGATCAATTAACGAGTACAGAAGGATTAGTAGCTCTTTTAGAAAGAGATGTTCAGAATTTGCGGACTTCGATTGATAAACTGGTCGAAAGCAACCAGGAGTTGAAAAATGAAATCATGGAGGGTAAAGATGAAGATAGAGTATACCAAAACGCAATCGAAGTAAGTTTATGTCACTATAAACACAAACCAAACTAACATTTCAGTCACCGACCCATACTCATCACACACCACCACTCAACTAAACTTCCCCTCAGGATAACATTGTCACCATTGCGAAACAACGAGCTAGATTAGAGAAATTAGAAAAAGAATTAGCAGAGATCAAAAGCCATAGCATTGCAACTAAAAAGGATGTAGCTGTCAAAACACCAACAACCGATCAACCGATGCCAGATGCTAGCGACCAAAGTAAGAATAATAATAGTGCAGGTGTCTGGATGTAACAGTTAACCATGTTACGCGATTGGAACCATGTTACACATGGAAGGAGGACTACACACGGCAATCACAGCCTCCTGCGCATAGGGAAAACATGTTACAATTCAAGGTCTCATACTTCTTGTCATCATTCTCCCATTACCACCTCTATTACTCACGGTCACTTTCTTCTTCACCTTCATCTTTATCTTGTGTTCCACATCATACCCAGCCACCTGCTTCCTCTTCTTCCTCCCCCTACTACCCTCCCCTTCACTCCCTCTCCCCTTCTTCATCCTCCCTAGTCCACCCTTGATCCAACTTAATACGGCATTTAAATTTACATCTGTCACCTTCCTCCCCATATCGTCAGTTGACCTTCTCAACCCTCTACAGAATATCAACCATGAGTGTGAAACAAATGGGCCACATCCATGGAATGCGACTGCAGGATCAGACCAATCTTTGAATAAAAAAGCATCTGCCATAGTAGATATTGTCTTGTACCTATTGTCTTGGAGCCCAAACGGATGTATGAGTTGCATTAATGTGTCCTTGTTGTTGGGATCTGCCCAATGGGAAGGGTGGGGGAAAGTTGAGAGCATTTGGAACAAGGCATCTTGTAAAAGTTGGGAACCAGATGTTCTTGAGATAAGGCAACAGCATACTAAATGTTGGAAGGAATCAGTGGCAAAGTGTTCCTGGATGAGTTTTGTTGGAGAGATATGTGGAAGGGTAGTGATTGGCATTCTTTGGAAGACGTAGCTCTTCCAATTGGTGACCCAAGAAAGGCGGTCGGAGGCGAGATCAGATTGACGGAGGTTCCATCTTTGTTGTGCGAAGGCTTTCCAGAGGTCATCGTCTTGATTGATAGATCTGTTGCACGAGGTACATGTAGAAGCTAATGATTGCCAGTCTTTGACGTTGTTAAGGTGTAGGAGTATGTTGATAAGGGTAGCATTAGGAATCTGATCCAACATTTTGAAATAAACCACAACGCTGCTGGTTTGGTTTTTGCTGGGATGGTCTTTGCAATTTTGAGCCTTTGCACCTTAACCTAGGCGTTTATACTATTTGAAGCATTGGTCGTGAAGATTAAGTCATCAAAACCCTCTGGGGGAAAGGGCAGAGCCGACGTCGACTTGCAAAATGTTCAGATAAAATGACTGATTTCAAACACACTGTGCATGTAATCTCATATAAAAAATGCAGTCTACCCAGTTTGTGAGAGGCGAAAGAGTCTTATCAAGGCCGCCAAAGGCTAGGAACGCCTCTAGGGGCGTCGCTGCCATGCGAGTGATTGCTGCAGGGCCACCTCCAGCTTGGCCTGGACGTGTTGTAGTCCCTGAGAATATCTCAACTCGCAATGGTCCAAAGGTAAGACACCAATATTCGTCATCATACCCACCCAGGTTGCTGCATTGTCTTATCAATCTCCCTATCTACCCGTCCTCGCTTTTCTCTCCCCTCTAGAAATTCTCCCTCTTGGGATCCACCGGCTCCATTGGCACCCAAACCCTTGATATCGTTGAAGAAAACCCAGAGCGCTTCCAAATTGTCGCCCTCGCTGCAGGAAGCAACCTCGAACTCCTTGCAGAGCAAGTCGCCAAATTCAAACCCAAGCTCGTTTCAGTTCGCGACCCAAAAAACATCCCTCAACTCAAGGAACTTCTCTCTAAAGGCTCTCACATGCCTGAAATCCTTGCTGGAGATGAAGGCATTGTCGAAGTAGCTCGGTATTCCAACGCTGAAGCTTGTGTTACAGGTATTGTCGGATGTGCAGGCCTCCGCCCGACCGTCGCCGCCATTGAAGCCGGCAAAGACATCTGCCTGGCAAACAAAGAAACATTGATTGCGGGTGGTCCATTTGTACTCCCACTGGCTAAAAAGCACAATGTCAATATTTTACCAGCTGATTCTGAACATTCAGCCATCTTCCAGTGTCTACAAGGCATCCCAGAGGGAGGTCTCCGTAGAATCATTTTGACAGCGTCTGGAGGCGCTTTCAGAGACCTGCCAGTGGAAAAGCTCCCCACCGTCACTGTAGCTGACGCACTCAAGCACCCCAACTGGTCTATGGGAAAGAAAATTACCGTTGACTCTGCTACATTGATGAATAAAGGTCTGGAAGTGATTGAAGCTCATTATTTATTTGGCGCTGCGTATGACGACATTGAGATTGTCATCCATCCTCAGTCCATCATCCATTCCATGATTGAAACTGCAGATTCATCAGTACTGGGTCAATTAGGCTGGCCAGACATGCGTCTACCCATCTTATACACGATGTCTTGGCCAGAGAGAGTAAACTGCTCTGAAAAGACCTGGCCAAGGTTGGATTTCGTCAAGATGGGAGATTTAACATTCAGAGCCCCAGATCATGCAAAGTATCCCAGCATGAAGCTGGCGTATGCATCAGGCAGAGCAGGAGGAACAATGACCGGTGTGATGTCTGCTGCTAATGAGCAGGCTGTAGAGTTGTTTTTGGAGGAGAAGATAGGATATCTTGATATTATGAAAGTGGTGGAGCAGTGTTGTGATGCTCATAGGAATGACTTGGTGCAGGCGCCTTCTTTGGAGGAGATTGTTGAGTATGATCAATGGGCTAGGCGGTGGGTGGCTGATAAGTCATCTGCATATGCCATGGTATGATGCTGTGGAACTGATTTAATTTGATTATATGGAATACGTTTTAACAATAGTAGAGATATGGGCTTGGGGCAAGAGGGATACAGCCAGCAGCACTGTTGGGGCAGAAAAAATGGCGTGTTAAGTCGAGAACCGAGCTTGCATTTGATAGAAGTTGGGTTAAATACAATAAGTACAAGAATGTATGATTGTCATGTTTGACGTCAGTATAACCTACTCGGCACTATGCTGTCTATAATTGGATTATAAAATCTTAGATGTTCGAGGGAAGTAGTAAGGACCCTTTGCTGGGGCATCCCAAGTATAAGAAGGTGGAAAATCTGGATAGTGGTACGTAAAATTGCATTGTATCAATTCTCTAGAACATTTTTCTCTCCAAATCTTCCTTCTCAATCCGCTCTCCCCGACTACATCTCACTCCCCACCGTCTTCTCTTCCTTAATTCGTCTTTAAACAACAACAGGTGCATTTGGCTCAGTACAACATGCCCAAAATAAACTCACAGGAGAGCAGGTAGCCATCAAATTCATCCCTCTCAATGGGAAATTCTACATGAAGTATGTTGCCAGAGAAATCTTCAACCACCGCCTTCTCTGTCATCCCCACATTGTTAGTTTCAAAGAAGTCTTTCTCATCACAGCTCCCACCCCTCTCGACACCCCCTACCTTGCCATTGTCATGGAATACGTTGGTGGTGGCAATTTACAAACATATGTGACTCAAAAGGGCCGTTTACCGGAATGGCAAGCCAGATGTTTCTTCCAGCAATTGATACTCGCTTTGCATTATTCTCACAAGCACCTCAACATCAGTCATAGAGATATTAAACTAGGTAATATCATACTGAATACCAAATACCAGGTACCTATATTGAAACTGTGTGATTTTGGATATTCCAAGAGAGAAAGTAATGCTTCACTGGCCAAGACTGCTGTCGGAACTGCTGCTTATGTCTCCCCCGAAGTGGCACACAGCGGAGGGACATCTCCTTACGACAGTGAAAAGGCAGATGTGTGGAGCTCAGGGGTCACTTTATTTTGCATGCTAACAGGTACATATCCCTTCTTAGACAAAGATAATACAGTCACATTACAAACAATACAGCGACTGACACAACAAGAGGCAGAAGCAGTGTGTGAAGGAGTCACCAACGTCTCCCCTGAATGCAAAGACTTGTTGTCACAACTAATAGTAGTCGACCCAAATAATAGATTCAACCTGACCCAGATAATGCAGCATCCTTGGTTTGTAGTGTACCTCCCTGATATCAGCAAGCTGATTCAAGGAGCTCAGCAGCTTTTCCAACAGAGCGATAAGGAAATTTATGAAATATTGGAGAAAGCAGGAAGACTGGCGAGTGTGCATAGAGATGCAATGATGAAGAGTGGTGGGGATGTGTTGGGGGGGGAGGTGATAGATGCAGAGTCAGAGGATGCTATTGTAGACGAGATCATGGAGCAAGAAGAAGAAAAAGAAAAAGAACAACACGACCACCACCATCAATAATAAACGAACTAACTGTTGTACAAAAAAACAACAACATAAATTGATGGACCGGGAAATTGTTTTTCTGGGAAACCCCTTTTTTTCAACTCGAGGAGGATTGCTTTTACATATTTGTTTGTGTATTTGTACTGTACTAGGTATTAGTGCTATACTTGTAACTACACTCTGGACACTCATAGAATACAGTCTGCCCCTCGTCTGCTGATCTAAGTTGCATGGTGTAAAACTCCAATCCCTGGTGACCACACTTGGGACATGGTTCATCTACTGTTGCTCTTGTACGACCTTTAACAAGGGTTTCTTCTTGCTCTTTTTGTTCTTCAGTCTTAACTAACATTTCCATATTGTATTTTCTAGCGAAATCGTCCATGTCTGTTTTGTGAACAATTCGTATTTTGTCTTCTAATTCTGCAAGGAGAGAGAGAGGGGAGCAGGGCGGGGAAGAGTTGTGTGTGAGAGATTGAGAGAAGAGAGGAATGGAGCGGGGTTTTAGTAATGCATGAATTCTGGAGTGCGTCTACATACCGTCTAAGCTAATGGAGTAACCGGATAACTGTGAATATGCTACGTTTCTGACTGCATCGAGTTCTAGCATCGCTCCAGTATAAGGACAGAACAACCAGTCTTTATTTCTATTGTCTGCCAAGCTCTCTTTAGCTGTAGGCATATTGTTCGTCAGATATAAACTATGATCAAGGAATGATGCCTTTAGAGGGAAATGTTTTTCAAAATTGATGGATGTAAAATTGAATTTGAATCAGAAGATGCACTCCTGCAGAATAATACAAAGGGTTCTATGAAGTATAGATGATATGTAGATGTCTATACGATATCAATTTCATTAGTTTCATGAACAATGAAAGCTTGAGTACAATTTTTTAGGAGTTTTTCTGTCTTTGCATCCAACTGTAAGAAATGAGAGGAGGGGGTTTATCCTGTGAAGAGCAGCTATCATACCTTATTTTATTGAAATAAGTTTTCTTGCATTTTATCTACAGTATTACAAGGGTCCATACAGACATCGACACTCGACAAGGCTGGAATGTTGCCATCAGTGAAAAACATAAAACACCGAAATTTAGTATATTTCTCCCGTTATTCAATCCACTCAACGCCCAAGAGACAATTGAAGCCTACATCAAATACTCACACCACCACAAAACTCCCGTCTCTCCAGCAAAGACGACGACCTCTACACATTATCACCACCGTCATGACTTCCGATCAAACCTCCTCCTCCCCTAAAACCTCAGTCCTCTTCGTCTGTCTGGGCAACATTTGTCGCAGTCCCACTGCTGAAGCAGTGTTTCAAAGTGTCATAGACAAACAAGGCATCTCATCTAATTTTATCGTAGACAGCTGCGGCACAGGAGGCGGCTCCAACAACTGGTACAAATCCGGCGGTTTTAGTTTCCACCAAGGAGATCCCTCCGACTCCCGTATGACTCATGCTGCCTCCAATCGAGGCATTAAACTAACATCTGCCTCCAGACCCTTACAACCTAGCGACTTGATATCATTCGATTACATTATAGGCATGGACGCATCCAACATTAGAGCAATACGGGCAGCAGCAGAACATTGGAAGACCAATGGAGATGGCAACGTACCATCTGACTATCAATATCAAGCCAAGTTGTCTACAATGACAGACTACCTCCAATCTAATGGCAAATTTTTAGGTAGGTATAAAGAAGTGCCTGATCCTTATTACGGTGGCGCCCAGGGGTTTGAAATTGTACTGGATTTGCTAGAAGATGCTTGTGTTGGTCTACTTGGAAAAATTAGAGAGCGCGAGAGAGAGAGGCACAAGTAACGAAATAAATAAATACCAAACATGACTATCATTCCTTCTTATCTTTTGACAAAGAATGCTATGTAATTGATACCCACGTCACTATCCAAGTACCATGTTCCTTTCAATGGGTTATAGATCATTCCAGTAATATGTTCTACCCTCAATCTACCATTCTCCTTCTCCTTCTCATTATTATCATTATTATCAAGATGTTCAAACAGCAGTACTAATTCATCTGGAGTGATAAACTTCTCCCAGTCATGAGTACCCTTGGGAACCCATTGTAATATGTTCTCAGCTGCTACTATAGCCAGTGCATACGCTCTGGGTGTTCTATTGATGGTGGACACCACTGCTCCTCCCCCTGGGACTGTGAGCTTGGTCAAAGCGCCAGCAAATGTGTCCAGAGATTCAACGTGTTCTATTACTTCACTGGCTATAACTGCGTCAAAAGACTCTGGTTGTTTCTGTGCAAGGTCTTCTACTGTTGATTTGTGGTAGGTGATGAGGGAGGAGAGGGGGTTGGGGGAGAGGGAGGCGTGGGCTGTTGCGGCGGCGATGCCCTCGTCGCTGACGTCGATGCCCAAGACTGTGGCGCCCATTTTGGCGAGTGATTCGGAGAGGAGACCACCTCCGCAGCCTACATCTAGGATTCTCAAGCCTTCAAGAGGGTTAGAGAGGGATGGGTCTCTGTTGAAGTGGTTGCATAAAGTTGATTTGATGAATTGGCATCGAGTGGGGTGCATTTGGTGGAGCGGTCGGAATGGGCCTTTGGGATCCCACCAATGGTCTGCGAGTTTGGCGAACTTCTCTGATTCGGCTTGGCTAACGGTTGATGCAGATGCTGATGCAATTTTAATTGCGTTGGATGCGGCAAGGAAGCTTTGAAGTCTGCATCTCATCAGAGAAGACATCCCCACTGTTTTCTGCATATCTGTTTGATTTGCCAAGCAAACCCTTGGATGCTTGGATTGAATAAAATGAGATGCCTTGGTATGTACAGGTTCTACAATGCATCAATGCGTGCAGTGACGAGTAATATATAGTGAACCGGCATGGGCAACGGCACCCATCGTGATGAGCGGTGGCCTTACAAGACACTAATGGAATACAACTCTCTCTCATTTTAACAAGAGTAGGTGGCATGTGCACACTGATATCATTGCATTATTAGCACCAGTAATTGGAAACGCTACATCATAGTTTGTCAACTTAATAGGGTGGCCATCTTCAAGCGATTAACCTGTCGAACATTGCAAAGGAGCATCGGTGGAGCAAGCAGGGGTACAAATTATGTTCCTTAAACCAATTTCAGCTATTTCCTTCAGTTTGACACAATAATACAGCTGATTTAGTCTTAATAAAGTCTATAAGTTAAGTAAACAACGTTATTAGACTTGATTATAAATTGATTCGAAAAAGATGCAAGACTCCAGAAACAGAGAAAGAGGAAGACGCAGATCAAGATCAAGCTCACCATCAAGACGTAGAAGGTAATGCATGTTGTTTGTTGTCATTTCTTTCCACCCTCCCCTTCCTTCCCGCCGCCTCCTCCCTCACCTCCCTCCCACTCTTCCATCACAGGCGATCTCCCAGCAACGATTACAATACCAACACCCAATCTTATGAATATCAATACAATAAAAAGAATGCACCACCACCATATTCCACAGATACATCCTATATTATTCAGCAGCAGCAACAACAAGCTGCCATTGCAGCCCAGCAAGCCATGATGGGCACTGGCATGCCCCAACACCACCCTCCTCCTGCCACCGGCAGCAACAATCTCTTCATCGGAGGCAACCTCCCCGGCAGCAGCACCAACCAAGAAGATGCTATAGACAAGAAACGCCGTGAAGTCTACATAGGCAACTTAGCCATAGGTCAAACAACTAGAGAAGTGTTGACTGAATTCTTCAACCAAGCTCTGGCCCATCTCCTCCCCGACCCCCTTAACATCCCCCCGGTGGTCAACATCAACATAGACAATCAAGGACGTTTTGCATTTGTAGAGTATCAAACAATGGAGCTTGCCACCCAAGCAATCAGAATGGACCATCAAGTTGAGTTATTTGGAAGAGCTATGCACATTGGAAGGCCTAAAGGGTACATAGAACCAAGACCCGGGGAGGTACTGCCTCCTCCTAGACCATTGGTATCTGTGAAGAAAGCAGGTGTTATTGTCACTGCGAGTGGTACTGTTATAGTACAGCCTACTAATGTGATACTGCTTCTTATTCCACACATGGCAGGGCTAATGAAGGATGGGCTGGAGAGACAGTGGTTAAGAGAAGATGTGCTGGCAGAAGCTCGTAAACATGTTGGTGAGGGTGGTACTGTTCAGAGGGTCGTGACGGCGGTACCGACTGATACAGTGCAGGACCGTATGCCAGGTAGAGTGTATATAGAGTATTCCTCTGTTGATGAAGCTAAATCAGGGTTAGGTATATTTAATGATAGGATGCTGGATGATGTGAAGATTAGAGTGGTTCATGTATCTGAAGATGAATGGAAGCAGACTAAAAGCAACAGTGGTGAGGGAGAAGAAGGTGCAGAGGAAACAGCAAAGGGAGAGCAGCAACATGAACAACAGCAAGAACCATCATCAAGTGGTGATGATGGTACATGGATATCAAGACATAACCTTTACCTATCATCAGCTGGCAGTGAAGAAGGAGGAGGAGACGGTCTGATAGAGTTGCCTGGTCTCTACACCCAACTCCCCATCACCTCTGGCATCACTGGCCTTACGGTCCTGAACCCCACCTTGGCAGCCAAAGCACAAGCCAACCCCAGTATCATCACCACTCTGTTATCAGAGATTAATGAAGATGAAGTACCCTATGAAGAGGGATATGTGAAACTTCGGGGGTTTCCTTCATACATAGAAAAGAAGGATATTGCGGCGTTTTTTGGTAACTGTACGGGGGAAGGAGACCTAGATGCTGGTGAAGATATCAAGCTGGTGTATGCAAGTGATGAGGTGACTTCATTGGGAGAGGCATTTGTGAGGATTAAAGGAGTGGACGCCAAGCTGAGGTTGGCTTTGGCAAAGGATAAGTCGCCGATGCAAGCGGCTGGGGGGGTGCAGGTGGAAGTGTTGACCTGTGTGCAGCAGGATTTGCAACGTCGTATTAATTCCGGTGTGATATTGAAATGATAATGACGATGTGATCCAATATATACCAGTGTACTGAATTGTAACATGACTTATGCTCATGATTAGTATTTCTACTATTACTCCCTTAATTACATGCTTGATAATCATTGATTTTGTTATTTAGCTGGATACTTGCATGGTAAACATTTGAGGACCAACTTTCTGAGATGGATCACTTCCCAGCCAACATTCAACTGATATGTCCAGACTTCTATGTTTCCCACTCCTCCTGACCATACTCACCCTGCATTCAACCTTTTCCCCACCAGTACCCCTACCAATGGGTTTATTGAGTACTAATATAGTTTGCACCCAATGTGTCTGTTGGGTAAATGGTCCTGTTCCTAGCAGTACTGGACACTCTTTGCAGAAACGGTTACTGAAGGATGTATCAAACCACAACACAAGTGCCGCCATTTCTTTTGCTTTCTGGCCACCACCACCACCAGGAGTGGTAGTAGTATTCAAAGTGAGACTAAATTCAGCAGTGAAATCCTGATCCTTGGGCTTCATAGTCACCAAATCAAACTCCTTCAAACCGACAGTATCAGAAACAATGTGGTCTGGACAAACTGGCTGCACCAGGGCATCATTACCCAGCCTCTTTTGAGCAACAACCGCCACTGGTGTCATTTTGAGGCCATACACTTCATTCCAGAAATCAAGCCCTAATGCATCCGATGTTGCTGCAGCTGCATAGATTGTTGCTTTATCTGGCAGCACTGCTCCACCTGGCTTTAAAAACCGATCTCTGGCATTGAGTACAGAGTCTAGCATTGTTTCAAAGAGCAGTGCATACCCCATCCACTCAGATACTAGTACATCCACCAATTTATTTCCGCCCTCTCCTCCATCCCATTCTCTTTGGTCTCCTTCTTCTGGTGATGCTAAATGTGTAATTTCTTCCATTTTTCCCTGCACAACAGTAACTACATCTTGTAGATCATTAAATCTCACAATCTCCGCCGCTAGAGCAGCCATATCCCGGCTGGCCTCCACACTAAACACACGCTGAGCTCCACCTTGAGCAGCAAACATAGACAACACACCGGTACCACAGCCTACATCGAGTACCACTGCATTCTTCATCAAGCTGGGATTTTTTTGAAGTGCGGCTTTATAGGCTTCTGTACGCACTGTGTCTTTCAACATCTCTCTATGAATGCCCAGGTTGGAGTAGGAATCGAAATAAGATGCATCTACTGCTTGGATATCTGTAGCATTATTATTAGCTTTGGCTATAATCTCTTCCTCTTCCTCTTCTTGTTGCTTTCTGCTTTTAGAAGTGGTAGTGGGTGTGAATAACCAATCATCTGGATTGTCATCAATATCGCCCAACACCAATTGCTGCATGGTCTGTAGTGCTTGCCTTAGAGCACCATTTTCCTCTTTTAATGTTTTTAGCATTGTATCGGTTTCTGTTTGTTCCTTTGATGATAGTAGTGTAATACCATCTTGCTTATCTTTGCCTTTATCATAACCACCACCACTTTCCTCCTCCTCCTCCTCTTCCTCCTTTTCTTCTTCTTCCCAATCTTGAAATAAAAGCTCGTCATTTGGGAGCACTGGACGTAGGTAGGCTTCATCATGCCAAGGATACGGAGTTTTCTGTAAAGATTCTTTGATTTGAGATGGATCTAGGCCTAGTTCTACTTGACTTCGGATGTAGTTAATGACTTGAATGATAATGTATTGTTGAAGAATGCCATTGCCGACCTGGAAAAGAGGGACGGGGAGAGGGGAGGGCGGTGAGTGACTTGGTAGTGATTGGGAATGGAGGCGTGGCAACTCAACATGCATGAAGGTTGAAATGCATCGCATCTGATTCATGGGAAGTACAAGGTGACTGAAGTACCTTTTTAACATATTGAAGGAGCTCAAATCCGTAATGTTTAGCGTCGAAATCAAGTGCTTCCTCGGTAGTTTGGAATGTATCGCCAGAAAATAGGCTTTTGATGGGGTCAGATTCATCCTCTTCCCATTCTTCCCAGTCTTCTTCGTTATTTTCAATCTCTGGCTCGCTTGAAGTGCTGGACATTTTGTAAATCTCTTGATTCAATATGTGTCACAAAAAAACTTGAACTAGTAATAACCCTCTAACCAAATCAAATGACAGATTGTTGGATGTAAAGACATGGACAAGAATTTTCAAACCTTGTTTGAATTTTGTACATATTCCTCCTTCCCACATTCGGCTGTCAGAGCGAGTTTGATGTGCATGGGTTTGATGTTGTTTGCAGATGACTGCAACAGAGCCAACAATTACACAAAAACATGAAAGAGAGAGGTGAGGCACCATGTCAAACTAGAGCTACAAGCAGTGAATGATGCTCAACTGCAGCAGCTGAAATAGAAATTCAACTGCCCCAGTGACTGGAGAGAGAGTAACGTCGTTGCCCCAAAACTTGATGGGAGACATATAATTGCCCCGGCAGGGGCACAGGTGTAAATCATCCTATTATTATTATAATTTCCCATCTCTCCTATTTGGCCCATATTTTCAACTTCCACTTGACGAATGAAAGCTTTCAGCTCTCTTCTTGTTTAAACCATCAATTGTAGGCATAAAGGCAGCCCTGTCCCAAGAAGTGATCAAAGATGGGTGATCTATCCTTGCCAACAGACCAAGACGTGCAAAACACTATTGATGAACTATTAAAGAAGCTACAAAGGTAGGTTGCACTATCGCAATTCCCTTACAGCTCCAATCAGCAACTCCTATTCAACTCTAATCTTCACCACCGCCCATCCCCGTCATCTCCATGTCTCCCCTCACAGAGCCAACGTGGACCTCGCTCGTCTCCAAGCTCACACCAAAACCGACTTTCACAAACTAAAACAGGAAGTATCCAGCCAATCCACCCAAACTGCTCAATCAGCTCTCCAAAAAGAACACGCCGAACTCTTAGCATCTCTACAATCCCTCGAACACCAGATCATCCCTCTCTCCCACACCGTCGCCACCATTGGCAGCCATCTACAGAAAGCAGATCTACAATTACACCGTGCTAATGACGCAATAGAACAAATCAGCAGATTACAGGAATTCGCTCATGCTAGAGATTTCTCAGATCTATCTCCTTTATTTCAAGATCCCAAACAGATCAAGGAAGCGGCAATGGTGGTGGGCAAGTTGCTCCATGCCATAAAGGATCTCCCTGCTACTACTAGTAGTAGTAGTAGTGCTATTACTATGTCAGGATCTATGTCATCAAGATCACATAGAGTCAGTCCATCATTATCACCAACAAAGAGATACAGTGAAAATGCTTCTAGTACCCCTACAAGGCATAATCATCACCATGGTTTTGGTCATACCAGCAGCAGCTCACACAATTATCATCATCATCATCCAAGAATAGGAAGCCTAGAAAATGCACTAGAAGAACTCCAACTGTACAGAAGCCTACTAGACAACCAGCTGGTCGCTAAATTCGATGAAGCAATGGCATTGGAAGACTTTGATGCCATGTCCCAGTGTGTGAGAGCAATGGCTTATTTAGAAGGAGGGGAGGCCATGTTGATCAGGAGGTACATAGCCACCAGGCCGATGTTTACTGATCCAAAAGAAGTGAGAATGCTGGAATATGCGACTAAATCCAATGCTTTTGTTATTGGTAGTAGTAGTAGTAATAAGAATGAAGGTAGTAGTGGTGGAGTGGCTGGAGGAGGAGAAGTAGCAGGAGGAGGAGGGGAGGATTACGAAGGAGCAGTAGTGACAGCAATGCGTCTATTGAGTTCAATGTACAAAGCAATAATAGATTCGGTTAGAAAAGAAGCTATAGTTATAGAACAAGTGTTTCCATCACCATCAACTGCAATGATTGAACTTATTAATAGAATATTTGAGCAGGCAGTTCAGACGGGGTTGGATACTCTGCTCAGGCCTCCTTCCTCTTCTTCCTCCTCTTCTGGTGGTGGTGTGTCACCCCTGGCTTTGAGGGCCTACTTGGAATTACTGGCTCAGGCATATAATAAAACAGTAGGCTTGGCCAAAGAACTATTAGCTCTTGCTGGTTGCAGTGACAATAGGCGCAGTGGTGCTGGTTTACAAAATACGAGGAATAATAACGGCGGCGAAGATGATGACAACAATAATAGTGAGGAAAATAATACTCAATATCCAACTTCATCCAGGCTGGCTGATGAAGCTTGCGGTACAGCATTAGAAAGGTATCCCGACCTAGAACGTAGTTGGCTTTCATATCTCAGCAAAGACAGATTGGGGACATTTCAACACAACATAGATCCACACCAAAATGAACAGCATTCTTTAGTCAGCCAAGACTTGATTCGTGATGTTGCCGGTGCATATGAAGAGGCAGTGAAACGATGCACTACTTTGTTTAGCAGTGATCCTGTATTGGCAGCTAAGTTAGTTGCATCATTCTTCTATAATGACGGTAGAAGTAGTAGTAGTGGCAGTACTGATGGTGGTAATAATAATAATTATAATACTAATAATAATAACAGAGAGGGAATATGTCTCCTAGAGGCTGCCACTCAACACATGATGCATGGTCTCCATACATCAGTTGAAAATTGCAGATCAACCCTGCATCATTTTTCCATCAACATTTCCAAGTCTTCTGCCTTTGGCTCAACAGTGACAAAAGGACTGGTGGAAGAAAGTATAGAGTGGGTGTTACAGGCAATAATTGGTTGTAGAGGGGCAATGAAAGAGGTGAAGGAACATTACGTACGCGTCATTCAACCACTAGTAATATGGTTGCCATCACCATCACCATCTTTGAACGGAGGAGGTGGTGGTGTGCGAGGTCCTGATGGTGCCTCCTCGGTTGCTTCTCCTTCTCTATCTCTAGAATGCACCCAATGTGAAGCTGGTCTTAATGCAGTAACAGCCACTGTAGAAGCTGTGTGTGCAAATGCTCTACAACAAGCATTAGTAGCAGTCACCTCTGCGTTGGATGCTCTGCTCATAGCGACTCAAAAACCTACAGATTTCAATTGTCCAGCACACGGACAACAACATGAAATGATGATGATTGACAAGCCCACATCAGCCTGTGTTGCAGCAATCTCCTTGCTATCAGCAGTAACAACACACCTCATTCCCAAAACATCATCATCAACAAAGTCAGGAGAGAATGGTCTCCATGGTGTTAATCTTACATCATTCATGATGGAACTAGCTAGGGGTGTTCACATCTCTCTCCATGCACACATGTTGAGAAGTGGTCCTTTCTCACAAAAGGGAGCTCTGAGGTGGAAGAGAGACCTGGCAGAATACACAGCATGCATAGCGTCAGCTATGGCTAGGGCAGGAGCAGGTGGAGGTAGAATGCAATCACATAGCGGTAACAACACTACTACTACTATTACTGCTGCTGCTGCTTCTAGTCGTATAGCTACAGTGGAGGCACAGTTTGAAGAATTATCTGCCTTGACAGGCCTGTTGGTCATTGCTCCAGAAGGCCTGACTGGCTTGATTGATGCTGTGCTGAAAATGAGTCACAAGAGAGCTAGACAGTACCTTATCTTGAGAGAGGATTGGGGGACAGCAAGAGTTGGGGGGAAGACGCTGGGGGAATTGTTTAAAGGTGAATAGAGAGAAGGATGTGATGCTGATTGGTGCTGATTGGTGATTGGTGCGGTGCGGTGCGGTGTGGTGTGGTGTGGTGCGGTGCGGTGCGGTGCGGTGCGGTGCGGTGGGGTGCGGTGTGGTGTGGTGTGGTGTAGGGTGG
>Ga0114919_10000914_pt1 | contig 23596 bp, 20 predicted proteins | sample BlataG_FD_88682 | JGI IMG/M metagenome (GOLD analysis project Ga0114919, IMG submission 88682) | Deep subsurface microbial communities from Black Sea to uncover new lineages of life (NeLLi) - Black_00105 metaG | ecosystem: Environmental > Aquatic > Marine > Oceanic > Sediment | place: Atlantic... | reverse complement strand
GCAAAGGTTCCGTCCCAATCCGGTATTCCGTACACTGGAGGATCCGTTTTGTTCAGATCTTCCAACACTTCATACGAGGTTTGTATAAAAGTAAATGGGTACTTCTTTCCGCTATTCCATTCTTCTTTTCTCGTAAACACATTAAGGTTTTTCTTTTCGGTGCATCTCTTGAGTTTTTCGGCGATGGGAGCTTTTTTCATATCGATCTTGACTTTGATCATGATCCTCGGCATGATGAACAGTGAGGGTTTCTTTGAAGAATGTTGTGGTAGGAATAAAAGGCAAGAAAATTCTCTGAATTATTTATCTTTTTTTTTATAATACATTAAAAATGGTTCCTGCTTTGAACATTATCAAGGCCGGGTCGCCGCTGTTCAAGATTCGGTCGCAGTTGCATCCTACGGCGAGTTGATGCATAGGATCCTTTGTAAATCAAAACTTAAGGGATGAGTTCTTTTTTTTTGTTTTAATAATATCCATAAAAATCGATACTCCAGTTGTTCACACGTAATTGTCCTGCCGATCTACAGTCATTGACATGGGAATTACGTGACTCGTTGTCCATGGATGAACACATATCCTCTACACGAAGAATCCATTTATCCGAACTGGAAGTTACTGTAGATTCTCCCCAATGACGCACAGTATCGTATGTCCATCGAATATCGGTTTCTTGACCTGCGCCTCTATCTTGAAGAATCGATGAAACGCCCGTAGGTCCCGTCAATATAAGTTTCACACAACCTCGTCCATTAGGAGCATCGATGTCAACGTTTACGCGTACATGTTCCAAATGAGAAATCCTATCGCTATGTCCCGTCGCTCTCCATACGTATTGCTTCACATTATTTGATACATAATCCGTATTTCGTACATTGCATGCAACATCTCGAGATTCTACGTGAATGAGAGGTCCTACATGATCCCATTTAAGTGCTAAGGATACGGCAGCATCTGCATCGGCCATTCCAAATCCATAATCATGTGAATGTGTAAATCCAGCATCGTTTTTCGTCCATTCCGACGATGTTGAATCCGTTTTTCGACTGGTATTTACTAGAATATGTTGTACGTCTCTCCATGTAAGTTCAGGATTGGCTTCTAGCATCAAAGCTACCAATCCTGCGATTTGAGGAGCTGCTGCACTGGTTCCACCAAAATCTTCCGTACATCCGTTAATCGAATATCCCCAAGTTGACATCAAATCAGTCGTTACAATTGAACTTCCTCGAATACCAGAAGAAGGAGCGGAACATAACAAGTTGGCCCCAGGTTCAGAATACCAAGTATACTTTCCACGGACGTCGATGGCTCCTACAGCAATGGTATACATCGAGTTGGCATACGCATCGTAATTGGAATTGTCGTCGTTGAATCTCCCATTTCCACCAGCCCATACATAAATGGACCCTTTACCTCCTCGACCATTCTCTGTACAATAAGCAAACGCTTCTTGTACCATACGTCCAGGTCCTCCTAGTATAGCTCCTTCGTCCGAAGGACCCCAACTGTTAGAGTAAATATGAACGCTTTCATCCTCATCGCATAAATGACATAGAGCCCTTGCTTCTTCTGCATCAGTAGTCCATGATCCAAGTAATCGAAGACCGATCAAATTTGCTTCGTAAGCCACACCTACACCACAATTCGAATCTTCTGAAGCTGCTGCCGTACCTGCAGCTGACGTTCCATGTCCATCGCTTCGATAGGGTTCAGGATCATTATCATCGTCATTAAAGTCATATGACATGTCACGGACGTATCGATGAGAAAGATCTGGATGTTCACGTTGAATACCATCGTCTACCACAGCCAAATTGATTCCTCGACCAGATACTTCATGGTTTCTCCATGCATCGACGACTCTTAGGTGTTGCCCACGGAGATGCCATTGATCCGAAAATTCAGGATCTGTAGGAGGTCTCCAAACAGAACGTTTAAATCGTTCTTGAGGACACATTTCACCCCACCATTCAACCATATCGCTTCGATCGAGACGATTGTGGTATGTATCTACAGAAGATCCTCCTACACTACGTACACCAACACGAGGTTTTTCGCGGATCCATGTAAAGAAATTGGGAAACGGTTTTGAGAGAGGTCCTTTGTTTTGAAATCCATGCGATTCCGCCAATTGGTCGGCTTGACGGATGTAACGATCAGGCAATTGAACAATCACCACATCGTTCTCCAAATACTTGGTTGGCCATCCTTTACTCACTCGATGTTTTTGAGGAATCACACTGGATCGATTCCCAGGGAATCGAATGGGTTCGACCGCTAGACTGAGGACTACTACGGTGAGTAATAGAAAGGTCCTCATCGATCTATACCAAAGAGTATATATAGAGAGATAAGGTGTTGCCTCGACAAGATGATTTTTTTTCCTCTAAATGAAATACCCCCTCTTCAAAAAAAAAACTGTATTTCTTATCTAATATAGATAGAGAATGTGGTGTAATGCGTTTAGAGACAAAGACGAACTTTTTGAAACGGAAACACCATGGAACTTGGGTCCAGTAACGGCAATCAGAGCTTACACTTTAAGAACTCGAAATTATGATGAATATATATATTTGCGGGAGGAGTTGTTGACGAATATCTTAGTTTTCAATCGGGAAGCTGGGAGACTCGAAGAAAAATTCCAACAAGTGTTTGATTTAATGCTACTAGAGCCAAAGGACTCGAAAATGAGACGTATTTATGCTTACATTCTATTCCGCCAACATGGAATCATACGATCTCTGCCTCAAAAGCGTCAGAAATGGCTTTGGATAAAACGTAAATTAGCACTTAACAATGAGGATTTTGAACGTCAACGATTGCAAATAATATTGAGGTCTCGCAGTCCTCCCTCAATTTTTCGTCCGGGACCGAAAAGAATAAGTGAGCAAGAAGAATATAAAGATCTCTTTATATATTAAAGTGTAATTCGTACGAAAGACATTACAAAAGGAGAGTAGGACTAGAATCGAACCCTTTGTATATTGGATAAAAAAAAAGTAATACATTCTCATCGATATCTTTCGAATATGTTGTTTTTAATAGACGATGGATCGGATACCATTGGAGTACATTTCCGATCCAGAACAACTCACTCAGGAATTTGAGAGATACCGCAGGGAAGGTAATTTAGACCCCACCGAGCTCACTGAAAATGAAGAAGAACAGGCATTTGAGTTAATGATCAGTCCTGCTGCAACAAGGTTGCGCCCACCGCATCATGTGGACGTCGATTCTCTATTGCCTTATGGTAGGATACCGGCCGAGTCGATCGATGAATATTTGATACGTAAACAAGCATTGAATGACGCGTTTGATCGTTTGGAAACGAATCGTCAGAATATTCTTGATCGGTGGAATATCGTGTGGAATTGTTTACCAGGTGAACCTTTGGGGACAAGTGCACGTAAAGTCGCTGTATATGTTGTCTACAGACAATACGATATGTTGCAGAAAAACAAAAAGAATCTTCGTGACATGACTACCTTGAAAGAAGATTTTGTTCGCGTCAATAGAGAATGGGCCAGACTGGATCTTACCCGAGAGGTACTACCACCTGCGGCAGAACGAGCGTTTGAATATATCTATTAAATAGAAATGGCAATTACAGCCACTACAAAGAGTATAAACATGGATGAGAAAAATGCCTTAAACCCATCACTCTCGTAATTCGATATGGCAAAGAACCACCATGTATGATAACTCGAATGTTTCAAATCCGACGTGGCTTCATGCATCACACTTGCAGGTGGAACTTCGGAATCCGGTTCACCATCTCCATCCGTATCTACAGGAATCATTTTTTGTGGATGTCTCGTCACCATACCCGTCTCTCCAGATCCTTCCAAAAGAAGTTCACTATTCCCTCTACCCACTTCTCCTTCCTCCTCCTCGATTTCTCCTCCTCCCCATATGAAACAAGACAATGGATTTCGGAAAAACACCATCCAGTAAAAGATCGTCAATCCGAAAAACACCAAGTATGGCGTCCACGAAAATGTATCCTGTCCCAAGTTCCATGCACCCATAGCGAATATGTAGCCTAAAGCTACAGGTCCCACAATCCATCCTCGATGAGAACAAATAATCATCATCATAACGAATAGAATCAAGTATTGTAGGATAAGTATTCCATCCGCAGAATCTCGAAACGCGGCCAAATCGAAGGATCGATGGATATAATAACTAAGTAGAGTGGCTCCAATCCCCACCAATATATCGATAAGAATGGCCCACAATATGTAGGAAGCAATATCGATCTTGCGATACACAAATCCATAGACTTCCTTATACACGCCACGGTATTCTTTCTTCCTCGATTCTTCCCCATGCATGGGAAAAGCGAATGTCGAACGTATATGGTTCCTACGTCGTCCTATTACGGCATAATACGTCTCTGAATCGGGGTTTTCATAGGTTTCTTTGTAAGAAAAGGCTGTGGATAAGTCTTCTCGTGTAGGGTTCTCTTTATAATAAATAGGGGTAGTGGTCCACAATGATCGATGTGAAGGGAGTATATGGAAATATTGTCGAAATAGAAAAAGGGGTAATTCCACTAAGATCGACCATGTGAATATACCCAAGAAGACCACCAACCAGCTTCGAAAGTAGAATTCTGCTGCGAGTGGTAGAAACAAGTGTGGATAAAACGATCCCAATCCTGGAATACACATGAAATCAAAGGTATTTCTTGCAAAGTTTCTCCATCGAAAAACGTCTGGGTACGCACGATCGCTATCCCAAGGATCTCCATGAGAGGTAGGATGTGGTTCATCCAGCCGTTCGTATCGATTGTGTACGAAAAACTTGGACATGTTTCTATCTCTCTCTTTAAAGGAGACACTCCATAAGGGTTCTTTTTTTTCCAACACTATACTGTTATTTTTTTTTTTTTACTAATGTATAAAAAAAATTTTTTATATACGCATATACACAAAAACCATTCTTTTCTATATTCTACAACGTACATACACGCACATGACCACCATCGCTATCAAGTCCTATCGACCACTCGTACTTACAGCGGAAGACAAAGATAATGTACTCCGTGGGATCAAGCTGTACGAATTGACGAATGGTGGAGCGACTCTCAATATAGAACAAACGAATGCGTACGTACGTTTCATGGATACACTCACGAAACTGGACATGGTGCATCTTATGCAAGTGAGAAACGCTTTGAGACAAATTCGAGATCAAGAGATGTCTATATAAAAAAATTTTTCTCAAAAGAAAATGGTTAAAATACTCAACAAAAAAAAGGATCGTGATATACATTATATATCAATTTTGCTATATTGTACATCTAACAACCCATGGAAAGCGGTACCATTAGTCAAAAAGATGCTGTTAAAGGAGTACTTGGAATATCTGAAAATGAGTTCAGAAAACAAATCAAATGGACGGATACGAAGGGACCTCTATCTATTGGTTACGATCGTATAATTCGGTCTATGATGAAAAGAGAAAAACTAAAAGAAGGTTATTCTATTTTCAAAGAGGATGATTTTGAATCTGAGATGCTTGGAGATGTCAAAACGAAGGCGAAATCTGTTCGTAGTAGGGAAAGTCGTTTTTACATTCTTTTCCATAATCCGTATAAGGATGATCAGACGGATGTTCGTGGATTAATGGAAAATCCAAACTTCAATGGTGCTGCATTTCAGTTTGCGTCTACGATGTTTGGTCCTTTGGAAGGAGGAAAATTCCCATATGCCGCGAGATTGGAGACGATGCATAAAAGAGCCGTTCAAGGAGAATTCGCTTCTATTTCAACCATAGGTGCAACACTATGGAGGAAATATGTCCTTCCATATAAAATGAAACAAAAACTGGGACCAGACGAGCGAAAAATCAACAGAAGCATGTATACACTCGAACACTTCACTTCACGGAATCCCTCCGATAATCGACTCCCGTATAAGACGATATTGAAAGATAGAACAACATCTTTTGTGGTCAATTGGAAAGACGTGATAAACTTTAGAAAAAAATACGACGACGTGGATCTCGTGAAAGTACCGATTCACAAAAACGTAAAAGTACATTTTGGATACGGTTCCGGAGAGGGGTTGGAAAAAGGACAAAGAGACGACAAAAGCCAAATCACGGACTTGCGTGGAAAGAATCAACGGGTGACCTGTATTTTTTCATCTACCATAGATTTCAAAAAGTACAGCGAAAAGAATACGATAAAGGCCGAACCACTACAAGAAATATTACAAACGGCCGCGTACGAAGGAGCTATCTTTGGAGCGGCTGCATCTGGATGCAAAAAGGTTGTTCTTACAATGGTTGGAGGAGGATCATTCAGGAACAACCCAAAAATTATCCTTGGTTCACTGTTAAAAGTTCTCAAGAATCGGGATGTCAAGAAACTAGGGATAGATATTTACCTCAACTTTCGATACGACGATCGATGGAAGGAGTATCCTGTTGCCGAATACGACAAAAACTTTTTGCAATATGAAATAATAGATCGATTGGGCCAACTCATAGAATTGACGAATCACGAAAAGCTTGGATATGATTATGTCAAGTACGTTAAAAAATATATAGAAGATGCCGGCGGAACATCGGACGAACTGCACAGGATACAAGGCATTGTCGAACTTTTGGATCGTTACGATATTGCTACAGAAGAAGAGGAGGAGGAGGAAGAAGAGAGATGGTTTTCCTTTGGAAAGGAAGAAAAAGAAGAGGAGGAGGAGGAAGAAGAGAGATGGGTTTCCTTTGGAAAGGAAGAAGAAGAAGAAGAAGAAGAAGAGGAGGAGTCGCACACTCACAGCACGTCAGAGGAAGAGGAAGAGGAGGAGGAAGAAAAATTATGGGGGGAGAAACACTCCGGCATATTGAAGACAGTCATGAAGAAAATTGGTAAATTTTTCGAAACGAAAAAAGACAGGATAGTCTTCGAGAAGACCTTTGCGGAAATAATATATTTGATATATAAGCGAACGGTTGATCGAACAAACCTAGAGCGTAGCTATATATACCTGGTTGATAATATTATCGCGGATTTCTTGATACTTTTTAAAGAAAAGAAAGCCGATAGAGAGTACCTCTCTTTGGAAGAATTTAAGGAGATTATGAAGAAATTGGCTCGCAAATATAAAGAACGTAAGTATTCTAAGGACGAAATAACGAACGATGATTGTTTTCCTGTATGGTAGAATATACGTGCATTCTTTTAAACTTAAAAGGATAACGAATAAAACAAGGAAACCCAATTTCTATCGTATTAAAAAATCAATTACCCCGATTACGATTTCATTGACACAATGGGAAAAGACGACCTTAATTTATTTATTTAAATATTTTCTCAAAAGAAAATACGGTGATGTCACATAGAAACATATTTTAACTAAGCCATGCTTTCGCTTCATCTTGTGCATCTTTCTTAAAGTCTTGATTATCTCCGGCAATCTCTTTTTGCAAATCAATACCTGCAGTCCTCGATCCCAATTCAGATGCCAGTTTCAATGCTTCGGATAAATATCGAAGGAGATGGAAATGTCTTGCGGCGCCTATGGTATTCACAATATCGTCGGCTATATCCTTCGCTTTCTGGGTTTTACCAAACGCAAACAGATCGTCCATCGCTTCGTTTAGGTTTATACCCAAATGTCCCAATCCTTCAATAACGGCCTGTTTGTTCATGACTGATGTTATCAGTGGTGTTTGAAGGAGATTGTCTGCTTTGGTCAATGTATTCTCAGCCTGTCGTTTGGCTAAGAAATATTCTGCTACAATCTGTCTCCTTTGATCGATGACATCTTCCACAAAATCCGCACCCTTGGAAGCCACTTCTTTCGTCTTCTCATTCGATAGAACTTGATTTACATGGTATTCTAGGATCGAAGTGTTTGCCACAATGCCCGTAAGATTGGCTTGTTGTATCAAACCCATCAACGAATCCCACCCTTGTAGTGTATTTGTAATTTTCTCGATCATCTCCTTGTCGTCATGTAACGGAAGTACGTGAAGCAATATGTTCATGAAATGAGATACGTACGTTTCGTTTTGTACATTGTCAAGACCTTCTAATGTATCATAAATTCCTTCTTCTTCCTCCTCTCCGTTTGTAGATATGAACGATTCTTGACCCATACTCTTCAACTTGGCAATATGGATTTCCTTGGCTCTCCGGTAATTCGAATCCAAATCCTTTGTGACAGTATACGTCTCGTTGATGAATATACGGACAGCTTCTAGGATTTGGTCGGCTTTCTTCTCGATATCCGAGAGTGTGGATCGATGGGCAACAATGACTCCTGTAAGAGCAACCGCTGCAGCCAACAGTAAAGCGAAAATAACTGCAATAATGACTAGGGTAAGCCATATTCTATATACCCATAGACGTATAGTGTTTATGTCTTCATATAAAATGTCGTTCTTGTTCCCTCCATACGTTGTCTCTCGGAATGTCCTTCTCTTCCCAGCACCAAACCCAGGGTAGGTTGACATCGTATTACGAAACATGTAGAAACAAGGTTCGTTATCACATTGAGTATCACTATATTTTTTTTTACTCTTTAAAGATATACAATAGGAGTGTTTAGAAATCTAAACGTCGAGGAAGATGACCCCCCATGCCTCTCCTACGTCTTTCAGTCCTATTTTCACTTCCTCGATTTTTAGCTTGTCGATGCTTCGACTCTTGTTCTGGAAGATTTGCATGACTCATTATCATATCACGTTCCATAGCTTCCGCCAACGAATCCACTTCGCTCGGTGACACTTTCTTCGTGTGGTCGCGCATGGTAATGACTGAACGAACAAACTTCTAACGGTTGGGTCGTTTTCCCGCCAAAACACGGTCAAAAATTAAAATTCTCAGTATATTTTTTCCTCCCCTGCCTAAACATAATTGAGGAAAAAAATGAAATGTTTTGATTATAATATTTAGTTTACGAAAGAAATCAATGATGAATAAAGGATCTTTCTTTTTTTTTTCTTCTCCTCCCCGTTGGGGAAATGGAAATGATACAAACACGTGAAGATGCTATACGTCTTTTGACTTGCAAGTCAATGTATACTGTCGTTCCATATCTGACTCCTTTCCAATCTCCAGAAGATGCTACATATTTTGTCAATTGTGTAGTATGTGCACGGAAGCTGGTCTATGGCATTGACTTGTTTAAGAGTATTTGCCTGAAAATACGGGATTTACTACTTTGTCATCCATTTTGCTTAACATGTTCATTGACATTACCAAATGCTTTGAATTGTTGCAGTTGTAATGATACGTTTGATCCTATGGTGGGTGTGATATCCACATTATCGATAGATTGTTTTGGACTTCCTGTGGCCAAATCAGCGTATGCGTGCTGTTCGGTGGAATGTGACAAACGATTCATAAAACATGTGTTGAAGAACGCACGTCGAGACGGGCCAATCGAAGTGACTTATGAATGCGAGCATTGCAAAGTGAAATTCAAAGATAAGCCGTTATTATGTCTACGGTGCAAATTTGCTAAGTATTGTGGTGTAGAGTGCCTACGCAAAAACAATGCAAATCATACTAGAATTTGTAACGTGGCCGTTACATACGCAAATAAAAAGAAGAATAGTAAATGAGGTTTTATTCAATCCTATACGTAAGTAAATTTTAATACAATAAGAATAAATAAACGACCAAAGGGACGGTAACTATGATTACAGTGGAAAATGGTATCAAATACCACCAATACTGTGGTTCTCCAGGTACCACCATCTCATCGTATTTATATACCATGGTAGCATGTATGATCGAGGTCAACAATATCAATGTGATTCCTAAACCTATACATATTGCACTTATACTTGATCCTTTCAATACATTATCTGCATTGATAGCAAAATTGCACATACAAAACACGACGGCCATTACCAACATCAAATTTCGGTTGGCATTCAACACGAAATCCAACGCTTGCGATTTACGTTCATATGATACAGATTTAATACGTCGTCGATGAGAATCCATATCTAACTCATATTATTGTGACGGTAGAATGAAACACGGATGGAAAAGATATAAATTTTTTATTCTTTAAAAAAAATTTTTTTTGTCTGCGAAACGTACACATTTTCCATCATTATCTACGGATCATTCCTACGAGATATGGAAGAATACCAATTCCAACTCCCCCACGATTTTGTTCAAGGCTATAGTGACATTGAACCTCCTTTCGGATTCAATGGATTAGGGAAAGCCACCTACTTACGTTCATATTCTCGATTGAAACCCGATGGAACCAACGAACGATGGTTTGAAACCGTCGAACGTGTAGTCAATGGGACGTATACTATGATGCATGTTGCTGCATCGAAGAACCCTAAATCCGTATGGATCGAGGATAAAGCTACGAAATCCGCTAAGAAGATGTTTGATAAGATTTTCCGTATGAAGTTTCTTCCTCCAGGTCGAGGATTGTATGCCATGGGCACGAAAATCACCGAGAACTTGAAACTCTATGCATCCCTTAATAACTGTTTCGCATCCAATGTGGAATTTGTAACCGACGGGGGAGTTGTACGCTTTGAGGACATCTCACCTGGAAATAAAGTTAATGTCCTACGCGAAGATGGCAAATATAGGCCTGCGCTTGTTAATTCGTTTGGGAAGCAGAAGTTGTTTGAGATCACCCTGAGACCCAAGGGCCTCCGAAGCAATTTGCGTCAAATGTTTCGGGCAACCAAAAACCATACTTGGATTTTGTCGAACGGTCGCCGAACTACAGACCTCAAGGTTGGCGACGTGGTCAAAGCGTAGTCATATGATCACTGTGAGGAAAGTTTAGATGGTTTTGCTCATGGTTTGATATTCGGGGATGGTACACGCCACACCCATTACCCAAATCGCCACGTTATAAAGATCTGCACGGATAACAGGGAAGAACTGGCGCTGAAGCTTGCTCCCGTAGAGGGATATGTCAGCACAACTCGAGGAAGTGATGGATATCCGGTCGTGACGATTGTCCGAGATGGCGAAAACTGGAAAGAGCTACCATTACCTGGCTCAAGCCCTGATTACATTGCGAGTTTTGTCAAAGGGTGGATCGAGGCAGATGGTTGGAAAAAGCCATCAGGAAGTTATTGTCTGGATACGATCAATCTCAAAGCAGCACATTGGATTATCAAACATGCCCCAATGGCAGGTTTTGTTGCGACTGGACACGGTGTGGAAACAAGAGACACCACAAATTGGTCAATAATAGTACGTTATTAACATGAAAAATAAATAGATTTCGTAAGAATATAGAATTTGTAATAAATTCAGTTTATATAAAAACATGGAGAGTGAAGGTTCTTCATCTTCTCGTGGAAGAAAACGGAAAGATAAAGGGAAAGAAAAAGAAAAAGATGCCAAGAAGATGAGAGTCGTCACCGAAGAAGGAAACGTACGCTCGATGGATATGATTCGTATCCTGGCAATGCCTGTTAATGTGATACGAATGTATCTTACGGATTTTGGATACAATCCTCTAGACATCAAACGCCTTTGCATGTTTGCTGCCTCCATGACGAAACGAGGTTCCTATGCAGAAGCCTCCACGTTTATCGAAGAGTTTTGTTCAAACTACAAGTTTTGGAAAGGAAAATTTGTGAAGGATTTTGGTGAATCTGAAATACCTGACTTTATACGGGAAAGTACGAAACTGGCCGATTGGACAAGAGCGTATAAGAGACGGTTTTTCAAACTGCAACGAGACTTACCACTTCTTGGAGTCGATTTATTAAAATCGCGGAAATCCAAGACAGGGTCCACCTCCCGCATTAAAGATGCGGAGGAAGGAATCGAACGAGCTATCAAGATGGGAGTCAATGTTAATTCGAGAAACAATAATGGAGATACAATTTTATCATTTGCGTCCAAAGCCGGATATGCCAATATGGTTTCGAAGCTTCTCAATGCAAATGCCGACCCCAATGTCAGAAATAGGGGCAATGGATATACGCCGTTGATTTGGGCCACAGAGGGTTTATATGAATTTATCGACGTATCCTCTCTCTCTCTCTCTCTCTGGAGGAGCCGGCGAAACCCAGAAAGACAAAGCTATAAGAGAAGCATATGAAACAACCGTCAAATTCCTTCTCTCTGGAGGAGCCGACGTCAATGCGAAAGACAATAGGGGATGGACTGCGTTGATTATAGCTTCATATCGAGGATACTCGGGCGTTGTGGTTCAACTCTTACGAGCCGGAGCCACCGTCGATGCGGAAAGCAAGAAGGGATTCACTGCGTTGATAGTAGCTTCCCGGGAGGGACATAGGGACGTTGTGGTTCAACTCTTAGATGCGGGGGCCAACGTCAATGCGAAAAACAACGCTGCCGTCGCAAATGCTTTTGTCCACGACCATAGGAATGTTGTGGAAGTACTTTTAGAAAATGGAGCCAATCCAAATACGGCATTTGTATTACCAGGTAGGGGTCGCACTGCGACCCCTATGCTGATGCGAGCTTGTGAAACTGGGGATCTTCCCATGGTCGAACTGTTACTTTATAACGGAGCTGATCCAAATATGGGGATCAGCGCGTCAATGAATCCGTTGCATGTGGCGATAAGGAATAGCAACATTGAAATGTTAAGACTGCTTATCGATGCCGGAGTATTTGACCACACGACGAGAGCCGGAGATATAGAATTCACGACGAGACGGGAAAATTATGATCTCGATAATACTATCAGTTTTGCTCTTATAACGCAAAACCTAGAGATTGTTCTCGAGTTGATGAGATACTCTCCTCCAGTAGGACAGTATAGACGCTCTCAATACTATAAGATAACACCAGATCTCGCAAACTTTCTTATGGATTCTGTGTTGGATGGATCAGTGGATGTAAACGCTGGTATTTATGGCTCTTATGGGAAAACTTTATTGCATATATTGATTGAAAAGTTTACGGATTTTGATGCGTTGTATGGAATGGTAGAAATGCTGTTGGAAAAGGGAGCCGATCCGAATATCCAAGACCCGGATGGAGTGTATCCCCTGTTTTCAGCAATTAGCGATCTACGTGGGGTTAAAAATACCATTGCTATATCAGAGCTTCTTCTGAATGCCAATGCCGATCCAAATCTATTGAACAAAGACGGGGAAAATGTTCTATTTAGTCGGTATTGGACTGATGATGAGTTGCCTTTTTTAGAGAAACTTATAGAGCATGGAGCTGACCCAACATTGATAAGTAAACGTGGATATACTGTACTGACTTATAATGCTGATGATTCAAATGAGGATGATATTGTGGAAATCGTTCGGCTATTCATAAAGAACGGTGTGCCTTTAGACCAACAACCCGACCGCGATAAAGTTGCACTATCTCGAGTCATCTTTAATAAGGATGCTGAAACGCTCGTACCTATGCTCTTGGACGCCGGGGCCAATCCAAACATCAAGCTTGAAGGAGTTTATACCGACAGCCCATTAACAGACGCCGTGAATGAAGGGAACATAAACGTTGTAACGTTACTTATAGAAAGAGGAGCCAACGTAAACGTTGCTAGTGGAGTTGCTCCGTTGATGATGGCTCTTTATTGGGGATTTTTAGATATCGGTCGATTACTTATCGAGAATGGTGCAGACATAAGCAAAATTCAAGATGCACCTGATGGCAAGCGCATGACGCCACTGATGCAGGTTACCAAGAAGGTATCTGAGTACCTTGGATTGACGAAGGACAAGAAATTGGACTTTGTTCGATTTCTCTTGGAGAATGGAGCCGATATAACGTTGAAAAACAAAGAAGGACAAACGGCGGAGGATATTGCCAAAGAAAATGGATATACCGAAATTGTTAAATTGCTTCGGCTTTATAAGGAAAAAGGAGAAGAAATGGTAGAAGATTCGGTGTGGGGAACAAACATAACCGAACGTATGTCCGAGTTGTTTTTTTAAAGTATGTGGAAGAAGCGAGCACGAAGAGTGATTAAGAAGAAGTAAAAGGAAAAAAATTGGACACTTCTCGTCGTGACCGTAGCGTGGGGAGCACACATCTCGGAACACTCGTGCTACTTTATGATTTAATAATAAAAAAAATGGGTTTTTTTTTATTTACAAACGGTCAAAATAAACAATGTTCTTATATATTCACATTGCACTTTACACCATATACACGATGCCTCGAACGCACTGTACAGGATTCCATATGAAGTTTACCCGTTACCTCGATAGAAAGGATTACATCGAGATGATAGAATCCATACAGAAACGGTTGAACGATGATTATGATCCTGTTGAACGTAGATACCGTGTGGTTCCGGAAGCGAAATGGGAAGGTGGGATTCTCCTTACAGAATTCCCAGGTAGCAAAGGAGAAGGATATTTCAAATCGATTAGACATATGTTTCGAGAGAAATCGATTACGGGTTATCGTCCTGACCCTTATCCATGGCCGTGGATTTATGAGACTGTATTTGAAGATTGGAAATCGAGTGAGAAACGTCTTGTTTCCTCTGGTATGTTTGCATCTACATTTCTCAGAGCATCTCCGAGAAACACGGTATGGACATTGGATGAGTTACATTCCATTGCTTCAGTTATGTGTAAAGATTATGGAATCGAATGTACTCGATTCCCTAAAGATGTACATTTGACTATGAACTACGGTCCTATAGATCTGTAACGTTTACTCATAATGAGATCTTCGAGTAAATACACTTCTTTCTTCGTCTTCGTCTCTGTCTCCGCTTCTCCACCATCTGCTTATACGTGCAGGCGCTTCTTCCAAGAAATCACCCACACGCTCGAAAAGTAGGTCTCCTGGTTGATATCCGATCGATTCTAGTCTAGAACGTCTATCTATACTACCCACATTTTCGATATCGTCTACTTTTTCTTCCTCTTCAAACGTTGTGCGAGTGTCTATTTTCTTCCCCTTGAGAATCGCACGAAGCAACCTTTTCTGTTTATCCAAATCCTTACGTTGTTCCTTCAACTCGGTCTTCAAATCATGCTCGATTTGTGTCCTTTCGGCCTCGCTTCGACGTACTCTAGGAATCAACTTACTCATCCTCTTTCGTGCAGAGGAAAACATATTAGAAGGTGTACTGGCTTCCTCTACACGCGTAGCCAATCTAGACATACGTTCTGCCCATTCTTTGTTAATAACATAATCCGTAATACGGTCGTACTGGTTCTTGTCTCGTACACGTTTGAGCACGAACCATACGAATGACCATATCATACGAAGAATCGCCAAAATGGCGAATAGAGACAGCACGAAGAGTAAACGAATAAATCCGGTAGAGAATAAAAGGAATCCAACCATGAACATTATGAACAAGAAGAAGGCGCCGGGTACACCGGAGAATAGTCCGATGACGAAGCAATTAAATTCTCCACCCAACAGATCTGGTGACCCGAGTGGATTTGCAGGAGAATGGTTGGGAAAACGAATGAACTCGAGTATTTCGCCAAAGAGTTTGTCGATATAGAACCAGGTCATGAATCTCTCCAGGATTTCATCAAAGTACCAAAGGTCGAAGAATGTGATTTCTCCGTCAGCCAGGTCTTCCACAAATGGAAGTAACTCGTTGACCGCAAAATCGTTGATTTGGGGTTCAAGTACGAACAAGGATGTCCCGAGGAACAGTATAAGCAAGGTGTAACGTACGCTTCGAAGAACTATCGCCGTAAAAGAGATTGCCATAATCCAAACTGCCACGAATAAAACCTTGTTGAGGAACACGTTCCATCCAACGAAGACTGACCGCACGGCAAATTTTGTTTGTGCGACAAAGTTTTCTACCGAGGCCTGTGTCAATCTCCACCATCGATCGGTATAAGATCCCTTACTAGCGTACCATACTTGACCTCTTAAATCATATCCGAATTTTCGACAATCAGGAGTGATAATGGAGGCCAGGGGAACCACAGGTAGTAATGAATCACATGGCAATGTAGGGAAACATAAGCATCTACCCGTCTTACCGGTACACGTTCCTCCAGATGGTGTGATTTCGAAGAAAGACGTCTTCCAATATATTCCTTGTTCCAACGGGCATGAACAATAAGCACCACTACTACAATCCGAGCTTGATTCACAGGTTGCTTCGCTAGGATCGCAAGTAAACACGTCATTGATATATCCAAGAGGATTTTGCGTAGGAGCTCCTCTGGAATCCGTAAGCGGGTCAGGCGGGACGGGTGCAAGAAATATAATCCAGTCGAATTGAAGAAAGCCAGCCGTCGTTAAAAAAACCCAAAACGCCTTAAAGATAAAAGATAGAATGGGTATCAAAATGTTAAGAACAGTGAGCGGGATTTCGACAGCTACTTGGACTGCTGCTCTAACAATCGAATTGAATATCGTGAATCCGTTCTGAACAATGTAGTTGAGCAAGTATATAATGTTGAAGACCAATGTCTCCGCAATGTCTCTGGACACGTCGGCAAGTTCGGATAGAGAGAAATCGACATAATCAAAGAATATGTTCCCAAATGTCCTCACAACAAAATTACTCCATAGTTTAGCCGTGGTCTCACCCAAAGGTGACGCGAGTACCAAAGGTATGGATGATAGTAGAAGCTCTGGGTTTTGTAACAACACTTGAGACCACCCGATAAATTCTATACGTTCGTGAAGTTCGATAGCGTTTCTTAGGTGTTGTTCTCGAGTCGACACGGCAGAAGGTACGGGGTGCTTCAAGAACGGGAATTTAGATTTCAATTCTCTAGCTCGTTGTCGAGATATGATCGATCGGTTGTATAAACCGTTTTCAAGGGCTTTTTCTTGGTCGACCTTTCCGTCCAATATATCCTTAGCTTCTTTTAACTCGCGTGTGTAATCCAATGCAGTGTATGGTGTTTTACCCACAATATCGGTCTTCCAAAAGTATACATCATCCGTAATACGCATAAACTTTCGGTTCCTTCCGACTACCTTAAGGTTGTTCGTAATAGGAGCGTCGTACTCAGGACCCGCCATGGCCAATTTGTTTACCACATAATCCAAACGGTACGGCGTAAAGAGAGAAGCAGCAGTAATGTGTATAAACGTTCTAGTCCTTGCAATGACCGAACGTATGGAGTTGTGAACACTATATTCCATATTTTCCGCCTGGTATCGTTTGATGACGTTTTTCAACCCCTTTTTTTCTTCTTTTGTAACGTAGAGATGGCGGTGTCTGACAGATGGAGCGTCGGTATGGTCATACGATTTATCAAAATCTCGTATAAATCGTTCGACGTTGACGGCATTTGCCTCTTTGTAATGGTGCATAAAGTTGATAGTAGAAGTAAAAAAATCCATCAAGCTTTCGTCGAGTCGAACGTTCTCAAAATGAGATTGAATTTCTCGTTTGGTGGGATATCGAACCCCCGTGAAAGAGTCCAATGTCGAGGGAGAAGTCCTCTCCGGACCGGGATATCTTACAGTGAATATGGTTCCAAATATGGAAAAAAAGCGTACAGCCACCGACGTGAGATTCCCCGTCAATGATCTAAAATGGTCGGCGTACTCCGAATCTTCGTCCCAAAGCGTATCCCTGGCAAAATTCAAACGTTTCATCTTTTGATATAAACTTCTAGGATGGCTACGAATTTCGTCATACTCTGCGGTTTTCGAAGTTTTTTCGCCATAATGTTTGTCGTAACGTTCTGTTCTACGTTTTAATCGTTCTGCATACCAATCGTCCGATTCATCATTCTTATTTGGGTAAATACTCGAAAACAGCAGATGTGCAATCTTATCCTTTCGTATCTTCATCGATATCTCATCCACTATTTTATCAACGGTCACGTTCTTTTGGATATGAGGATCAATATGCTTCATGAAAAACCCAGCGATACGTTTAGAGGGACTTCTTGAACGTTTCCAGAGCGATTCTGCATCTTTGTCTTGATCAAAGGCATAACATTGCCGATTTTTCCTACATTCCTCGATGTTTTCTTCTTCGCTCATGAAGATTCGGTTCTTCTTCTTCACAATCTCGTTTTCCTTCTTGTCAAATACATATGACCCGTCCTTGAATAGACCTTCCAAATCTCTTCTAGAAATACGCTTGGGTCCATCACGGTTAAGATCGGGGATCAAATCAAACACGGGCGCAAACGGATGATCATCTCTACAGTCAGCTGCACTGCCTATGGCATCGTCTTCTTCACAGAACCCGTCCAGGACGTCGAATATTACGTCACAAGCTTCATCGATAACGGTGTCGATAGTCTCGTCAACATCAAAATCAGACCCATAAGCAACAAGTGGTTTGTCAAATACATAACAGAATAAATCATCCGATGGATTACTATTAGAATCATCATCGTTGTCGTCGTCCGAATTGACTTTAACGACATTAGTAAAATCGGACTTATCCAAGTTGATGTCAATGTTGAAACCGAAACCAAAATCGTAGTCAAGTACAGTAAAGTCTTTTCCAATATCAAAAGAAATCGAATCAAAGGCTGTGTTACATATAATCTCCAGAGATTCCAGTGCAGCTCCAAAGATACTGAATACATCCAGGATGAGTTCACAGTTGCAGAACAATAGTTCGGCTACGGGGCATACGGCGTCGGCGGCAATATCTACGGCAATCTGGAAGAAACAGTCCAGAAGGGGCACGAGACCGCTTCCTCCACCTCGGCATTCGGTCTCGATACATTCTTCGTCGTCTTCGGCACAACCGAGACAATCTGGTACACTCCAGTCAAAAACGCTTCCTAGTATGCATTCAAAGATACTTCCAATGAAGCAACCAATAGAATCGAATCGTAGACATGGTATTTGTGCCAGGAGATTGATTAAAAACCTAAATGTAAATATGAAATTTTCCAATATAATCGTCTCCCAAAGCTCCGTAAAGAAGTCCGCGATGCATTCGGTGAATATATCTCCAATGATACCAAAAAACTCACCCGCGGGCACTGGTTGATCTTCCGTTTGGTTTATGAACCCTTTATAGAATTCGTCTGCAGCAAGAGTTGCCAAAGCGAAAGTGGTGCCGGAGTTGCAAGTAATCCAATATTCGGTGAACAACAGAGCCGTTTCCTGAAGTGATCTTTCGAACAAAACCAAAAAGAACTCTAACAACAGAGACATTAATTCAGTCGGGAAAGCGATGACTTGGTATAGGGTTTCGTATACGTCGTATCCAATCCCAGAGCCTGTTATTTGTGGCGTGGCGACTTCGGGATCCCACCCAAAATCAAATCCAATATTGGCCGCGTTCAAGAATTGGGGATCGTATCGTGTCCATTTTCCGCCGTCATCGGACCAACGAGTGAAGTTACGGTAGAATTCTTCCTTTTCATAGTAGCCCATATTTTGAGTGATATAATCAAGGAACTGTTCGTGTTGACTTTTTGATTCTCCTTCGGTTTTCACGAACAGTGGCATTCCACTGAGAACATTTCTTCGCGCTGAAGGGTTAATCAAGTCTGCCCACTCCACTCCTAAGATGTAATCATCGATAAACGCGTCGTTGATAGTCCCTAGGTCGCAAAGATCCGTATCGTTTAAAAGATTACCCTCAAAACCATACGCAAGACATTTGACATACAACCGAATTATTTGCGTAACACTTTCGGTAGCCACTAGAACCATACTAAAGGTGAAATTATACAATTTGCAAAGTGGGCGAAGTGAGATTGCGAGCAAATCATTCGCAATGGGATATATTCCTCTAAAGACAATGTCGTCTATGACTTGAAACCCAGGTCGAATTATATCCGTAATGACTTCGTAATTGGCCACAACGACCGCTGTTGATACCCATCCAACAATGACAAAAAGCCAGAATATTCGAAAGGTAAAGACCCAGTTCGACAGGCGGAATAGTCCCACAAATAAGAAGATGATGGCCAGTAAAAGAAAGGAAATGAATCTCCATATCAACTGAAACACAGGTACAAAGAACCTTTGTGCCCATCCCCACAAATCCCCAAATAAAGGAAGACGTGCTTCTCTAGGATCGGATTCGGATTCCCACCGCATAGCACCAGCGACATCCTCAAGTAATTCTTTATCAGCATTTTTAAAGCCCTTTACCACCTTCTTCATTTCTCCAAGGACCTCTACGCGGAACTCATCGAAGCTCCTTTCTTTATCCCCCATCACTTTTGTGCGTATGGAAAAAGTGAAACGCAGAATGTATATAAAAGCAATAGGCTTTTTTATTTCCATACATTAGGTATTGTTGTTAATTAGTTTTAAACAAAGAAAAATATTTTTTAAAAGAAGAGGCGATAAAAAAAAAAGAATTTTCATTACGCACACCATGGTAAACATCGAGAAGGATAAATTTAAAAGTAGAACGTCACATTCTACTTCTCGTCGACGTACGTATATTACTCTAGTGACGACACCTTTAGGAACTATGATATTTACAACGAGAACTATAATTCCTCGATTTATACTGTGGATCATCGTGGCAATGATTATGAAAGAAATGACGGTCGATGGTGTTATTGTCGATAAAATCCGGTTTCATTATCCCAATGATTTCCGTACGTGCCCTAGTACACAATACGATCATAATTTTACGGTTACGGACGATGGAAATTGTCACCAGATTTTCCCAGCAAACGAAACGATCAATATGAGTCCTTGTTATTACCAAACGTATTCGGATTTATCAACCAAGAAATTGGCGTTTCTATTAAGATGCGATTGTGAATTCATTACGGGTATGAATGGACATCGAGTATACAATAGCTCTTGTTCTATAGGGCGTATCGCGGAATCCTCGTGTATGGATTTAAATGGCGTTCGTAAGGGAAAAGTGTTTACAAAATTCTTTGATACTTCGGAGAAAATACGTTACATCAGTCTGGAAACCATCTAATGTATATATATCTGTAGAGTATCCGTACGTATTTTAATTATAAAATTGGCCTTTTACACACCTCTCTCTCTCTCTCTTTGTGTGATTTCCAATTTTTTCTCATTCGACGGTTGTATTGGTTTTTATAAATTTATTTTTTATTGTCTTTTTCAATATTCGAAAGTTGGAAGGTGCCTTTCACAAAAAGTTTGAAGATCTTGATTTTGGTATACGTGGATGGAGACGAAATGATATGGGGTCCAGGCAAGATCATCCTCACCCGAGTTCATACAAATTGTTTGTATGTTATTCACGTGAAATTCCTCGATTGATAGAGGAAGGTTCCATAATGCTTAATCTTCCAGAGACGTTTTATTAGACTCCCTTAGGCCATTTGGCCATGTATTCTCGTTCTTCATGAGTATAATCATCTTTCTCCTTCAGATATGTATACCACGAGCATCGAGTGCAACCAGACATGGGACAGTAGATACAGAACTCGCGTTCTATGTGCAGAACGCATTGGCATACTTTGGTTGATTCCTCTTTCGTATATTCGTCCCTCTCCTCCTCCTCTTCCTCGTCCATATATTCGAAGGTGTCTTCATACTCTGAAATTTCTTCTTCTTCTTCTTCTTTCTCCTCACGTTTATGTTTCTTCCATTCCACCTTTGGACACCTCATACGTACACCGTACTTGTTCGTATAGAAAAGAGTGTCCCCACAAAGTTTCGTTTGTGGATTCGAAGCATATTCATCAAAGATAGAAGTATCTTTGCGTCCAGGGTACTTGTCATAGTATTCCTTATCTCCAAAAAGGTATACTCCGAAACAAAACAGAGGAGGTCCTTTGACCATTGCCATGATGAGTGTGTATTGATCATCGATGGAAAAGGTAGTACTTATTTACAAACGGTCAATTTTAGAGGTTTTAAAAAAATTTAAAATAAAAGAACCTCTTTCCTCCTTTTTCCTTTCACTTTTTTCCCCTCATCGCAGTATGAGCAGGAAACGTAAGGCGTATGAAGAATCTACAGAGGAGAAGTTTGCCACGTTATTCCGTGACTTTCTCCATGCGATGAGTCCCGATGATAAAGAACGTGCGTTTTCCACTTTTCAAGACGTGATGGCTGAAGAGGAAGAACGGTTTAAATGGGATACGCAAGAACTGGAAACGTTAGAGAAGGAGGAAATCCCAAGACGCGAAGAAGAGTACAAGGAACTTCGAAGGAAGAAACGAAAGTTGCATATCGAATTGTTGGAGGTCGGTAAAGACTGTGACGAAGCCAAGCGTCTCCTCGATTTAGCTAATTGTCGACGTTCTGAACTTTTATTGGAAATCGAGGGAGCACCTGAAGTTTCAGAAGTATATATTCCTCTTTCTCAGTCTTTGGAAGGGTTTAGTGAAGAAGAAGAAGAAGAAGAACCTGATGATCCAGGTGAAGAAAGTGAATATCGAGTATCTGTACCCGAACCTTTGGAATCGAGTGTACATGGTGAGGAAACGGAAATGGAAGAAGGAACAACGGTTGAACTACGTCACATTCAGATTCCTACACACACGTTTCGTGGATCCTTTTGTTTCCATTGTGGAGCCCATGACAAATCCTTAATGACGAAGAACGACGGGAACGATTGGGATATGTTCATTCGAGGTGAACGAGGCAGTCGTCTTTGGCTTGCATCGAGGAAACGTCTTACATTCCTTTCGAATTGTACGTGTTTCTGCATGACATGCAATCTATCCCCGGAATACTGCCTTTGCAAGGAAACGTTTGTTCCAATCAAAGCGTCGAACGTATGTGTTGAGGATTACGTTCCCAAAACCGAAGGAAAGACTAAGTATACGTATGTCCCTAAATGCATGAAGACTTCGGGGATTCTCAAGATGTCTCTCCACGAGGCTGTCAAGAAAACGAATATGTTTGCACGTGACGGTGACGAATCTTCTTATAAGATATGGTACGAATCCTGTCGAGTAGCATGGAAACGGTACGTCCACCATATCAATACTACGGACACTCTGGAAATGTACGTTTATATGTCATATGTATATTCGGAAACGGTTCGATTCGATACGTACTGTGCGTTCATGTACTGTGATTTCACGAAGGGATCTCGAGGACGAAATCATTGTAGTGCTCATCGACGTCAGATTATGGGGAAAGAGACTTCTCGATGTCCTTGGATGGTACGCGGAAAGGAACGGTTTGACAATGAAAAATAAAAGTCCCAAACGTGTTTATAACATGTTGATTTGTTTTACATTTCTATCATATAAAGATGCTACATGTTTCAAGTCATCCTTATCGAGGATATTCTCCCATCCAAGCAGAGAATATCGAAAAATTGACGCTGGCTAACATGGCGTATAGGAAAGTCCATAAAACCTTTCGATATTCTCAAGTGGTGTTGATGACATTGCAGCCCGAAGAAGACATTCCCTGGGAAATACATACAGATGTAGACCAGTTCATTCGTGTCGAGAAAGGGTTAGGGGTGGTTCAGATCAAAAATAATGTGGAAGAAGTGGAAAACACGTACTTGGAAGATGGAAGTTGGTTTACCATTGGGGCTGGTCAAGATCATCGGGTGTCCAACATGTCAGAACACTTTAACTTACATCTATACGTCGTGTATTGTGGGAAACCGGCACATAAGATAGGTACGTTTCAGAAACGTCAACACGACACTATGTAACTTTGTGAATAATTAAAGTATTCGAATCATCCAAAAAAAAAAAAAAAAAAAAAAAAAAAAAACCAAAAAAAAAAAAAATAAAAATAAAGAACCTGTAATCAGAGAGATAACTAACTACTAAGAATTAGGGTGGAAAGACTTTT
>Ga0114919_10000913_pt1 | contig 23600 bp, 19 predicted proteins | sample BlataG_FD_88682 | JGI IMG/M metagenome (GOLD analysis project Ga0114919, IMG submission 88682) | Deep subsurface microbial communities from Black Sea to uncover new lineages of life (NeLLi) - Black_00105 metaG | ecosystem: Environmental > Aquatic > Marine > Oceanic > Sediment | place: Atlantic... | reverse complement strand
TCGAAGCGAATTTATCCCTAAGGGAGCGGAGATCCCTACGGGTGAGCTTCTCGGAATCCTCAAACCGGGGACCAATTTCAAAGGCAAAAAAATGCTGAATTTAAAGTTAACGACAGTTCCTCAAATTATGTGCGACAGAGCACTACAGTCTGGGCGGAAAGATGCGACGCAGGTACCGGGCATCGTAGCGACAACTCTCCTCCAGCCCAAGCGGCATTTCCGTACCTTCCATAACTATCCACCCGCGATAGCCGATGTCGTCCATTGCCCGGCGGACTTCCTCGAAAGCGATTGTGCCCCTGCCGTACAGGTCGTCGTAGTCCTTGGCGTGAAACTCGCAGATTTGCTTGCCGAGCAGGCGTATCTCCTCATAAATATCGTAGCCGGCTTTATGGGAATTGCCCACATCGTAATAAACCCTGACGGCGGGCGAGCCGACCCGGTCGATGATATCCAGATGCTGCTCGGCACTGAGCCAGCTTTCCACGCCGAGAAAAACGCCGGCTTCCTCCGCTTTCGGCGCTACCCTCTTAAGCCGCTCGATGACGGTATCAATACCCTTCCTGTCGTTTCGCAGGTCAGCTTCGCCGAAAAAGTCGAGGAGAACAACATTGACCCCCATTGCCTTGCAGACGTCAATGCTCTCGGCGACCCACCGCTCGGCGCGAGGGTCACTCTTGTAGGGGACACCGTTAAGAACCCCAAGGGCCAGTGACGCAATCTGGACATTGTGTTTTTTCACTGCCTCCAGAAATTTCTTCTGCAGCTCCGGATTGAACAGCGGCAAGTCATTTTGCCCACTTCCAAAGTCCACCTGCACACCGTCGAGTTCCAGCCGCTTGGCCATCTCGAACGAAGCAGGGTCGGTTCTCTTACCTATTGTCCAGTCACAGACGCCAATTTTGAAACCCCGACCGGCCGGGCCGCCCAACAAAGCATCGAAAGGCCGACACGAGGTGGCCAGTGTAAGCCCGGCGACGGCACAGGCACTGTTTACCATCATCTCACGACGGGTCATACGTGAATATTCCACTTGCATACCTCCATAAACTCAGCAAAAACCAATATAGTGACCCATAAAAACCAGCCAAATTTTTCGTGCCCAATTTCTTTACTTATGCTTTCAAACCTTTAAGGTTTGCGTCCAGCTTCTTTTTGCTCCTGATAATCTCGCTCCAGGTGACCTTGCGGCCTTCGTAGGCGGCGGTCCGGCCGAGTACCGTCAGCAGGTTGCTGCGAACGCTCTCGGCAACTGTCGGATTGTCAAACTTGCCTTGAACAATGCTCTTATGGAATGTCGCAATGTTTGCCACGGTTCCATCTTTGTAGATGCCGGGGCTTCTGCCGCCGCGATAGAAATCCTCTCCCTTTGCGCGGATAAGGACCTGTCCGCCATATTCGGTTTCGAGCACGCCTTTCGAGCCGAACATTCGATTCCTAATCCCCGAAGGCTGAGTGCCGTGACCCTCGATTTGCCTTGAACTGAACGTAATACCCACATTGTTCGGATACTCAAAGAGAATGGCGAAATGGTCCCAACAGGTGCCGACGGGCCGCACCGTTCTCCCACCGGTCCCCACCGCCCAAATCGGTTCCTGGTTCATTATCCAGCTCATTACGTCGAGCGTGTGAATGTTCTGCTCGGTGATAATATCGCCCGAAATTATTTTATCGAGTCCCCACGCCCGCAGACGATTCTCAGGATTCTTCGGGTCATCCCGCCAGGTTTTGTACATGCGCCCGAACGGACAGTTGGCGTGATAAATTGACTCACCGAACACAAATTCACCCAGCGCGCCATTGCGAACGCGTTTGAGCGCCTCCATATAAAACTTGTCGGCGCGCGTCTGGAAATCGACGAGGAAGCAAAGCTTATTGGCAGTGGCCTTCCTGCCGCTTCTGGCGATACTCCGACAGCCGGGCGCATCCACCGCAATCGGCTTGGCAACGTACACGTGACAGCCGGCGTCCACCGCATCAGCGGCCTGCTCGGGATGAAAATACGGCGGGCTTTCAATCGCCACCGCGTCCACCTTATCAAGCAGTTTGCGATAACCTGACAGGCCGGTATAACGGCGGGCGTTGTCCACACCTAATTTGCCGCCGCAGCCATCGACCCTGTCCTGGAAGTAGTCCGCCGCGGCCACAACATTGTATCCGCCGTGCTGCTTGAACAGCTCGGCTATCCAGGTCCCCCGGCCGCCGCAGCCGATTATCCCCAAATCAACCTTTGAGTTGGCGTCATAGCTGCGGACAAGCGCCGGCTTAATTACTGTAAACGACAGTGCCGTCGCGCCGGCGCCGGCAATGAACCGACGACGGGTGATTTGCTCCCCCCTTTTACCTGCGATTGAAGTTTTTTCACATTCAGCCATTTTGTAGTCCTCCTATTTCAGGGCTCCTAAATCTTGCAGTACGTCGCAGGATGGGAGCTACTTCAGTTCCGTAATTTTAATGTTGCGGTAGTCAAGCCGGCTCCCATGATTTTGCAGACCAATATACCCCTTCGTTCGCTTCAAGCCCGGATGCGTGGTCAGCTTGTCCTTGTACTCGCTTACGTCGGTGTCCACTATGACCGTGCCGTTCACAATAACCTGCACCCTCGGCCCGTTACAGACGATAACCATTTTCTGCCATTCGTTTGCCTTTTTAGTGGCCCGCTTCGATGGCGCCTGAACATCGTAAATGCTGCCGGTGTATTGGCTCGGCCTCAAGTTGGCCCACTGCTGCGCGTAATCATCCAACACCTGGATTTCCATCCCCTCATACGCCGGATTGCCCTGGTGGGGAGCCCGTACAAAAACGCCGCTGTTACCTCCCGGCGGCACGCGAAACTCCAGCTCCAGTTTGAAGTTGTCATACTCTTGCCTGGTGGACAGCCAGCCTCCGCCGCCCCCGCCGGTGTACAGAATTCCATCTTCAAATTTCCAGCTTCCTTCTCGCCCGCCTATCTGCTGCCAGTCAGCCAGGCCATTCGCCAGCAGGTCCTGCTTGGGTCTTAATCCTAACTCCACACACGAGCTAAGAAACGCAACCATCAACGCCAACAAAACCACTGATACTACCTCCTTTTGATACATCTTATTTCTCCTAATAATATAAAACCAATCCCTGTTACTATGTAACTTAGGGGGCCGCCCTCGACCTTTGAATAACGCAGTCGGCGTACAAGAATACTCGCAGCCAGCAGCGCAGTCAAGTGTAATTTAGACCCGCACCTCTTCCTGATTTTCCGCAAAAAAGCTTTGATTTTAGTTCGGATAAATAGTAAACTTATATAGTTCAAAGCTTGTGCCTGCGCAGGCAGGTAACGGGCTGAGTGAAATTTCTTTAGAACGACTCTATCAGCCGACACAGGTGCTGCTTTGCTTCTGCCGCTGCCGGACAGCAGACCCATAGAGTTCAAAATCTCCCGAGTTTTCCGGGCCCGGATTGTATTAAACGGATGCTCCGGCGGATAACGTTACTTCTCAAGCTCCGCCGAATAAATAAAAACAGCTTTTCTTTGTTTCCATACTGGGATTACAATGCCATTGGATACCATTTCAACCTATTTACTTATTGCGACGTATTTCTGCGGTATTGGTGAGGGTTTCCGAACTTGGGAAGCAAATCAGGCAAATTCCGGCCGAATTCCAAAAAACAAAGCTAGTGACAGAATAAATCCGCTTCCAAAAAGGCATCCTGCTAAACTATGTTATCGTTTTATTTAAACATAGCTTCCTCTAAGAATTCTATTAAGAGCGCCAAAGTTAAAATCACTGAAAATGAGATTAGCTCACCGGTACTTAAAAATACCTTCCATTGCCATCCGGAAAAGTCCCTAGTGGAGAACACACTTCGTAGTGAGGGAATAATGGCTGGAACCTTAGTCTTGTACAACTCCCACTCCTTGCCAAATTTTTTTTCTAATGCCCATTCCTCATGAATGATTGCAGATCCATAAAACACGGTAAACAAAAGCAAAACCACAACCCAGTTGAACCAATCATTGAGCAAGAACAGCAGACCCATTATTATGAATAATGTACCAAGAAATAAAGGGTGCCGAACTAGTGCGTAAGGCCCGGTGGTAAACAAACACCCTTCGACAAAGTATCCGCGTGCCAAGCACCTTAGAAACCCGCCGCTTAAAATCAGTACGGCGCCAATAATAGCCACGATGGGAATATCAGGAAGAAGAAATTCATAGGGTTTTTTGCCAGTTAGAATATCCTCGACAATAAAAATCAGAAATGCTAACCATAGTGCTGGAATCCGCCATCTTCTTAGCTGGCTTACTATATAATTTAATCGTTTGTTAGAGTCGACCAGATTTTTAAAGGCACTCAGTTTAATTTTTTCCTCAAACTGCAAACCGATGCTTCCTAGATAAGCATCTCTGAAATCAAATTGGCAAGCTTTCTTCGAATCTACTTTTTTATAAAGGAAAAGACGATACGATTTAAATTTCCTGAAGTCTTCGCTTACTCTTCCGCCGCTAAGATATTCTTCATTAATCTTGTTCATTTGCTTTTTGTATTTCCACCCCAGGAACTTAGAAGCGACCGGATATCTGTCATTCAAAAAGTCAAAAACTAAACCTACTACAGGACGAACTGCCTTTTGTAGTGCATCATCATATATATCAGTGGTTGGCGCTGTCTCCTCGGTGATATCCAAGTCCTTAACAAGTTCAAAAGGACATTGTGCAATGAGGTCATAGAATTTCGTCAGCTCGTGCCCTCCGCCCAGAACACTATTTCCTTTGACATCTTTTTTGAAAAAATCACATATCAACAAGTGTCCTCCCTTAGTTGAAAATTTGATGGTGGTATCCAGTGCTTTTTGCAAATCGACGTATTGGAAACTTTCACCAAATAAAATTACATCGTATCGATTTTCCGTTTGTAGCTCTTCATAGTAACAATCAAAGATATGACTCGTATTTCCTAATACTTCACGAGCTCGCTTAGTAAGAAACGGACTGGGAGAAACACAGTCCACCTGATACCCCATATCGACCAACTTCTTGGCTATTTGGCCTGTGCCACATCCAACATCTAAAATTGTTTTCACGCCATCTGGAATATGCGAAATCAGGAATTTGGCATAATTTTCCTGGGCTATACGTAAATTGGCTATATCTACTTCAAGTTCGCCGGTCCAATACCCGTAATGGAGGTGTTGGGACTTAAGAAAATATTTGCCACAGATGGCACCGATCTCCAGGCCTATTTCACGAGAATCTGTTTTTTTGTCTTTACGCATATTAATACTCCACTCAACGAAGTTAACAATCACCATCAGTTTGGTTCCTCAATTATAAGGCTATTGGCTGCTGTTTCAAGTTTTCTTCATTCTCATTTGGCCCCTGGAATGCTGGAGGTTTTTTGCGACATGCCAGTCGGCGCACAAGAATACTCGCAACCAGCAGCGCAGTCAAGCGTAATTTTGACACCTATGGCTGGTGTGCCCATCATCTTTGGATGTGAAAATCGCTTTTCCGCAATACGAGATACGAGCATCGAGAATGAAAATACGAAATACGTCATTGCGAGCGTTTTCTCCCCCCGTCATTGCGAGGAGCGCAGCGACGAAGCAATCTCATTTTCCCGCAAAAAAACTTGATTTTAGTTCGAATAAATAGTAGACTTATATAGTTCAAAAGCGGAAGCTATTAACTCCGTTTTTTCGGAGAAACGCTCAAATGGATAATTTAAGCAAAACTTGCGGTAAATTAACAATGCCGTTACTTCTATTGCTTGCTATCTGCTTTTTTGCCTTGCCCGCCCGGGCCAAATACGGCGGCGGTACGGGAGAGCTGAATGACCCATATCTGATTTTTGATGCAAACCAGATGAATGCGATCGGAGCCGATTCCAACGACTGGGACAAGCACTTTAAGCTGATGGCAGATATCGACCTCAGCGCCTTCTCAGGAACCACTTTCAATATCATTGGGACTCATTGGACTAGTCCCTTCACTGGCGTTTTTGACGGCAATGGCCATATCGTCAGTAACTTTACCTACACTTCAACGGGTACTGATTATATCGCTCTTTTCGGCGACGTCGGCACTGACGGCGAGATAAAAAACCTGGGTATGGTAGATGTAAATGTCGATGCCGGCACGGGCTATTATGTCGGCGGCTTGGTGGGATTGAATGATTATGGCATCGTCTTAAACTGCTACGCCACCGGCACTGTTACGGGAAACAAGTATGTCGGCGGCCTGGTGGGATTGAATTACTACGACGGCACGGTCTCAAACTGCTACGCCACCGGCACTGTTTCGGGAGTTAGCTGGGTCGGCGGCCTGATGGGAATTAATCATTACGGCACGGTCTCAAAGTGCTACGCCACTGGTACTATTTCGGGAGTTGCCTATGTCGGCGGCTTGGTGGGATACAGATACTACGGCACGGTCTCAAACTGCTACGCGAGCGGCAGTGTTTCCGGCGGATACTGGTATGTCGGCGGCTTGGTGGGATGGAACAACAGCACGGTCTCAAACTGCTACGCCACCGGCAGCGTTTCCGGAAGCTCAATCGTCGGCGGCCTGGTGGGATACGACTATTTCGGCACCGTTACAGCTTCTTTCTGGGATATTGATACCAGCGGACAAGCGACCAGCGCCGGCGGAACGGGCAAGACGACGGCAGAGATGCAAACCCAGAGTACCTTTACTGATGCAGGTTGGGATTTTGTCGGCGAGAGCGTAAATGGGACCGAGGATATCTGGACTATTCATGATGGTCAGGATTATCCGAAGCTTGTCTGGAAACTGGTCAATTTCATTGGCTGGTATGAAGTTGATTTTGCTGACTTTGCATTTTTTGCCAATCACTGGGGCCAGTTAAACTGCAGCGATCCAATTGACTGCGATGGGGCCGACCTTGATTTCTCCGACGCGGTAGATGGCGGTGATTTGAAGATTTTTTGTGACTATTGGCTGACAGGATTTTGAGAATTGATTACTGATTATTGATTATTTCTTGAGATTGCCACGTCGGCCCGATGCTACTGGACCAGACTTCCTATCCCCTAAACGCTATCCGCTATAATCATACGGTTTTTTGCCGTGCTTTATCCGGGTTTCCGTTTGCATCCGGCGCAGCGTATCGGTCAAGAGCTCTGCGAGTTCCCTGTCGCTCATATTCGCGACCTGCTCAGCCGGTATCGCTTTGGCGTAGCAGACATCAATTCGTCCGGGTGAAAATATCTTCTTATGCCTCGGCCAGCATTCAAAGGCGCCGTCAATCAATACCGGCACAACCGCCGCCTCCCCCCGCCTGCACAGAAGACCAAAGCCGGGCTTGAAAGGCGTAATTTTCCCGTCGCTCGTACGCGTACCTTCCGGAAAAAGACAAACGCCCCTGCCTTCCTTGAGTTTGCCGATGACCTTCCTCATCGCAGACAAATCCGCCTTGCCCTGCTTGACCGGTATAGTATTGACCGAAGAAATCAGCCGGCCGAAAAACCTGCTTTTCCAGAGCGAATCACGGGCAAGAAAATACAAAGGCCTTTCCAAAGGTATTCCGCAAAATACCGGGTCAAGATAGCTCTGGTGGTTGCCGACCAGCACAAAAGCCCCTTCATCAGGAACATTTTCCCTCCCGTAAACCTGAATCCGAAAAAATAGATTGCAAAAAATCCAGCACCAAAACCGTGCAAACCGGAACCATCTCATTTTTGATTTTCTTTTCAGGCATTTTTCTTTTACGCAGCACAAAACCTTTTCTACAACCTCTTCTATACTCAAATCGGTGGTATCGATAACAATAGCATCGCCAGCCGGTCTTAACGGCCCCACTGCCCTGTCCTCGTCGCTTTTGTCCCTTTCTTCTATGGCCTTTTGTATTTGCTCAAGACTTTCACCGCCGCCTCCGGCCCGCAGCTCAGCCAGTCTTCTTCTTGCCCTTTCGCCGGCATCAGCCGTCAGATAAAATTTTACATCAGCGTCGGCAAACGCCACCGTGCCCTGGTCTCTTCCCTCGGTAACTATTTTTTCCTCTCCTGCCGCAAACTGCCTCTGCATCCGGACTAATTTCTCCCGCAGTTTTGCCGACGACGCAATATGCCGGGCCTTAGCCGTAACTTCCGGACTGCGTATCCGCTCGGTAACATCAACCCCATCGATGCGAACCGCCATCCCGCCTTCTTTGACTGCAAATTGAAATTTGCCTGTTTCCAGAACGCCGAGCAGCTTTTCTTCATCGCTCATATCGACGCCGGCCTCAATCGCAGCTAACGTTACAGCCCGATACATCGCACCGGTATCGAGAAAACTCGCCCCGAGTCTTTCAGCCAACAGCCGCGCCACCGTGCTCTTGCCGCTGGCCGCAGGACCATCAATTGTAATAACCAGATTCGACATCTCTCGTATAAATCCGAATATCGAATTTCGAAATCCGAAATGGTTCGACAAGCTCACCATCCCGAGCGGAGTCGAGGGACAAATTCAAATGACTTAGTCATTGCGAGCCCGAACGAAGTGAGGGCGTGGCAATCTCAAACCTAAGTGATGAGATTGCTTCGGTCGCTTCGCTCCCTCGCAATGACATTTTACGTTTTGGTCATTTGGGCATTCGAGTTTTGATATTGTTTCGTGCTTCGTACTTCGAATTTCGTATTTATCTTTTTTATCTTTCGTATTGCGCAACTCGCCTTTCCTAACCGCTATCCGCTAACATGTGTCCTGTCAACCTTGATAATAATAATACTCGTATCATCACACTGACTGGCAAGCCCGACAAACCGCCTTCTGTATCCGAGTATATTCTTAACCATCTGCTCTGCCGACCCTGCGGTAAACTTCTTTGCTGTTTTCAGCAAGCTTTCCCTGCCCCAGAACTGGCCATCGAAGTTGGCCGCGTCAACCAGCCCGTCGCTGTAAAACAGCAAACAATCACCGTCCGCAAGCGCCATCGTTCCAATCTCGTATTCCGCCTGCGGGTCGACTCCAAGCACAAGTCCGCCTTTTTCCAGTTCCGTAATTTGCCCGTCCCTTATCAGCACCGTCGGCTCGTGCCCGCAGTTGCAATAGGTTATAGTCTCTTTCTTAACGTCAATAATTGCATAAAACAGCGTAACAAACTCGCCGTCCCTGCACTCACTGCACGCCATCTTATTGAGCTTATCGATAATCTCCCCTATGGCTTCGCCGCTGCCTTCGGTATCGGCGTAAGCCCGCACAGCGCCTCTAAAACAACTCATCATTAGTGCCGCAGGAATACCTTTGCCTATCACATCGGCAATCGCCACCACAACGCAGGTGTTACTTACCTGAAGAAAATCGTAAAGGTCACCGCCTACGTCAAAACAGGGAATATAAGCAGCCGCTATATCCAGACCCGGTATCAGCGGCGCCTTTTCCGGAATCATCCTTCGCTGAACAACACCTGCCAGGCGCATCTGCTCGGCGATACGCGCTCCTTCAATCGCCTCCGCATACAGCCTGGCGTTTGTTATCGCAACAGCACACTGTGAAGCAACCGCCCTGGCAAGGCCGATATCGTCTTCATCAAATCGTTTCGGCCTGGGACTATACAGCCGAAGCACGCCAATCGCTTTACTCCTGAACTGCATCGCCACTGTAAGCTGGCTGACGAGCCCTTCCTTTATTGTTGCCTCTTTATATTTCACCCTGTCATCAACCCGCATATCGTCCAGGACCACCGCCTCGCCCGCAAAAGCAGCTTTAACCACGGTATCGTTTTTCGAGACCACCCCCTTGTTGCGGTACTCTTCGCTGAGCCCGTACGTACTTCGCATTTTCATATCGTCGGCTTCTTCATCCAGCAGACGAATCGAGCAGGCCTTGACGCCGATAATCTTCACCGCCTCTTCAGCGAGCTTATCCAGCACCTCATGAAGCGAAAAATCCCCTGCCACAAGTGTGGTAAGCTGATAAATCTGCTCGCCCCGCAGCATAAGACGACCTGCGGCAATGCTGCGGGGCTCGTCTCTTTCTATTTGTCTCTTTGTCTTTTTTGCCATAATCAAATTTGGTAACCGGTAACTCGTGCTACGTAGCGTTGCTACTACGCAGAGTAACATTGGTGAGTGGTAACTATTACTCTATAACACGTGATTTGCAGGGTTGTCATTGCGAGGGCTGCGAAGCAGCCCGTGGCAATCTCTACTTCACGAATGGTTGAGATTGCTTCGTCGCTGCGCTCCTCGCAATGACACTCTGCATTTTATTTGTTACAGAGTACTATTTAACCAATCACCATTTCATCAAGAATGGATTATACGGTACTTTACGCTCCTGGTGAACCCTAATTTATCTAATCCGGACACCTCACTTCTGTTCTGCGGTTGTTCAGCAGAAGCAAGCTGCTACGCCCGCCTTGTAGAAACACAAAGAAATGAAAAACTTGAATCTGTGGACGGGCGAACTTTGGTATTGACGTTTACGAAGAAAAATGGTAGAATCTTTAGGTTGAAGGAATCCATAAATATAACAGGGGTTTCCCTGACAACAAGGATTCATTTGTCCGGAACCAAGGATTTCGGCGCCGAGCCGAAATTGATGTCCCGATGGTACAGGGTTCCACAAGGATAAGTGCAACGACTAAAAGGAGAGCGAGCGGAGGCTGTTGGCTATCTGATAGTAAGCTCTCCAGGCAAAACTCATTCTGTACTCTTCCCCAGGGACGGTGGGTGTGTTTCACGGATTTGGTCTGACAGGTAGAGGCAAAGAATCTTCCTGCACAGGATTGGAGGACGGAAAGACGAAACATTTACTGAAAATAACAATCGTGGCGATTGTTACCGTTATGTTGAATACTCTACTGTGTGCAAATTCGGCACAGGCGCAGGGCTGGCCGGACGTCTTTGACCCCAATCAGCTTCTGACGCTGAACATCAAGATGGTAAATCCGGCAAACTGGGACACCATTCGGTATGACTTAACCTTTGACATTGAAGTGCCAGCCTTGTTCTGGGCTGATGGCGAAGAAGCTGACAAGAAATGTGTCTCGGTTCGCAGAAAATCATGCGATGCAATACCGAACGAGACCAACCCGCGTAAGATTAGCCTGAAAATAGACATCAATGAATATGTATCGGGTCAGGAATGGCACGGGCTCAATAAGCTCAGTCTGGAAAATGGGGATGACCAGGACGTTCTGGCCGAAGGTATCGCCGCCAACATCCATCGAATGGCTTGCGTTCGAGAAGGTTATGGCTACGATGCCTGGCGCGCCAGCTGGGTTAAGCTGTACGTCAACGGCGTGTATAGGGGGGTCTATATCAATGCAGAACAGTATGACAAGCGGTTCCTCCAGAACCGAGGCCTTTACGTGTGGCACAAGACCTGGCTGTATAAATATTCAGGCTTTGAGAACTTCGAGCTGGATGTGGGAGATGACCTTAATCCAAAAAGCCCAACGGTGGATGCACTGTGTTACAAGCCTTTTGTAATAAAGTTCCCCGCTTCTGAACTCTATCCCACCGGAGGATGCTGTCCCACACCCGACGATGTTACCCTGGTAAACGACTTGAACGGTTTAATCAATATGCAGGGGATGTTGACCTATGCTGCGGTCAACGCCTTGATATCTAATCCCGACGAACTGTTCTCGCACGGCGGCCACAATACGTACTTTCTGGACTTCGATGATGGCAGTGGCCGAAAAAGAATGTACTTCCCCTGGGACGTGGACGCTGCCCTCTCCAATGTCAATAGTAACATCTACGAAAGGAAACCAGGCCAACCTACCGTGTATCAGGATATTATTCTGGGCAATCCGCTGTTTCGTTGTCGGTACAACAGGATAATGAGAAACCTTCTCAACGGCCCTTTATCAGAGGCCAATATACACTCCTTCATCAATTCAGTCCAGAATCAGGCCCTTATTGACGCACTGGAGGCAGACCCCTGGAGCAAAATGGAAGGGGGTGTTGCCAACCGCTTCCAAACAATACGTGACTGGTTTTCGGCCAGAATTGCCAATGTTCTTGCTCAAGTAGCACATGATGAACCGAGCCCGCCGCTGCGAATCTATGACCTCAACATTAACGGTGCTATTGACTGGGATGATGTTGTGATAATGTTTGGAAACTGGCTTAAGGCCGGCCCGGACATCCCGGGAGACTTCAACAACGACCAAGTCGTGAACTTCCGGGACGTCGCTGAATTTGTTCTGGTCCGGCAAGTTCAATAAAGAAAAGCTTGCCTGCTTGCACTAAAAACCATTTCGGGTTAATATAAAAGCGGTTATACTGTTATTTCTGACACGCAATACGATATACGCAATACGCAATACGAAAAATGATCGCCAAGCATATAATTTTTATCGGCCAGGTGCAGGGTGTCGGCTTTCGCTTCACCGCTTTTCGTATAGCCAATCGCTATCAGCTAACCGGCTTTGTCCGCAACGCACCTGAGGGCACCGTTGAGATGCTCACACAGGGCAGTCCTGACGACGTTGCCGATTGCATCCGAGACATCCAGGACTCCTTTGCCGGCTATATAAGGGAAACCAAAATCGAAGAAATCCCCACAAACCCCCAATACAAAGACTTCAAAATCACCTTTTAGTCAATCGCCAACTGCTCACTTCCCCAAAGGCAGAAACAAAACCAAAAGAAGAACAGCTAACACCAAAATAAAAGGCCTGCTGCAAAGCAGGCCTTTCCAATTTTTGTCTTTAGGGCTTTACGGCTCTCAAAATTCATCAACTTCTTCTTCAGTTTCGATGGGCTTGACATCCGTCTTCTTCATCAGTCGTTTGGCCTTCGATATCAAATCGACCAGCTCAATCACATCGGCATCACCTTCGAATTCTCTGCTGAGCTGCTGGGCACGCTCGAGCACTGTCTCAAGCGCTGCGCCTCTTGCCCAGTAGCTTTTGCGAAGAATCTCAGCGAATTCAGCAACAGTTGCGGCAAGCTTAAATTCACTGCTCGAACCACCAAAGCTCTCATTAAAATCGCCCGCAGCCATAGGACTCTTGAATTCGGTTACCGCGCTGGTATCAGCGTGTTTATAGCGGACATAAGTGGTGGCGACGGTGCCTTTTTTGTCGGGCCACAGCTTCAATTCATAAAGGGCAGTTACCGAATGTCCCGCCCCGACTTCACCGCCGTCATATTTGTCGTCGCGAAACTTCTCATCCGGCACGTCCCGGTTCTCATAGCCTATCAGCCGATAGCTGCGCACGACCTCCGGGTTGAAATCAACCTGAACCTTAACGTCCCTGGCGACCACCTGTAAGGTGCCGGTCAGGTTGTCCTCAAAAATCCGTCTTGCCTCGGCAATAGTATCGATATAAACGTAGTGTCCGTTGCCCTTGTCACCAAGTCTTTCGAGCAGCACATCGTTATAATTGCCCATCCCAAAACCGATAGCCGAAAGCGTAATACCTTTCTCCGCCTTTTCCTTGATGACTTCTAAGATGTCATCGGCTCCGGTTTGCCCGACGTTTGCCACGCCGTCCGAGCAAAGTATGACCCGATTGATAAAGCGCTTTTTGTAGGCACTTTCGGCCATTCCGTAACCGATGCGAATGCCCTCCTCGGCGAATGTTGAGCCGCTGGCGTGCAGTGATTCGATAACGGCCAGAATCTCGTCTTTTTCGTCAAGGCCCTTGTAGTCCATCACTTTTCTGCCCCGGCTGCCGTAAACAGCAATCCCTATTCTATCTTCAGGCCTTAACCGCTCAATAAGCATCCGCAGGCATTTCTTAACCAGGCCAAGCCGGTTCTCCCGCTTCATCGACCCGGACACATCAATCACGAAGGTCAAAATCGCCGGCTTGCGGTTCTCTTCACTCACCCGCTTTGCCTTCAGGCCGAGTCGCAGTAAATAGCTGTTCTTGCGTCCGGTCCCGAATTTCCACGGTGCAGCTTCTGCGTACACCTCAAACACATCTTCCTGCGGAGCGGCATAGCCGTATTTGAAATAATTGACAAACTCCTCAACCCTGACCGCCTTTTCCGGCGGCAGGTGTCCGTCCTGCAGATAGCCACGGACAATCGTGTAGCTGCCGGTATCGACATCCGTCGCGAAAGTGGACAGATGGTCATCCTCGGTATCGACAAACGGATTGACGCCGTAATTCTTAAAGAACATAGCGTCAACATCCTCGCTGTTTGGCGGCGTAGTCCCGCCGTGCGCCATCCGATAGCCCCCCGGCCCCGGCTCAGGCGGCCGACAAACAACTCCAGGTGCTCTCTTGGCTTCTTTAACCACTATATCCAGCCCAAAACTCCTCGGCGTGCCGACAAAAGCCGGTTTACGTCCCTTCCATCCTGATGATACCAGCCCACCCACTTCCCCTTTCTTCGCTTTTGCATACACATCATGGGCATCCTTATAGACTACACTATCAGATGCTTTGCCTGTGATGGGTTGAACTCCCAGGAGGGGTACTGATGGCTTCGTTTCGCTTTCAAGCTTCCCATCAGCTCCGGTGCCATTCATATTCCAAGTGCTAACAGATAGTTCAGCCTGTGGTTTTGTGGCAGTGGCTACTTGTGCGGGCGGGAGCACTTTGAGATTCGCCTGCGTAACAGAGTATTCGGTTGATATTGCAGACCCATTCACTTTGCTCTCACGCCGCTCGACAGACGACTCGGCCTGCCGCGCATCTGTCACCGGCCCGCCGACTGCGTTGGTATATTCGATCTTATCGCGTTTGTAAGCCTCTTGACCTCTCGCTGCCACTTCTTTTGATGCGTCTGAGGACGGAGAAAACGTCCCGGTCATTTCATCAGCAAGCCCTTTTTTCCCAATTTGCGACCAACTGACTTTCCCATCACGCGCCCCCCCTTCTTGCTTTCGCAAGAAAGCAGGGGGGGGCACCGTTAAAGCTATTACTACGCCGGAGACAATAATAATTGACGCTGCATAAGCAAATATCTTTGGCCATTTAACTTTTACGAATTTATCGTTTCCCTCTCGCTTCCGGCCTACCCCCTTGAGCTCATCAAGAGCGTTCTTCACCACCGAATCAGCAAATGCCTCGCTGGGCTCATTTGAATCGCCGGCCAGTTTGACCAGACGCAAGATATTTTTTTCCAGATTGTTCTCTTTAGATTTCATAATTTTTACCCCTTTTTACTCCGGCCTTTGGACGGACTGCCATTCGTTTAAGCTCCCGGCGAAGAGAAATCCTCGCCCGATACAATAAACTGTGCACGGCCTTTTCGGTCATACCCATCTGCCGGGCTATTTCCTGTGCCGACAGGCCCTCGATATACTTTGCCCTCAGCACCGCTTGTTCCTTACTTTCCAATCTACTCAAAGCCGCCCGAACAACCGCAGCCGTTTCTTGCTGTTCGAGCACCTCGTCGGGCAATGGCTTGCTGTCAATCGCCTCAAGATAGCTGCTGATATCGCCGTCAACGCCGGGCCGGCTTGCCCGCCTTCTCATCTCAAGGCGGACATTGTTCCGTGCGATACCGAAAATCCATCCCTCAGGGCTGCCCCTCGATGGGTCATAGCTGCTGCGCCCCCGCACAGCGTCAAAAACCGTCCTTTGCACCAGCTCCTCGGCCAGCGTCGGGTTCGGCCAACGTCTCATAAACATCCCGTAAAGCTGCGGTATCTCATTGCGCAGGAATTCCCCCCATATATCGGCATTGCCCGCAGATATTCCCGCCCAACTTCGTTGATTAGACTGCTCAGTCACTTTCCCGAACTTGCCTTTCTGGTACCAGCTTCTATTAAGTATTATGCGCGCAAAAAGCAAATTGCTCACACATTTTTAATATTTTCCAACGCAACCCGCAACACGAGCGACGAGCGACAAATAAACTTGACACAAAAGAAATGTACGGCTAAACTCACTCCGATACTCGATACGGGATACAAGATGCTCGATACGGGAATCGAGAATAAGACGGGATAAATCTGGAGAGGATATCGTAATGCTCGCGTATCTGTTCGGTTTTGGGCTACACGAAGTACTGGTAATTGTTATTGTCACCGCCGTTGTGGTTTACCTGGTCACCCGCCAACGAAAACACTGACACGCCCTCCCGAGCCAGGCCGAGAAATCTCACCCCCAACTCAAAACTTAGAACTCAAAACTCTCCTGCCCCCCACATTTACTCCGAACCCTCCGCTATACGCAATATGAGATACGAACATTATTCTCCGAGGTGTCGGACTACGCCGTATTTCCGAAGCACGACCAAATCCGCCTTTCTGGCCGGCTGGTCGTCTCCCACTTTGTAATTAACGTCCATAACTTCGATAAACTCTGCTGTATACTCCTTTAACACGCCGCAACATTCGAATATCTTATCACCTTTAATCAGCTCGAGCACAACCCTGTGGCCGATATACCTTTCTAACAAAGGCTCGAAGGAAGTCCCCACCGAACCCATCAATTCCTGTTTCATCCGCGAGACGTATTTATCCTGAGAAGTCAGCACCGCCCCGGCGGGAGTAGCCTTCTTGGCCTGACTGATTAACAGATTTACCACCTCCATCACCGAATCCCTCACCGTCTTGAAGACGTTTTGTATCTTCCTTTTAAGTCTTCGCAGCAGTGTTGGGTGATAGGTCCTTTTTAATTCTTTCTCTCTTTCTTTTTTATTACTTTCGCTCAATTCATCGTGGTAGCGAATCAAGGCCGCAATATTAGGATACTCGTATTTATACAGAATATAGCTCGTCTCATCGTGCCCCTCTTGGTCTTTGTGCTTTGTCGGGTAAACGAATTCCAGCCCCGTATTTTCCACGTTCAATTTGCCCCAGATTGTCTTGCCCGCCGTATTTTCCAGCGTTACCATATTCCGCCCAAAGTCCTTCAGGCACTTGTCTCTGCTCCTTCTCCGGATAAAAGCGCCAACAAGTGTAGCCAGGACGATGAAAATTATTGTTATGGTAAGCGGCATAACAGACTTCCTTTACAGTCTTCGGGATTTCGGGCAATGTTTCCGGTGCTATTCAATAACAACCGCCGTGCCTTTGGCCGATGCCATCAGGAGCGATTTGCCTTTGGAGCCGATGTTATCGTAGTCCAGCATAAAGGCAACAATAGCGTTTGCGCCCGACTTCCTCGCTTCTTCTTTGGCCTCAGCGATAACGTCATCCTGCATCGCCCGCATAACTTCCTGAAATGAGCGTGACCGTCCGCCGAAGATGTCACGGAACGAGGTAAAGAAGTCACGGACGATATTGATGGCCCGAACGTTCCGCACAATCACGATACCCTTATATTCCTTGATTTTAATCCCGTCCAGAATCGGCGTCGTAAAGATTTGAACATCATCCATTAGAGTTCATTCCCCTTTCATTTTTCACAATAAATACAGGTGGCTATTTTTCTCTTGGCCGTCGCCGGCTCCTGAAATACAAAATCCCGGACGCCGGTCATACAATAACCAAAACCATCAGCCCCGTCAAATCAAATCCTCGCACTGGATACGAGGTACAATCCACAGTTAACGACCGGAAAAATTTTACTTGAAAACCCCGCACCGCCCAATTAAAGTAAGCCCGCGCTTCGGCAAGCTATGCTTCAGCCCGCCGGCAGCCACTCAAATCAAACAATGAAGGTGTAGTCTATTATGAAAAAGTTATACATTCGCTTACTTATCACTATGACCGTTTCCGCCGCATTATGCTGCGGATGCCAGAGACCATTCCCAACCGAAACCCGGCCCGCCAAATTGATTTATCCGCCGGCGCGAAAGGATTCCACAGCCGACGTTTATCACGGCGTCAAAGTTCCCGACCCCTACCGCTGGCTCGAAGATGCCGACGCACCCGAAACGCAGACGTGGGTGGCGCAGCAGAACAAGCTGACCTCCGACTTCCTCACCGGCGTTACCGCCGGAGAGAAAATCAAGGCCCGCCTGACCCATCTGTTGAATTACCCTCGGTATTCCGCTCCATACAAGGAAGGCGACCGATACTTCTTCTGGAAAAATGAAGGTCTGCAAAACCAATCTGTCCTCTACACACAAAAAACGCTCGAAGGCAAACCACGCGTTGTCATCAACCCCAACCTACTCAGTGCCGACGGCACTGTCGCCGTAACCACCACCGCCGTGAGCAAAGACGGCACCCTGCTTGCCTACGCCCTCTCCCGCAGCGGCAGCGACCGCCGGGATGTCAAAATCCGCACCATTGATTCCAGCCGGGACTACGATGAAACACTCAAATGGTGCAAATTCACTAACATCGCCTGGAAGCACGACGGCACCGGCTTTTTTTACAATCGCTTCCCCGACCCAAACACCGTCCCCCCCGAAGACCAAACCAACTACAATCGTGTTTACTGGCACCAGCTCGGCACAGTCCAATCGCAGGACCGGCTCATCTACGAACGCCCCGACAACAAGGAATTAGATTTCTACCCCTTCATAACCGAAGACGGCAAATTTCTCATCGTGCAAGTCTATCACGGCACCGACCCCAAGAATCGCGTTTATTACCGCCCTGCCGAAAGCACCACACCATTTATCAGATTGCTCGACGATGCCGACGCCCGTTACGACTTCATTGGCAATGTTGACTCGGTTTTCTACTTCAATACCGACCTGAATGCACCACGCGGACGCATCATAGCTATCGACATCAATAATCCCTCGCGCAGCAATTGGCGCACAATCCTGCCTCAGACCGATGATGTAATCGACCACGTAGTTCTGATTAACAACCACTTTGTAGTCGCATATCTGCACGATGTGCGCCATCAGCTAAAAATCTATAATCTTGATGGATTTTTCGTTCGTGAAATCCCCCTGCCGACCCTCGGCACAGTCAGCGGCCTCTCCGGAAAGCAGGATGACACCGAAATGTTCTTCTCTTTTACCTCTTTTCTCTTTCCCGGCACAAGCTATCGCTATGATTTTCTCACTCAGCAATTGACAGTCGTTCACAAACCTAAAATCGATTTCGACCCTTCGCAATATGAAACCAAACAGGTATTCTATCATTCCAGAGACGGCACCCGCGTTCCTATGTTCATCACCCATAAGAAAGGTCTAAAGCTCGACGCCGGCAACCCGACTCTGCTTTACGGCTACGGCGGATATAACATCAGCCTCAAACCATCCTTTTCCGTCTCCATCCTGACCTGGCTGGAGATGGGCGGCGTATATGCCGTCGCAAACTTGCGAGGAGGCTCTGAATACGGCGAAGAATGGCACCAGGCAGGAATGCTCGACAAAAAGCAAAACGTCTTTGACGACTTCATCGCCGCCGCCGAATGGCTCATCGAAAACAAATATACCAATCCGAACAAGCTCGCCATAAGGGGCGGCAGCAATGGCGGACTGCTCGTCGCCGCCTGCATGCTCCAGCGCCCCCGTCTCTTTGGTGCCGTCGTCTGCCAGGTCCCCGTTACAGATATGCTAAGGTACCACAAGTTCACCATCGGCCGCTATTGGATACCGGAATATGGCAGTGCCGAAGCCACCCCCCAGCAGTTCAGGGTTTTATACGCTTATTCTCCCCTCCACAATATAAAGACAGGCGTTGAATATCCACCTATTCTCGTTACTTCAGCCGATACTGACGACCGCGTCGTCCCCGCTCACGCCAAAAAATTCGTCGCCACCCTTCAGGCCAAAGCCCCCGGCAAAAATCTCATTCTGCTTCGCGTCGAAACCAAAGCCGGACACGGCAGCGGCAAACCAATATCAAAAGTCATCGACGAACAGGCCGACATTTACGCCTTTCTCATCAGGACATTAGACCTGCAAAACAATAACGTCAAATAACCACGATAGATTGTAAGGTGGGCTTCAGCCCACCAATCCCAACTACGACTTCTCCATTACCTCACCCATCGCCGCTAAGGTCGCATCAATGTCCTTGGAGCCGATGCCATAATGAGTTACCATTCGAAGGCGGGATGGCCCCGTACATAATAACCGGATTCCTTTCTTACCAAGTTCCGTTACCAGCTCCTCCGCCGTCAGCCGGTCGCTGACAAGCTCGAAATAAACGATATTCGTCTGCGTCCCCGCCGGGTCAATCGACAATCCGGGGATACGTGATATCCCTTCAGCCAGACGCCGAGCATTTATATGGTCCTCCGCCAATCTATCCACCATCTGTTCCAGAGCTGTAATACCCGCCGCTGCGATGACACCCGCCTGGCGCATCCCGCCGCCCAACACCTTACGCGTTCGCCGCGCCTCGGCGATAAACTGCCCGGAACCACAGACCACCGAACCCACCGGCGCCGAAAGCCCCTTCGACAGACAGAAGATCAGCGAATCGACACTACGAGTCAGCTCCTTTACGTTTACCCCCAAAGCCACGGCAGCGTTGAATATCCGGGCGCCATCGAGGTGCACCGAAAGCCCGTGGCCTTCCGCCAGCGCCGCCACTGAGTCGATGTATTCAGGCGTCAGAGCGGAGCCGCTGCAGCGGTTATGACTGTTCTCCAGGCAAATCAGCCGAGTCCGCGGAAAGTGCACGTTACTGCCGCGAATGGCCGCTTCAATGTCCTCCAGCCGCATCGTGCCGTCCGGCTGATTGCTGATGATATGCGGGTGTATCCCGCCCAACGCCGACATCCCACCGGCTTCGTAAAGAAACGTATGCGACCTATCGCCTAAGATTACCTCTTCTCCGCGGGCGCAATGAGTAAGAATGCACACCAGGTTACCCATCGTCCCGCTGGCGACCAGCAGGCCCGCTTCCTTTCCCATCCGTTCAGCGGCCATCTTCTCAAGCCGGTTCACTGTCGGGTCTTCACCGAACACGTCATCGCCTAACTCGGCGTGATACACCGCCTCTCGCATCGCCGGCGTTGGCAAGGTAACGGTGTCACTGCGCAAATCGATTATCTTCATCAGTTATCTCCCACGCCAAAATAGTGAAAATCAGAGAATACCGAACACAGTCTTATTTTCCTTTCCTAAATGGTCTGACCAACCTCAGCAAATTAAAATCTCGCCAGCCCTTTCTAAAGGGAAAGATACCCTTTTCCACAAAGCCTACTTCTTCTATTGAGTAAAAGGCCTGCGGATTGAACTTCTTAATCAGATCGACCGCACGACGTACCTCTCGGCGCGGCACGATTGTAAAAACCACTTTTACCTGCCCAACAGTGCCATGCCCATCAACGCTGGTGACCCCATAGTTTTCTGCTTTAAGATACTCTACTAAAGTCTGAGCGTCTCTCTTGGTAACCACTCTTATCAACACTATTCCTAAGGACAGTTTTTCGGCTATGTAAATGCCCACATAGTTACCCATTGCAAAGCCACCCGCGTAGGCAATATAACAGGCAGGATTGGAAAGGTTCTTCATAATCTGACCGATAGCAAGAAGCCAGATTAGGATCTCGAAAAAACCAACAACAGGGGCCAGGTATTTCAACCCCCTCGAAATGAATATGACCCGTACTGTGCCCATACTAACATCGATAATCCTCGCAATAAAGATTAAAGATGGCAGAATAAACCACATATAAAATCCCGAGTTAAAAAGCAAAAGATTACCCATATAGATTTCCCCAAGGGTATTTTGTCAACCCCCCAGCAGACACATTGTTAATTTCTTGCTCCTTCGCCTTTAAGGATTCATAGAAACCCTGTTTCTAATGTTCTCTAATTTACCGAAGCATATAAGCTTGTCACCGAGTAGAATTTCCATGTTTGCCGGCGGATTGGGTATTGTTTCGCTGCCCCTGACGGTAGCCAGCACCATAATATCCTGTTCTCTGAGTTCAGACTTGGCAAGTGTCTTGCCAAGAACAGGACTTCCCGCATCAACTGCAATTTGTGATACGCCGTATCCCCCTGTTGCCAGCAGCAGCTCCTCAAAGGGCACTTTTTGAAAGATTTCTTTTTTGATAATCTTTTTTCTGAGAATATTTGTCATTTTCCTGACAAATTTTTCATGTGTGAAAACCCGATAGATGCCGTACACCACAACTATAATAATGACCAGGTTTACCCATACTACTAAAAAAGCTGGAACACTAAACGGAAGGAATGATTCGGACAACTTGGAAAGTATAGTCTCCTGGGGAACCAGTGAACTGGCCAAAGTGCCAATCATAATAACGAGACCGGCGTTACCTAAAATTATCAGAATTGAAGCGATCTTGCGCCTTTGCTTATTGCTGGTAATCAACTCTGACTCTTTTGTTGTGAATCCGGTTCCGGAAAAGCACGACAGCGCCTGGAATTTGGCCAAAGACCACTCAAGCCCCGTCAACTGAAACGCAATCGCACCGATTCTGACCACTACGAATGATACAATTAACGTTAGAATAAACAAGATTAACATAAACTCTTCTCCTCAAACAGCAGAAAGCGGGAAATGCCCCCATAGTTTTATTTAAAGCCATTTCTTCCTTCTAAAGTTAAAAAGCATAATAACCGCGACCGCAATCATAACCAGCCAGACAATCGGATAAGCCCGTCGCCACTCGAGTTCCGGCATATATTTGAAATTCATTCCGTAAATTCCTGCCACGAATGTAAGTGGAATAAATAAGGTGGCAATAATCGTCAGTACTTTCATAACAGCATTCATCTTGTTACTGAGACTGGAAAGATAAATATCAAGCATCCCCGAAACCATATCGCGGAAACTTTCTATAGTGTCTATAATCTGTATTGTATGGTCATAGACGTCCCGTAGATATATGTCTGTGGTTTCCTTGATAAGCGAAGATTCACTCTTTTGTAATCCTCCAATTAGCTCTCTAAAGGGCCAAACTGATTTACGCAACGATATCATTTCCCTTTTAAGTGAGTGAATTTGCTGGACTGTCTTTTCCGTCGGGTCGCCGACCACCTCTTCTTCCATGGACTCAATCTTCTCACCGAATCTTTCCAGTATGACAAAGTAGTTATCGACTATTGCATCTATAAGAGCATAGGCAAGGTAGTCCGCCTCCATTTTTCGGACACGTCCTTTTGCGTTCCTTATCCTCTCTCTTATATTCTCAAAGACATCACCGATGCGTTCCTGAAAGGAAATGACATAATTCGGCCCCAATATCAGGCTGACCTGCTCGGCTTCGACCAACTGGTTCTCCTCACTAAAGCTGAGCATCTTGAGCACGACAAAAATGTATTTTTCATAATCCTCGAACTTCGGCCTTTGGCCCGTGCTTAGGATATCTTCAAGAATAAGAGGATGCAGCTCAAAGCCTTTGCCGAGCTTCTCGATTAATTCTATATCGTGGATGCCGTCGATGTTTATCCAGGTAACTGTAGGGGTGCCCTTGAGTTTTAGACATTCTTCGATGCTCGGAGCTTGTTTCTCCTCAAATCTCTGCTCATCATAGTCAATGTAGGTAATTCGCACAGACTCAGCTTTTTTTTCGCCGACATAAACAAGTGTTCCCGGCGGCAAACCGGCCTTACTCGAGCGTTTTTTGGTTGTTCTTTTTTTCACTGCCATTTTTCTTCGCTCCAAAAGTCCTTAATATCGTAAAAGGAAAACTAACCATTTGCCGCAGGCCCTCCACGGAAGAAAGTGTTCGTACCTGACCTCTAACCTCTGTAAGAAGCTCTCCAAAGACAACTTTTCCTTCAACTTCTCCGACTTCTTTTATCATAGACAAACGATGAATTGAGTATAATCCAATTATAAACGCGATAGCAAAGAAAAAGTCCCACTGCTGTAGATTTAGTGTAGGAAGACTGAATTCCCCCCCGGGGCTCTTATAATTAAG
>Ga0114919_10000911_pt1 | contig 23633 bp, 14 predicted proteins | sample BlataG_FD_88682 | JGI IMG/M metagenome (GOLD analysis project Ga0114919, IMG submission 88682) | Deep subsurface microbial communities from Black Sea to uncover new lineages of life (NeLLi) - Black_00105 metaG | ecosystem: Environmental > Aquatic > Marine > Oceanic > Sediment | place: Atlantic... | reverse complement strand
GCATGATCACCAGCGATTGCCCGCTGGTGATGGTGCCTGCCTGGATGCGACCGATGGCAATCCGCCCGACGTACTCGGAATAGTCAATCTGGGAAATGAGCATCTGCAGCGGTCGGTCGACATCGACTTCCGGGCCCGGTACGTGCTCAAGCAACATTTCCAGAAGCGGTTGCATCGAATCGCTCGGCTGATCAGGATCGCTCGTTGCGTAGCCTTCTTTGGCGCTGGCAAACACGTAGGGGAAATCGGCCACTTGTTCTTCGGCACCGAGGTCCAGAAACAATTCCAGCGTTTCAGCCACTACATCCTGCGAGCGCGCATCGGGCCGGTCGATTTTGTTGACCACCACAATCGGCTTCAAGCCACATTCGAGTGCTTTGCGGAGGACAAACCGGGTCTGTGGCATCGGCCCCTCGGCAGCATCCAAAAGCAAGAGCGCCCCGTCCGCCATGCGAAGCACCCGCTCGACTTCACCACCAAAATCCGCGTGGCCGGGCGTGTCGATGATATTGATTTTGACTCCCTGGTGCTGGATCGCAATGTTCTTGGCTAAAATCGTAATGCCTCGCTCGCGCTCCAGATCGCCCGAATCCAAGATCCGCTCTCCGGTGAGTTGGCTGGCACGAAATTGGCCACTCTGGCGGAGCAGACAATCGACCAGGGTCGTTTTTCCATGGTCGACGTGCGCGATAATAGCGACGTTGCGAAGTTTATTATTGCGGAGAGTCATGTGGGGCAAACAATTCAACGGTTGGAGGAAAGGGGAAAGGATGATCGCATCTTTTGTTGTCGAACGCGGAGTGTTGCGATGTTATTGTGGACCAATCGCGTAGAGAGATTTGAGGGTTCGTAGGTAGAGTCGTCCGTCGGCAAAGACCGGGGAAGCGGTGATCGGTTCACCCACATCGTTGCGAGCTACAACGGAAAAATCTTCGCCAGCACGCACGACAGTCACCACTCCATTGCGAGCGGTCAGATAAATATTGCCATCAGCATAGACAGGCGAACTTCGATGCCGTTCGCGGGTGGTTCGCTCTTCGTAGACCAACTTTCCCGTCTCCGCATCCAGGGCCATTAGGTTACCATTTTCCCGGCAAAGATAAACCAGTCCATCGTGGATCACCGGGGAGGGGACATCGGGTGTGTTGCGGGGTAGCGTCCAGGCGACAAAATCTTCGGAGTCGGTGATATCTCCGCTACCGCCAGGCCGGATACCGACGACCTTCCCTTTTTTTGCCGTGGGCACCACAATCAATCCCGGTGCGCAGGCAGGCGAGGCCACAAACCGCAATGTTTTGTTGTAGGCTCCTTTGGGGTGCAAGTTACCACATCGCCAGATCTCGCTCCCATCTTCCAAGCGATGGGCGATACAGTAGTCGGCGCCGTGCGTCACCAAAAAACGCTGCTGGTCGTCTTCGTACATCACGGGAGACGTGTACGAGTGTTTGCACTCGTCGATGGCATCGGTCTTTCGCTCTTGCTTCCAGATTTCTTTACCCGTGCGCTTATCGAGGGCCACGACCAGTCCGGTATGTGGGTCTTCATTCCAGGGACCGTGAATCATTTGTACGTACAATCAGTCGCGATCCAGTAGCGGTGTACTGGAGAGTCCGAATTGAATGTCGAACGCCCCATATTCTTTTTGCATGTTTTTTTTCCAGATCTCGTTTCCCTGCATGTCGTAGCAAGCCAAAAGACCGTTGGCCATAAAGGTGAATACATGTTCGCCATCGGTACTCGGTGATGGTGAGGCGTAGTTCCCCTCATCACCGCGCACAGCCTCATTGCCACCGCCGACTCTGCGCGTCCAAAGAAGCTGGCCCGAGGTGTCCGCACAGAGAAGCAACAGGTCATCTTCGTTTTTACCGACACTTGTTAGAAAGATCCGATCACCGGCAACAACCGGTGTCGCTCCAGCAGGTCCGGGAAGCGGTAGCCTCCAGAGGACGTTCTTCTCTTGATCCCACTCGGTGGGCAGATTGGTTTCGCTTGTCTTTCCATCGCCCTTGGGACCTCTCCAGCCTGGCCAGATAGAGGTAGACTCTGCAGCGGAGGTGTCACAGAGGGTTGCCATCATCGACGCAAGGCATAGGAGAGCAAATAGTATGCGGAGGATGGTGGGCATGAGGGTCTCCAAGCGGTTGGATCACGGCGTGGCCGGGATAGGATGTGTCAGTTTCGGACAATTGGCAAAGCCGGTCAAGCAAGGTTTGGCCCAAGTGCGTTGTCTGCGTCCGGCATGCGGACTACAATCGGCCCAAAGGCCGCTCCCTAGCGGGGATACACAATAGGATGAAAATCACAACGCTCCCCCACCTTTACCGCAACGTAAACCGTTGGGGCGAGATTCTGACGATTCTCAGTAAATACGGTCTGGCCGACTGGCTCAGCTCGTTTGACCTGCAATTCGCCCATGGCTGGCTCAAGAATAGCCACGGGGAGATTCTCGCCACCCAATCCCGCCAGACACGGATCCGACTCGCTCTGACCGAACTCGGTCCCACCTTCATAAAACTGGGCCAGATTCTCAGCACGCGGCCCGATATTGTGGGCGTGCCGTTTGCCACCGAACTCGCCCATCTGCAGAGTGATGTGGATGCGACGCCTGGGGATGCAGTACGCAAAGTGGTCGAGTCTGAACTGGGAGAATCAGTCGACGAACTTTTTGACGCCTTCAATCCAACGCCGCTCGCATCCGCCTCGATCGGTCAGGTGCATAGAGCACGACTGAAAACCGGTGAAGATGTCGTCATCAAAGTCCAACACCCCAATATCGATCAGAAGGTTCGCGTCGATTTCGATATTCTTGCCGGCCTTGCGCAACTTGCTGAGGGCATTCCCGACTTTGTGAACTACCGGCCTCGTGCGACCGTTGCTGAATTTCAACGGACACTGGTCCGCGAACTCGATTTCGGTCGCGAAGAACGGAATATGCTCCAGTTCATTCAGAATTTTAAAGACAATGCAACGATCAAGATTCCGCGACCTTTTCCGAAGTATTGTACGTCACGTGTGCTGACGATGGAGCGGATTGAGGGCACAAAGCTTTCGGCTCGTGAAGCCATTTTAGCGGCTGGTCTCGATATGCAGGAGTTGGCCCGTCGCGGAGCAGAACTCTACCTGGAGATGATTTTTTCGCACGGCTTCTATCATGCCGACCCGCACCCGGGAAATATTCTGCTTCTTGAAGGCAATATCATTGGCCTGCTCGATTTTGGAATGGTCGGAAGGCTTGAAGAATCTCTCCGGGAAGATATCGAAAATATGCTGTTAGCAATCGTCAACTCAGATGAAACAACACTGACGGATGTGATCATCCGGATAGGCGATGTCCCCTTCAATTTAGATGAGAGCATGCTGCGTCTGGAGATTGCTGATTTTGTCGGGCATTACGGAAACCAGCCGCTGAATCAACTCGATCTTTCGTCGCTGCTCAACGAAATGATGGAGATCATCCGACGCTACCATGTGATGTTGCCTCCGCAAATTGGTTTGCTGCTCAAAACACTCGTCATGCTGGAGGGGACTGCCCGCGAGATTAATCCCCACTTCAGCCTCATCGAGGTCATGCAGCCGTTTCAGAAAGAAGTGATTCAACGTCGGCTTTCGCCGAAGCGAAAGATCCAAAAGGTTCGCCGCGTCATGATGGAGGTCGAGCACCTTTTAGAAGCTTTGCCCGGGCGCATGAATAAGATTCTTGCCCAGCTTCAGAAGGGTCAATTTGATGTGCAACTCAAGCATCGCGGGTTGGAACCCTCGGTCAATCGGCTTGTGCTGGGAATGCTCGCTAGCGCGCTCTTTCTCGGTTCCTCGCTGCTCTTGAGCCTTAAAGTCTGGCCGGTTCTTTTCGATAGAATCTCAATTCTCGGCGCGCTCGGTTGCGGCGTGAGCTTCCTTCTCGGACTGCGCGTTTTGCGAGCGATCGGCAAATCGGGGCACCTCGAACGAAGAGACGATTACCGCGGTGGTCCCTAACGCTCTACGGGTGCTTACCCGGCAATTCGAACAGGCAGAAATGCCGTTAGATGGAGACAGGGAGGCTGAATGACCATCGGGAGGTCGTAGCGAATAAGTTTGCCTGCCGAATCATTGCCTGCCGATTCATTGGCAGACGATTCATTGGCAGACGATTCATCGGCAGACGATTCATTGGCAGACGATTCATTGGCGGGGCCGGCACCTTCTCCCGCTTCAGTCGTGAGCTGCACCTTGAGCACGGTCTCGATCTGGCGATTCAATTGGTCGAGGTCCGCGAGAACCTGATCCTGTAAGGCTTCGATTTCATCGAGCAGCGGATTGGCAGCAGCTTGTTCCACAGGTCGCCTTGGAAGGGGTTCGAGGTGGCCGGCAGGGAATCGGCGGGTGTCTAAGCTCTTTTTTCGGCGGTTTTAAGGCTTGTCGTGCAGTGGGTTTTCCTAGGTTCGGCGGGGTCGGGACAGAACGTGGGGCAAGTTTACCGCTTGCAGCGGTGGCGCGAGGCCGGAAAAGCTGATTGTTCGGGCAAAGCCGCGACTGCGGGCGTTGCTGTTTATCCGGTCCCTAGCATCTGGGCGAAAGGGTGGGGAGTGGGTGGACACCGCACCGGCCGATTCATTACACTGTGAGACTTGTTTGAAGTTTATTGTCACTTACGAAAGGCAGCGATGTGGTTAAGCTGACGGTGCGAGATCGCGAGTCGATCCAGGAGGCGGTTCGTCGCTTCCGTAAATTGGTGGAGCGGAGCGGAATCAAAAAAGAGATGCGCCGTCGCGAATATTACGAAAAGCCAAGTGAGGTCAAACGCCGCGCTCGACTCCGAGCCGAACGCCGGAATCGTCGCAACCTGCTGCTGGCCGAAGGCTAATCGTTTTCGGTTGCATTTTCTACGACTCTGATCCTTGCAGCTTTTCAGGGATTGTCTGACAGAAATTGCTAATTTCGTCGCGAACGCGGCGGTAGTGTCCCAAGGCTGTCTCTTCATCTTCTGCCGTTTTTGCTAGCCCTGGTGGATCATCGAAAGGGGCGTGCAGGCGAGTTGCCTCGCCGGGCAATGTTGGACAATTGTTATCGGCAGTACTGCAGACGGTAACAATGAAATCAAACGGCACATCCGCAATGTCCTCGGGCATTTTGGAATAGTGCGAGGAGATATCGATGCCAACTTCCTGCATCACCGCAACAGCGCGCGGATCGAGCTGGCTTTTTTTAGTTCCTGCCGAATAGGGTTCGATGATTTCACCGAGCATTGCCCGAGTAAAACCCTCGGCCATTTGGCTTCGACAGGAATTCCCAGTGCAGAGGAAAAGTAAATTCAGTTTATTGAGCATGTGAGTTGCATTTCCTTCTAGAAAACTCTCGTTAGATAGGCGACGAATGCTCACCGTAGCCGTGCGGATGATCACGGTGCCAGCGCCAGGCAGATTCGATGATTTGATGCAAGGAAGCAAACTGCGGTTTCCATCCTAGCTCGCTCATGATCCGACCGCTGTCGGCAATAAGTTCTGCAGGATCGCCCGCACGTCGTGGCCCCAGTTTATAGTCAATGGAGCGACCGGTGATGGTACGGGCCGCCTCAATCACTTCCAGCACGCTAAACCCTCGCCCATTGCCCAGGTTATAAGTTCGGCTTCCTTGATCGAGTGCTTCCAGAGCAAGAATGTGCGCATCGGCCAAATCGGAAATATGGATGTAATCGCGAATGCACGTTCCATCGGGCGTTGGATAGTCGTTTCCGAAAACAGAGATATTTCTCCGTTGCCCGAGGGCCACCTCCAACACGAGTGGAATCAAGTGGCACTCAGGCGAGTGGTCTTCGCCGCGGTCAGGACTGGCGCCGGCGGCGTTAAAATACCGCAAAGCAGCATAGCGCAAGTCGTTTGTTTGTTCTAACCAGTAGAGCATCCGTTCGAGCATTTGTTTCGATTCCCCGTATGGGCTACCGGGACGGATGCGTTCATTTTCAGTGATCGGGAGTTTTTCGGGTGAGTCAAAGAGGTTGGCGGTCGACGAAAGAACGAATCGTTTGACGTCGTGTCGGAGCATCGATTCGAGTAGATTGCGGCCGCACAGTACGTTGTCGCCGAGATACAAAAATGGCTTTTGCATCGACTCACCGACAAGCGTATGCGAGGCAAAGTGCATCACAGCGTCGATTTCGTGCCCCGCAAAGACGCCATCGATAGCTTCTCGATCGTGGAGATCGGCCTCTACGAAGGTCGCTTCGGGGTGGACTGCCGTGGCATGCCCCTGGCTGAGGTTATCGAGCACAACCACCGCATAACCTGCGGCAATCAACCGCTCGACGGTGACACTACCGATATATCCGGCGCCACCGGTCACAAGAACTTTCATACGCGCGTTACCGTAAAGGGGGTTAGTGGCTGCGGTCCAACAAACCGACTCGGGGGAAGAAAAACCGAAAAAAGGCGTTTTTTGCGCTCACGGTGCTCCTTAGTGGGCCATCTTTGCCAGGAGGGTCTTCCATGGGCTCACGACACCGCGAGCGTGGGGCGGGCCCAAAACGCGACTTATTTCACAGGTTATGACTATACTGAAAAGCATGGCCCGTACAAGTAAACATTCATTTTGGTCGAGGTTTTCGCACGCAAAGGCGGCTCGCAGGGGTCCTTTGAGCGTGTTTGCGCCACCGCTTCGCTGTGAGCAGCTTGAAGCGAGAATGTTACTGACAGCCGATTTGATGACCTCTCCCGGTGTGGTTTTACACACGAATCAGGGAGATATCGATATTGATCTCTATGCGGCCGATACGCCGATCACCGTCGATAATTTTCTCAATTACGTGAACGATGGCGATTACGACAACGCGTTTTTTCATCGCTCTGTTCCCGGTTTTATCGTCCAGACCGGAGGCCACAGCACGAATCAAGCATTAGTCAATGGTTCGGTGCCATCGCCGATTCCCACCGATGATCCCATTCAAAATGAGCCCGGCATCTCAAACGTTCGCGGCACGGTGGCAATGGCGAAAGTCGGTGGCGATCCGGATAGTGCCACCAGTCAGTTTTTCGTCAATCTTGCCGACAACAGCAGCAATCTCGACGATCAAAATGGCGGGTTTACGGTTTTTGGCACCGTTGCCGACATGACCGCTTCTGATGCGATCGCCGCGCTTGACGTTTACAATTTTAGCTCAACCTTCAATGAAATTCCAATTTCTGGGAGTGAGCCGAATTTAAGTCTGGTTGTGATTGAGTCGGTTTCTGGAGACGGCGAAATTCGAGGCACCCTCTTTGAGGACACGGACCGTGACGGGGTGCAAGATGGCGGTGAGTCGGCGATTGCCGGTGGAACGCTGTTTGTGGATGCGAATGATGATGGTGTTCTCGATACTGGAGAGTTGACGGCAACGAGTGCCACAGATGGAAGCTATACGTTCACGGTCTCGGGTGGTCAAACGCACATCGTGCGGCAGGTTGTACCCACCGGTACCGAAGCCACAATCGGTAACGGTCGCCTGGAGGTGGATGTCGAAATCGGTCGCTTTGTGGCCGAGAGTCACTTCGGCCAGGTCGATCTGCCGACGGTGGAAGTGATCACTTCCGGTGCGGTTGCGACAGAAGAAGGATTACAAAGCGGTAGTTTCACAATCACTGTTACTGGCGCGGCCAATCCGGTTGAGGTTTTTTATTCCCTTTCTGGGTCAGCGACGAGTGGTGTCGATTACGCGGCGGTGACGGGTTCACTGCTGGTCGATGGCAGCGGTATTCTTTCAATCGCACCGATTGATGACAGTCAATACAACGAAGGCACTGAGAACGTCGTGCTGACGCTTTCGACTGCGGTTGAATCGTACATCCTTGGGGCATCGAATACGGCCACGCTTGAGATTACAGACAACGATGTGGCCTCGGTCGTTGCCGATTCGACCACCCTGTATGAGACGGCAGTCGACACGACCCTCGACGTGCTATCCAACGACACGCTGCCGAGCGGTGTTGCCATCACGAGCGTGACAACACCCGATCAGGCGGGAACGGCACTCATAGCAAATAGTGGGCAATCGATTACCTACAATCCTCCCGGCGGTTATCGAGGGGAAGAAACGTTTTCCTACACGGTCACCTTGCCCGACGCAAGCCAATTAACGGCGTCTGTGTCGGTGAACATCGTTGCCGATCTGCCGAGTGCAGCGGCGGATTTGTTTGCGGCTGATGAAGACAGTGCCGACAATTCTCTTGCTGTGCTGGCCAATGATTTTCTGGCAAGTGGCACTGCCGATCTCTTGTCGATCTTTTCCACGACAACGCCTTCGGCTGGAGGAACGGTTGCCATTGCAGGAGATGGTCTTTCGTTGCTCTACACACCGGCTGCGAATTTCAGTGGCGATGAGACATTTTCCTATACGATTGAGGGGCCTGTTGGCGATACGGCGACCGCCGAGGTGACGGTCACGGTCGCATGGGCAGCCGATCCACCCGAGGTGGCAGACGATACATTTACACTCGCCGAAGACAGTAGCGAGTCGACCCTCGCGGTGCTCAGTAACGATGCTCTGCCTGCAGGCGAGAGTGGCACGCTGGTGATCTCGGCGGTCGGCACTCCCTCGGCCGGTGGCACGGTGAGCAATACCGGTGCAGCGCTACTCTATACGCCGGCGGCCGATTTCAGTGGCACCGAGACGATCACCTACACCGCGCAAACAGCGCTCGGCGGCACGGCCACGGCCACGGTCACGATTACCGTAACGCCTGAGGCCGATGCACCGCTCCTGGCAGACGATACATTTACGCTGGCCGAAGACAGTAGCGAGTCGACCCTCGCGGTGCTCAGCAACGACGCCCTTCCTGCAGGTGAAAGCGGCTCGCTGGTGATCTCAAGTGTCGGCACTCCCTCGGCAGGCGGCACGGTGAGCAATACCGGTGCAGCGCTACTCTATACGCCGGCGGCCGATTTTAGTGGCACCGAGACGGTGAGCTACACGGTGACCGCGCCCGATGGCGGCACGGCCACGGCCACCGCCACGATTACCGTAACGCCTGAGGCGGATGCACCGCTCCTGGCAGACGATACATTTACGCTGGCCGAAGACAGTAGCGAGTCGACCCTCGCGGTGCTCAGTAACGACGCCCTTCCTGCAGGTGAGAGCGGCTCGCTGGTGATCTCAAGTGTCGGCACTCCCTCGGCAGGCGGCACGGTGAGCAATACCGGTGCAGCGCTACTCTATACGCCGGCGGCCGACTTTAGTGGCACCGAAACGGTGAGCTACACGGTGACCGCACCGGATGGCGGCACGGCCACGGCCACGGCCACGATTACCGTAACGCCTGAGGCGGATGCACCGCTCCTGGCAGACGACACGTTTACGCTGGCCGAAGACAGTGGCGAGTCGACCCTCGCGGTGCTCAGTAACGACGCCCTGCCTGCAGGTGAAAGCGGCACGCTGGTGATCTCGGCGGTCGGCACTCCCTCGGCAGGCGGCACGGTGAGCAATACCGGTGCAGCGCTACTCTATACGCCGGCGGCCGATTTCAGTGGCACCGAAACCATTGCCTACACGGTGACCGCACCCGATGGCGGCACGGCCACGGCCACGGCCACGATTGAGGTCTTTTCCTACACGGCTTCGATCGATGCGGGTGATCCATCGGGTGAGACCGGTGGAGGTGTGGACCAGATTGGCGGAACTCAGTTTGCCTTTGCAGAAATCGAGAGCGGTGGCGGTGACTTCTCGGCAATCTACGCAACAGCAGCGATAGAGAATGTCGCCGCGATTCTTTCAGGGTTCGAAGCCGAGGTCGTCGATGGCACGAGTGGACAGGTTTGGGATTTAGATTTCAGCAGTTCGTTCTCGGGAGAAGTTCAACTCATCCTCCGTTACAACCCATCGCTGGTGGATAGCGCCAACTTTGGGCTCGCACACGTGCACGACAGTGCGACGCAACTTATCACGGCCATGCCCGCCGGAAGCAGCGGCCCGGCTTTGCTCAATCAATACATTGTCGATGAGACGCTGGGACAGATTCAGGTGACGCTCGATCAGTTTTCCGGGCTGGTGCTTTTCAATCAACAGTTGTCTTCCGATCCGAGCACACTGGCAGGCCTAGTTTTCCTCGATCAAAACGGCAATGGACAACTCGATAGTGGGGAGGGTGAAGTTGCCGTGGGCGGCGTGGAAATGTTGCTCACCGGTCCGGCAGGAACCGCGCAAACCACCTACACGGCCGCTGATGGCAGCTATCTTTTTGAGAATCTTGTCGAGGGCGACTACACGATCACCGAAGATCCGAGTGGAACGTTGCGGCAGGTCTTTGCCGACGGAGCCGATTCGGTCGGTAGCCAGGGTGGAACCGTCGACGATGCCAACGATCAAATTGTAATCAGTGATCTGGCCCCCGAAAGCAGCGGCCAGAACAACCTGCACGCTGAGGGAAATCTACAAACCGGATTTATCAGCCGCCGCGATTTTCTCTCCCGCACACCTCAAACGGAGTTTGTGGCGATTGTGCAACCGGGCGCTGCACGTGCGATTGCCTACACGCTCGATACCGGTTGGGAAGGGATTGATTCGGCGGAGATTCAACTCTCTGAAGACCGCACGGAACTGGAAGTGCGTATCACCGAAAATGCGGTCACCGAAGCGGTGGTACTCGATGCCACCGATCCTGCCCAGGTTTGGTTCCGTGGCGGTCGAGACGACACCTACCTGCTGGGCATTGTCGGCAGTCGCAGCGACTGGGCATTCGCACCCGTAGCCGGGGGATCGAGTTCCGGTACTTCTGAGAATGCCCCGCTCGGCACCAGCAGCCTCTTCGGTGACGATGCGATCGACTCGTTCCTGCCAGAGGGTGACGGTGCGAGTGAAACCGAAACGGTCGACGCCCTGTTCGGCGAACTGGGCAGCGAACTCGGTTCTGGCGAAACACTGTCTTAGTTTCGCATTCTTTGCCGCTAGAAGAGTACGTTGTGGGTTAACTTGGCTCCACCGAGCACCAGTCCCACAATGATCAAAATCACCGGGGCCGTTGTCCTCTGGAAATTCAGAAAGCCATAGATCAGGGCAACCAGTACGGGACAGATCAGGCAAAAGATGCCCCAAAGGACGTCTCCTGCCTGAAAGGCGAGGACCGCAATCCAGATGACTCCGATCAGGGTCAGGATCGCACCGGCGCGTTCTAAATTTTCAATGTTTTCCATTTCCACCTCATCACTTGGGGTTGCGTGTGGACCGAACCCCCACAGCCTACCCATTGATCATTCGCAGAACCAGTCCGCTGCGAAAAAAAGCAAGCCGTAACGGCCAGTCTCTTTTGCACCCCCCTGCTCGATCGGTTACGCTGCTGAAAAGCCAAGGAGAGAGTCGATGCGACAAAACGGGAATCTGCACAGAATTTTTACAGCTTTCGCCGTCGGCTTGCTGTTCGGCGCAAACCCTCTCCGGGCTGAAGAACCGCTGCTGGCGATTCCGCAGGTAACGCCGGCGGAACAGATTTGTTTTGTACTTTACACGGCGGATAAAAGCGTGCTCAAACTGACGGCGCAACTTTATCCGCTTTCGGATACCGCACCGCGCGCGATTCGTCTTGAAATACAGAAAGAGGGCGTCTGGCAGGAGGTGGACCGGCAGCAGGTCGTCATGCCAGGCTGGACCGCCACCTTTCGAGTTGCCGACTGGGACACAGCGCAGGATGTCGCGTATCGCGTGCGTCACGGAGAGGAGGCGGTGTATGGGGGAACGATCCGCCACGATCCGGTAGAGAAGCAAAAAATTGTCGTCGTCGCCTTTACGGGAAATTCAATTTATCCCGATGGTGGCGGCGATATTCCTCGCACGGACCTAGTCGAGAACGTCAAAAAGATCGATCCGGACCTGCTCTTTTTCTCGGGCGATCAGGTATACGATCATCACAAGCATTTGGCCTACTGGCTCAAGTTCGGTCGGGATTTTGGCGCGATTACCCGCGACCGGCCCACGGTCACGATTCCCGACGATCACGATGTGGGTCAGTCCAATCTTTGGGGAGCCCGCGGAAAAAAATCGCACCGTGCAAATGGCGAAGACGGTGGCTATTTTAAGTCGCCCGCCTACGTGCGCGAGGTCGAGCGGGCGCAGACGAGTCATCTCCCAGATCCGTTCGACCCGGCGCCGGTCGATCGAGGGATTGGTGTCTACTACACCGATCTGAATGTGGGGGGCATCAGTTTTGCGATTCTGGAGGACCGTAAATTCAAGTCATCGCCGCTGGGGCTGGTTCCGGATCGGGGCGGACGGATCGATCACGTGCAGGGGGAGTTTGATCCGGCGGCATACGATCACCCCGAGGCCGTGCTACTTGGCGAGCGGCAACTCGCCTTTTTGCGGCACTGGGCAGCGGATTGGAAAGGGGCTCAAATGAAGGTGGTTCTTTCGCAGACCATCTTTTGTGGCGGGGCGCACGTGCATGGTGGTGTAGGTCGGTTGGCTGCCGATCTCGATAGCAACGGCTGGCCGCAGTCGGGAAGAAATCGCGCGCTAGGCGAGATGCGCAAAGCGTTTGCTGTGCACATTGCCGGCGATCAGCACCTTGGCACGGTGTTCCATCACGGAATCGATGCCCAGGGTGACGCGGGCTATTCGTTCTGTGTGCCTTCGATTGCTAATTTTTATCTCCGCTGGTGGTCGCCTGAAAAGCCGGGCAAAAACCGGCAGGAAGGTGCGCCAGAATATACCGGTGAACACCTTGACGGGCTGGGCAACCGGGTGGTCTGCCATGCAGCCGCCAATCCTCAGCAAAAACATCCGCTTCCCGGCAAAGCGCTCAATACATTTGCGGCCGGGTTTGGTGTGGTGGAGTTTGACAAAACGAACCGCACGATCACTTTCCATTGCTGGCCACGAAATGTCGATGTACGTGATCCTGAAGCGGCGCAGTATGCCGGCTGGCCGATCACAATTGACCAGCAGGATAATTTTGGCAAGAAACCAACAGCATTCCTACCGGAGATTATCGTAAAGGGCGCCATCGACCCGGTGGTGCAGGTGGTGGAAGAAAAAAGTGGCGAGATTCTCTATACGCTGAGGATCAAGGGGAATACTTTTCAGCCGTGGGTCTTTGCCCCTGGCCGCTACACGGTGTTTGTGGGGGATGACCATCTTGGCCCGGAGAGTCGTCACAAAGCATTACGCGGCCTGGTTGCTTCGCCCGAACGCAATCGTGTGCCCGTCAGAATCGGCTTTTAATCTTCATCTACCGGCGATCTGGCCGTCGATCTGGCAACGACTTGATCAAGTCATCGTCTAAGATCCCCTTCACCTTTTTTAATAGATTTTCGACATTCGTGGTATTGGGCTCCTCGAGGCCGAGACCGGTGCTTTGAATCGCTGCGTCGAAATTTCTTTTTTCCTTAGCGAGTTGTTTCTCGGTCTCTTTGATCGATTGGAGGAGGAAACGGGCTTGCTCGTCAAGATTCGCAATTTTGTTCACAATATCTTCGATCGCTTCTCGATCGCCTTGAAGTTGATTTTTTATAGATTGCAGTTGGCTGACTTTTTGTTCTAACTTGTTGGCCAAAGCCGGAGCCTGTGTTCGAAAGTGGTCATACTGCCTGGTCCATTCGTCCAACATTTGGCGCGTGCGATTTGACTCATTTCCGAATCGGCGTCTTCCATTGAGAACCCATTCTCGAAATTCTTCATTTTTAAATGCACCCGGCAATTTTTGCATGTCATTGAGCAGTTTGCTCTCTAAGTTATTAATTTGCCTTTGTTTGATTTTAAGTTCTGTTGATTTTTTCTTGTATTCACTGATGAGTTTAGCAAGCGGCTCTTTCATTTCATTGAGCTTCAGTGCTGCTTCGATCGCCCAGCCATTTTTTCGCTTCACGAGTCGAAGCGATTCGAGATACTCTTTCGGATGCTCCCACCGCCATTTTTCTTTCGCTTCTTTTTTTTGTTTTTCTTTTTGAGCCGCAGCGATTTGCGCAATCGTACCTTCGGTCCTACGTAGCTGCATTATGTAGCCTCTTTTTATGTAAGTCGGGATATCTGCAGCCTCAACGGCCCGCCCACAATCTCTTAAGATCGCCATCGCCTTATCCGGGCTGTATTTTAGCCGTTCGGCTTTATTGACGTTCAGTGCAACTTTTTGCGACAGGTCTTCAACGGTACGTTTGATGCGTTCTCTTCGATCGGCCTGCCGCTCCGCTTTTTCTTCGGCTCTCTGCTGTGCTTCTTCTTTGGCTTGCTGTACTACCTCTTCTTTCGCTTTCTGCTTTGCTTCCTCTTCGGCTCTCTGCTTTGCTTCTTCCTTCGCTTTCTGCGCCGCCTTTTCCTCGAAATCTCTCAGTGTTTGCTCTGCCGTTTGGACTTCGAGTTCTTGTGCGTGATCGATTTCTGCTTCTTGTTCGGTTTGGCCGGATATATTTACCAGACCGTTTGTATCAATATCGTTTTGTGCAGTCTCGTCCGACTCGCGATCCACGCCCGCAATCACCACTCCGAGAAAGAGAAGCAGTGCCAGGCCTGAAAGGAGTGCCACAATCAAAGTTCGATTTTTCGTTTTAGGACTCCATTTTGTTTCGGCCGCAGGCGACTCGAACTTCGAGGAATCACTTTTCGGGCTCCAGAGATTGGCCGCGTTGCTATCGGCAACCGGCCCGGGAGGCCAGTCGGAAGCCATCTCAGGTGCTGCAAACTCGAGGGTTGCTGCCAAATCTTCTACGGGCGTCTCGGCAGAGGCGGATTCCCACTCGGTAGCGCCGCCGGGTTTCTGTTTGAGGTTCGCGTCGTAGGCCGCTTTCTTTTTCTCATCGAGCAGGCAGACGCGAGCAGCGGCAATTTCATTGAGCAGTTGTTGGGACAGTTTGGCCCGTTCGCCATTTTGAAACGAGCGGAGGAAATGCATCCGCTGATCGGCAGCCAGAGAAATGACATCACTATCGTCTTCAAAACGTTCCACACCGAGCAACCGGTAATGGTTTGCCGGTTGCTCGCGCGGCGGAATGCCTAGCCATTTGTGATAAGGGTCGAATGCGTTTGCCATTTGGAACAGCGGTAAAACAGTTTGATCTAATTGACGAGCGTCTGTAGATTCGTGATGAAAGTGCGTTTCTTTTCAATCGCTTTGTCTGTGGGAAATAGCTTGAGAACGGCCTGCAATTTTTTTGCTCCGCCGAGTGTTTTTTCGATCCCGTCTTTCTTGCTCTCGATCTCGGCCCGCTGCTTTTGCAACGTGTCCAAGTGTTCAAGGTAGATTTTTGTCATGCGATCAAATTCTTTTTTTGCATTCTTGTATTTTGGCGCGCGGGTTTGATAGTCAAGATCTTTTTCTAATTTGTCAATCTGACTTTGCATTGACGGTTGATTCTGACTGATCAAGGCAGTCAAATTGTTTTTTTTTCTCACATAATCCTGGAAGTGCTGCTGCGCATACATTTTGATTTTCCGGAACCCGTCAGCCTCAATCGCCACACCTGTCGGCACCCACTTGCGGCCCTGTTTCTGTAGGCCCAGTCTCACCAGTTCGCGTTCGGCGAGAAATTCAATCGCCGATTGCCAGGCGACCTGTTGTTTTTTTGTCAGTGGCTGGATCGAGACGCCCAATGCTGTGGCGGCCGTTTTTACGCCCTCGGTATCGTCCAGGGCCGCCTGATATTGCTGTTGCTGCTGCTCGACGGCTTTTGCCGCCATGACAAGGGAACCCTTTAAGGCATCACGACTCTCTTTCAGGGGGCTGAGTTCGGTATCGATATTGGTATTGGCTTCGTTGTAAGGCGCGACCTTTTGTTGGGCTCTCGTTTTGGCGGCCTCTGTTTTGGCATTTGTCAGAATGTCCTTGATCTTCGCATCGTTATTCTTCCTGGCGGCCTCAAGTTCCAGAATTTTCCCCCAATTCTGTTTTTTTGCGGCTTTGTCATACCCCCGTTTGGCCGTGGTGAACTGCGAGATCAACTCGTCACCAATCTGGAATGTCCAGACCGGTTTCTCGTCACTGCCTTCCTCAGGCAGATCACCCGAAAAGCCCAGGTGCTCAAGAAACGCTTTTGACTCGGTGTTAGGGTCGAACAGGTTCTCTGAGCCGCTATCGCTTGCCTGATTATCATCGCCGGGAGCCCCGTTTTCAGGAATCGCGATTTTCACATCGTTATTGGTGGCAATGAAGTTTGCCCCGCGAACTCCTTCCCGCCAATTGTCCGGATTAAGTTTTTCATACTTATTAAAATTTTTCCTGATTTCAATATTTCCAGCGTCCTGAGGCGCGCCAACGACCACTAAGTCTAAGGAATAACCTTGATCGCTTTTAGGATAATCCTCAATGAAAAACGGAAGTGTGAAATCGTAATTTCCCTCGCCGTTGGTCGTTATGCGGGGTTCGCCCTCATCCGGTTCGCGGTTTTCATTACGGTCCATAAAGACGAGATAGCCTTCAGCCGACTCCGTCGCAGGTTCGGTGCTTACGGTGCCTGAAATCGTAATGGTTTTTCGGATGAGTGGCGGGATTTCTAAAATTAGCTTCCCATCTTTTGCTTTTTCAACAGGAATAGGCACTGGATCCATTGGTTTGAATCCTTTGATTTTTTTGACCGACAGAGTCGGCACTTTATCTGGCACGGGTGTGAAGGGTTCTAATTCAAAAGCCCCATCCTCACCCGTGATCGCGCGATAGCGAATTTCGCGTTGATCGATCTTTCCATCGCCGTTGATGTCAAGTTTGATAAGGTTGATCTCGATGCCGACTCTCTGCCCGTCACGGTCCACCGCGGTGAATTGTCCCGAGACGGTAATCCGCTTGTCGACGGAATCAGAATTTTTTTCTTGCGATTCCTTTTCTTTGGCTATCCGCTCCGCTTCTTCCGCTGCTTTATGATCGGCATCCTGCTTTGCTTTGCGTTCGGCCTCTTCTTCTGGACTCGCATGGGCACTCTGGTCTGTTTTGACGACCGGTATGTCGACAACCTGTGCAAAGAAACGCGGGCCATCGTCTATCATCGCTTCATAGTAAGGCTTGTCCTGGTTGCCTGAGACCTGGTAGGGATTTTCTGCTGCAAAACCGATCTTGCCGCCTTGGATGTCCGTAAGATTAACGATGCCTGATGCATCGGTGGGCCAACTAAACCGGTCGAGCTCGCCACCATCTGGATGTTGTTTATTGATGAAATATTTTACGACGCCGACGTTAGCTGCTTCCTCACCCTCATCAAAACGTTGATTCCTATTTTTGTCTGTATAGGTGCGAACAACGAGATTTTTTGAACGAAATAACAAGACACAGACAATAACCAACAGGCCCGCTAAGCCAAGCAGCGTAACGCGGATCACACTGAGTCGATTGAGGCCCTTTTCTTTCTTGGCAAGCGTCACCGCAGCTGAACTGTGGGTTGGTATTTTTGTGCTTTGACTACCATCTCCCGTTGCCTCAGGAAGGGAATCCAACTGAGCGATGAGTTTTTTATCATAGGCCGCCTTCTTTTCGGGATTGAGCAGCACGACCCGCGCTTTGGATACCTGGCCGAGCAGCTTCTGGGCTTCTTCAATATGTTCATCGCCGGAAGAAAGTTCCTGCAGATAGGCCATCTGCCGATTGGCGGCCGCTTCGATCACCTTGCGGTTTTGCTCGAAGACCTCAACGCCGAGCAGGCGGTAGGCATTGACCGGACGGTCCCATGCGGGAATTCCGAGCCACGCATGATAGGGATCAAATTTTGCTTCTGCCATGTATTTCTCTCTCTCTTGCTCCGCTCTTCATTCTAAAGAATTTAGTTGCCGATGAACAGCGATTTTGCGATCGAATCCTGTGTGATCATTCTTGCCTCAGAAAGGCCATGTTCTCTAATTGACCCTGAATTTCATGCGCTCGCTTTAACATCTGTTCAAGCGGATTAATCTCACGCGCTAATTTTTTTGACGAAAACGGTGCAAGTAGAAGTTGATTGCTCTGCATGAATATTTGTGTGTTGGGGTGGTTTCTCAGCTGAAGGATTTGTTTTTCAAGGGTGCGGCAGGATCCCAGAGCGTTTTCGAGTTGGTTCGTTTTTTGAGCAAGATCCGCTTTGCCTTTCCGCAGTATGTGTTGATTCGCAGCTGTTTTTGTTTGGGCTTTCTCGAGGGCTTGTGTGACTTTTTTAATCCTCGCGATCCGGTTTGACGCGGGTTCCTTTTTGGTTTTGAACTCGCTTTTGTTTTTTTGCGCTTTTCGCAGATCCGCGTGTAGCTGCGGATTCTCCTTGAGCGCAGATTGCGTGCGGGATAAAACCTTTTGTAGGCCAACTTTGAGTTTAGAGACCTCAGTGAGTGTTTTATTCAAATCATCGCGATCTTTTGTTCTCCACTTTTGTGCACTCTTTTTAAAGTTTGTATAAAACCAACTCCGGATCCTTTCATCGGATTTTTTTTTCGCTTCCTTTTCTAAATTCTCTATTCTTTTACGATCCGCTTCTGCTTTTTCTTCCTCTTTGCGTTCTGCTACTTCTTTTGCTTCTCGGTCCGCGTCTTCTTTGGCTTCCCCCTCGCTTTTTTTTAATATAGTTTTTTTACTCAAGGCCTTTCCCTGTGCAGTGAAAACTCTGCCCGGATTTCTTTTTTTTGTAATCCGGAAATGAGCCCCTGCGACCGTAAGTTGTGATTTATTGAGGTTCATTCTCGGGGTAGAATGCAGTATTGCTCGATAATAATTTCCCTTGGCGGGTTGGATTTTTAGGATTTCTGGACTGGCGTTATCGAAGTGTCGAAATGCCCATTGATAATTGCCTTGGGCATCCGTTTGGGTTTTTGGTTCGTTGTCATCGGGCACGTCGTTTTGATTGCGATCCATGTAGACGATGAATCCCTCGGGCGATTCGCCTTTTGGTAGCACGCTTAAGGTTCCTTTGATGGACATGCGTTTGCGTTTTAGTTCGTTGGCGATTTTAAGGACACCGTCTTTAGCCTCATCGATCGGCAAAGAGATTGCGCCAGGATCTTGGTGATATTTTGGAGGACTGGTCAGACGGAGTACGCTTTTGGTTTTCATTGCTGTTTGGGGAAGAGTGATTTCAAACTTACCTTCCGGGTTTGGTTTCAAAACGGGCTCTTTGCCGCGGTTCCAAATTCCATTGCCATCCAGATCAATGTATAAATGTCCCTTCCAGCCTTGCGGTTTGCGTGCAGCCTCTCGCGTGAAGAGGTGTCCTTTAATGGTGATAGTTTTAATGTGGCGCACTTGGAATTCGATCGAGGGACTAAACAGTCTTAGTCCTCCCGTGGAGGCCGGGACCGAGTTGGCTCCAAGAACCTTGTATTGGTTGCCCTGGCGGTCCCTGTTTCTCAAAACACCAATGTTGTAATCGCCTTTGGGAAGGACTAAATAAGCGGTTCCCTCCTCGGAAGTCTCATAAGAAATTTTGGAAGCGACCAGCATGCTGCCATCGGAGAGGATTTCACCAACCCCAAGTCCATTAATCCCTTCACTATCGTCGTATCGGCCATTTCCGTTTTTGTCTTCATAGACGCGCACAGTTAGTGGTTTGCTGCGAAAAGCAGAAGCCAAGAGTATCACGATAACGCCAATTAGCAGACATGCGAGAATGCGGAAGCGTTTAATACCGAGTTGGGCAACCCACTTTTCAGTGGAAGGCTCCTTGTTGGCATTCGCAGAACGGGCAGAACGGTTAGTGCGACGGCGACTTGCGGTACGAGGCGGTTTGGCCGGGGGGGCAGTGGGCGGCGGCTTGATCGGTTTTTGCGATTGCAGCGTGGCATCATAAGTCTTGCGTTTCTCGGCATCGAGGAGGATCGTCTTGGCCTGACTGACTTCGTTTAAAAGTTGGTTGGCAATTTTTCCGCGGGGACCCGTCTGCAGCGTGCGGAGATAGGCGAGCCGCTGATAAGTCGCGTGTTCGACGACGACCGGATCGGCTTCAAACTGTTCGATGCCGAGCAACCGATAATGATCCGCGGGCTGATGTTTTGGCGGAATGCCGAGCCATTCGTAATAAGGATTAAATTCGTTGCTCATGGTCCTGAAGAACGCAGAGGAGGTGCGATTTCGTGTGACTCTGTGGGCGATAGGATGCTATTTGTAATCGTTTCTTAGCGTGGGCAACCCTTTGTATCTTGCTTCAGATAAATGCGATGCCTTGACGTGCGTATTGATTTTCTGGCTCAGGCACACTCGGCTCGGGAACCTCGGGCTCCGGCACACTCGGCTCGGGGACTTCCGGCTCAGGCACACTCGGTTCGGGGACTTCCGGCTCAGGCACAATCGGCTCGGGGACTTTGGGCTCGGGCACGCTCGGCTCGGGGACTTGGGGTTCAGGCACATTCGGCTCGGGCACTTCCGGTTCTGGCACGCTTAGTTCGGGGACCTTGGGCTCCGGCACGCTTGGCTCGGGGACTCGAGGTGCGTCTTCCTCCTCCTGTTCAGCACGGGGCGTGTTGCAATCCACCGGATCCACATTCGGCGAGCGGCTTGCTGCAAGCGGTCTGCTGACCAACAGCAGACATAAAAACACCGCCGCATTGCCGATCAGTCCCCAAAAATTTCTATTGCTGTGCATTTTTTCTCGCCGGATTTGCATCATGGTTCCATTGCTGTTTGCCCTCGAAGATCACCAACTATTTGTTTTGAGTCTTGTGGTTTCTTGGTCACTTGGACCAATTTTTTGATGCGGGATTTGAACTGGCCAATTAATTTATGGGTGGTAAAAATCGAGGATCAAACTTATTATCCAGGGTGCTGAGCGCTTGTTGAACCTCGGGTTCCTTCTGGAAATGGCGAATCCGCATACGTATTTTCTTTTCCATCGTATTTATTTGTTTTTCCTTTTTTTTGCGCTGCACATCAGCTGTCATAAGATAGCGGGGATTCTTTTTTGTGAGGAATTTAAGAGCAGCTGTTCTCGCCTCATCTTTCATCACAGCATCGGGCATGAGTCGGGATTTTTCTCCGCGGAATTGCGGTGCCAGCAGATGTCTGTCCAGGTAACGGTGCATTTCCGCCTCGGGAGTTGGAAGTGACCATGAGCCCCGTTCGAGTCCCCTTGCACTCGCCCTGGCAAGCCCTTTTTCATGCAACTTCGACCATTCGGCAAAACGTTTTTGGTAGTAACGGTTCTTTAACTCATCTATTTCTTGTACTTGAACTGGAGTGAAACCTTTTTTTTGCAAATACGCTACCTCCTCTTCAAACTTAGTTAAGCGTTGCCCCATTTCCTCGGGTATCCATCCTTTTTTACCCTTGATCAACCCTTCCTTTTTGAGCAGCTCAATCGCGTCAGTACGTTCTTTATTAGACACAACTACATTTGGTTTTTCGGCCTTATCGCCGGGTGAGATGTTCGGTGCAACAGATATCTCTTGTTCTGCTTTTCTATTAGCCGCTTGCGCTGCACGCTGCCTTGCTTCCAGCATCGCTTTTTCTCTCGCTCGCGCGGCATTGAGTGCCTCTGCTCGTCGCAACCTTTGTTCTGCAATGCGCGCTCGTTGCTCGGCCTGTTTCACGCGCCGCTCAGACTCTTCTTGTGCTTTGCGCTCTGCGTCCGCTTCGGCTTTTAATTTGCGTTCTGCCTCTGTGTGCTTCTCGCGCTCCGCTTCTGCTTTGCGATCGGCCTCGTTCTGGGCCTTCCGTTCGGTCTCTTTTTTCGCAATTGCTGCCTGATGTACCGCTTCTTTTTTCGCGTTCTGGCTGGAGGTGAAAAGCATCACACCGGTGATTAGGATCGCAATCAGCACGATAACTGGAATGGCGATGATTAGCGGGCCGCGTCGTGGTTTGTCAGCCGCATCATCGGTTGCGTTGTCGCGGCGAATGGCGGTGTTGCGTCGACTCGGGCGAGATGTCTTGCCACGCCGCTTGTTGCGCGAGTTACGCGAGTTGCGCGGTTCGGCATCCGCCTCAAACAGCAGCTCTGGTTTGCTTGCGGGTTCTTCTGCCGCGGGCTTTCGGAGGCTCTGATCGTAGGCCGCTTTTTTTTCTTTATTGAGCAGGCAGACCTTGGCGTTGGCAATTTCGTTGAGCAGTTTATCGACCAGTTTCCCCCGGTCGCCGTTCTGCAGAGAGTGGAGGAACTGCATCCGTTGGTCGGAGGCCCCGGTGATCACATCCGGATCGCTTTCGAATCGCACAAGCCCCAGCAGCCGATAATGATCGGCCGGTTGTTCACTGAGTGGAATGCCCAGCCACTTGTGATAGGGATTGAATTCGTTACTCATGATGATTGATTCCGTTTGAAATAAAATGAATGCGCAGAAGCTTTCAAGACACCCAGCGTCCCCAGGTTTTTCTATTATTTCCTTCGATTCTTTACCTGCTGCTATTCTTACGGAGCCGCATTCAATTTTTGGTAATGGTTATAAAGCGCGATCAGTATCTTTCTCGTGGGCTGCGCATTATCGATAATGCCTTGCAATGCCCGTAGGTCTGTCTTTTTTTTATTTTCTTTCAGCGATGAAAAATTTGCGTCGGGTTCGATTTGCTTGGCCCGATTCATTTTCGGATGTTTGTATAGCTGCCTCATTTTAGTGAACGTTGCTTCACATTTAGGATGCTCTTGCTCCAGGTTGTCAAGCGATTTGATGAAACGTTCAGCGGTTATCCAGAAAGATCTCCATTTTCTGTTTAGCAAAACGGTGTTTTCTTGCCAGCGTTTCTTTAATCGGGCTTGCTCCCGAAACCATTGCGGCCGAACAGCATTGTTGAGGATTGGGGTTTTATTGTGCGCATCAAGTGCCCCTTTCGCCGCTGCAACCGACGCCATCAATGTATTAATCTCTTTCTCTCGTTTTTTAAATTGTTTGCCATCTTTTGAAACAGAACTCCCCGTTTGTTTGGCTTGTTTGAGTTCGCGTCCCCATTGTTCACTGAGGTTCGGCTGCCACGCCCCATTTTTTTGTTGCGTGAAATGGGCCTTTCGCCACTGTAGTGTTTTCTGTCGCTGTTTTTCCTCTTCCTCTTCCTCTTTTGCTTTGCGTTCTGCTTCTGCTGCTTCTGCTGCTTCTGCTTCTTCCTCTTTTGCCTTGCGTTCGGCTTCTTGTTCTGCTTTTTTCTTGGCTTCTTCTTCCTCTTTTGCTTTGCGTTCGGCTTCTTCTTTTTCTTTCCGTCGCTTTACGGCTGCGGCTTCCTCTTTTGCTTTGCGTTCAGCTTCTTCTTTGCGATCGGCCTCTGCTTCTTCACGGGCGGCAGTCTCATTTTTGACTGAAGTTTCTTTGGCATTCTTCTCCGTGTTTTGACGTTGCTTTAGCTGTGCGATTTCTGCCTGCTGTCGTCGTTGCTGCTCGGCAGCCTGTTGCCACCGGTAGAATCCATAGGCAATGGCAATGATCGCGACGATGGCAACCAGGCCGAATCGCAGCAAGGATGCAGCAGACGACCGGCCGGGCGATTTCCTTGCCCCGTTCCGTCCTCGACCGCGCAAGCGATCGGCTGTTCGGTCGGTGGGAGCAGAAGCAGATCGGTGGGGGCCCGGCGAGGAGGTTGACTCGGCCGTTTTCAGCAGTGTGTTCTGCAGTGCTTGATCATACTTGGTTTTTGTATTTGCATTGATCAGGGTTACCTTGGCCCGGCTGATTTCATTCAAAAGCTGATCAGCAAGTTTGCCACGCTGCCCGGTTTGTTTGGTGCGGAGAAACGTGAGTCGCTGCTCGGCCGCATGTTCAATGACGACCGGATCGGCTTCGAACCGTTCAATGCCCAGCAGCCGATAATGATCGGCCGGTTGTTGTTTGGGCGGAATGCCCAGCCATT
>Ga0114919_10000910_pt1 | contig 23646 bp, 37 predicted proteins | sample BlataG_FD_88682 | JGI IMG/M metagenome (GOLD analysis project Ga0114919, IMG submission 88682) | Deep subsurface microbial communities from Black Sea to uncover new lineages of life (NeLLi) - Black_00105 metaG | ecosystem: Environmental > Aquatic > Marine > Oceanic > Sediment | place: Atlantic... | reverse complement strand
CGATGCACCTGGATTGGGTCCGCTCGGTGCGGGATCAGTGTCAAGAGGCGGGCGTGCCATTTTTCTTCAAACAATGGGGTGAGTGGGCGCCAATGGACGCGATCGGCGCAACCGCGTGGACCGCGCTGCCTAACAAGACGCCAGCCGAGCGCAAGGGGCGGGGGGTACTACACGGCGGCCCTTACGATGGAACCGTGTGTGTCGCCCTGGATTTCATGCCACTGGTACGGATAGGCAAGAAGCGAGCCGGTCGTTTGCTCGACGGTCGCGAGTGGAACGAATTTCCGAAGGAATGATTACGAACACATTAGGACAACTCTTGCGGATCGGCGCATTTATCATCGCCTGTCCCTTAGTCGTACTTGCCTGGGGATTGGGCAAGGTCGTGCCGTCGGCGCTCCTCAGCCGCACTTTGGACAGGCTCATACAACGGCTCCTGTTGTTTGCCAGAGGCGGTGAGGGATGATGATCGCCCCGTCCGGGAGAAACGACCATGAACATGACGCTGAATTATGTTGCGAAACGGTTTCGGCAGATTGAGGGATTGTTTGACATTGAGCATCCGCCGCCATCGGACGCGAAGATCAATCGAATGAACGAAAACTGTGCAGAGCTTGCCAAGCTGCTCGCCGAGCTTACCGAGCACGTTGAGCAACTGGAAAAGAAGTCACAATGCCCGACAACCTGAGTTACGAGGAACTGATGAAGCCCGAAACGCCTGACCCGGTGTTACCCTTCGAGAAGCATCGTGGCAAGTACGCCAGCCAAGTCGACGTCGAGTACCTCGACTGGCTTATCGGACAGGACTGGCTCAAGCGCGACCTACGCGAAGGTATCGAGGCACACCTGCAAACGCGGGCCGAGTGGCACCGGCTCGGCCAGGAGTAACGCAACAGAAGGCTTCTTATCGGAGGTTGACTGATGGACATGCTCGAACGGCTGGAGAAGTGGCTGAGGGAAGATTCTGTTGGGATGGCAATCATTTGCGTGGACTCACGCGCCTGCGAAGTAACCCTCCGCGCCACACGGAGTCTTCGGGGCAAGGCCCCCAATCTCCACGCCGCCATCAACGCCGCGCTCGACAAGGCCGAGAAGAAGGGAGAGTAAATTGCTGATCTACGGATGTGACATCTGCAAGAGGCAGGAACAGCAGAACTCGCGATATTGGAAACACGGTTTGCCCGAGCATTGGCGCACGTTTGCCGACGGAGATTGGATAGGTGCCGCCAGATACCATACGTGCTCGGATGATTGTGCTCGTACACTCTTGCGGCAAAAGCCCGAATTGCAAATAGTTCAAGGAGTAGAACTGACATGCCAACCGACGAACAATACCTGAAAGCGGCGAGAAGGAAGTTCGATCGCGTAAAGGTGCTCATCCCAGATTTGCTAAAGATGTATGCCCCCTGCAGGACGCCAGCCAATACCGTAACAAGAATAGGCGGAGACCCGCGTGGAGCCTGGGTTCCGGCGCAACTCTGGGTCACCCACGAGGAAGCCGAAGCGGAGAAGTAGTATGGTGAAACCGAACAGCGTGAAGATCGGAGTCCTATATTGGAACGGCGGGCGAAAAAGACCATGCCTGTTGGCACAGTGTTACCCTGTTAGTTGGGCGCTTGAAAATGTCCTGGCCGGGTATCGCGTGAGCGAAATCGCCGAGAGACACGATCTCACCATTGCCCAGGTCCGCGCCTGCATCCGCTACGCCATCCGGGCGGTGGAAAGAGAAGGTGGGGAATGACGATCTGGCAAGGGGCTGTTCTGGGCGCGTTGGTCACGTTCGCCGTGCATCTTCTGTACGCGACACTCGGTCTTGCCGTTGGCCGATTTCGATTTGGCTGGCGTACTTTCCGAGTCATCGTGGCTTGGACAATCACTGGCGCCATCATCGGCGCCCTTTGTGCCTGGCTGTGGAACCTATGACCCCCAACCGCATCACACGCTTAGTCGGGCCGCTGTCCGACGTAGACTACTCCACCGTATTTGGGCGTAGGTCAAGGACACGCGCGGAGGCAGGTGCCCTAGTAGGAGATCAACGGTTGCCCGATCCACCCCCGCTCGAATTAGATGCGTCGCTCCGCTATGCCGCAGAGGATGAGGCCCGCCGGGACCGAAGAAGTCGCGGACGGCCTGGCTATAAGAGTCCAGTCGGGTCCAGCGGGGTTCGCACTGCCCAAGCCACTTCAGCGCCAGCCGAGAAAACACCACCCGACGCGGCTGACGGGTCCGCCGGCCAACCTTCGATCTGATCTTGTAGATACCGTCAGACTCCCACTCCCCCTCCTGCTGGACAACCCGGACGACCTCGCTGGGACGCATGAGGCACAGATAGTTGATGGCCAGCCACGGGGCTAGCGTCTCCGGTGCTGTCGCCACCATGCGCCGGACCTTGGCCACGGGTAGCGACCTGTCGGGTGGTTCAGGCAGCGGCACACCCCGGACGATCCGCAGATCCATTAGCGGGGCATATTCCATGCCAGCGCCCCACCGTAGCAGTGTCTTGACGGCCTGAAGATCATGGTTGACCGTTCGTGGAGCGTAGCCGTGGCGCAGCATGTCTTCTTTGAGGGCCTGTAGGTGCTTGGCTCGGATCAGATCGCCGCGGGCCTGCCCGTAGGCGTGGGCGAACCGCTTGAGGTGTTTGGCGTAGAAGTTCTCTACGTCGGCACCCCCCTCCAGGCGCTTGAACTCCAGGAAGCGCTCCAGGATATCCGCCATGGTCAGCATCGGGCGCATGGGCGGCAATCGTTGAGTGTTCCGGGCGGCTCGCCATGCCGACCAGGCCGAGAGTCCGTTCACCGGATCGGTGAGGTATTTCGCGTTGGCCTTCTCCCAGTCCTGGCCGAGATACCGATCCTTGCCGCCCCACCGCACCATCCACTGGCCCGTTGCGTGGCGTCTCAGTTGGGGTGGTTTCAGATTCATCGGGGGTAGATCGTACCGGACGGGGGTAGGCGACTTCAAGCGTACAGACGCCTAACCTGTTGTAACATCGTGATTTACAACTCCCCGAGTAGGACTCGAACCTACAACCTAGCGGTTAACAGGCCCGGAAGGGTGGTGATTGGGGGCTCCTGGCGTGTGATTCTACCCCAACGGAACAGGGGTAGGGGGGTTGCTGAGGATTGCGCCAGGCTTGCTGTCGTTGCGCCTAAGCGACGCTACGGCTCCGGGTGCCCAATGGGACGGGTGGAATCGGCAGGGGGGGTGGCCGGGTCAACGCAGGTTGCCCTTACGCTGACCCGGCCTGTTCGGAACCGGTAGATGTCAGAACTACGGATACGTTATCGCAATCTTGCTCACGTAGTCCAGCGTCGGCGACTTGGTACCTCTGATATAGTAGTTCGTTACAGTGATGTTGTTGGCACCGTTCGCCAAGTTAACTTCGCCTTCGTACTGGTGTACATTCGTAATCGTTTTGGCGTCCATGTTGCCAGAGGCATCAAAGCTGCCACCTCCTGCCGTAAGCATCGTAAGCGTACCGGTTGCCTTCCAGTTGACGGTGCCGTCGTGTACCGAAAGAGAACCCGTCGCCACGGCCGCTGCGCCATCTTCATACGTTACAGTACCGCCATAAATGGCGTTTCCCGTCGAAATCGTGTGATTTATTGTATGCGTTCCGCTGTAGACAATGAGGCTTGTTATGGTGCCGCCGGAACCCGTCGCCGTAAACGTTAGATCAGACGCTGCGCTGCCCGTGTTGATAAAATAGGTCGAAGTCAGGGTTCTACCCGCACCCCCCGTGTATGTGATGTCGCCGAGATACCCATATAGGGTGGAGATATCGCCCTTGAAGTAGGCGTGGCCAGCCGTGCCGGTACCTGTCACAATCAGCACATTAATCGAGTCCGTCCCGCCACTGTCGAGATAGATGTTGCCCGTGCCGGCGTAGATACACCGATCAACACTAATCGTCAGGTAGGCGCCGGACGAGCCGATCGTCCCGCTGTAGCCGTCCGTCACGTCCAGCCGCGCGAGATTGGTTGCAGCGTGCGCCATGTTGACATCGCAGTCCCAACTGCCATCCGCAGCCGCGCCGTCGAAGATGACGGTATCGCCAGCGACAGGTAGGCCGTTATCCCAATTACCGGCACCGCTCCAGTCGCCATCTTGTAAAGACCCATTCCATACTGTTGTCTTGGCCATCGCTTAGCCTCCATTTACCACTTACCTTGCGGGCAGTGGAACCATTTGATCTTCGTTTTGATCGGCAGGTAGCAGCCGCACCGAACATTCTTTCGTCGCCGCAACAACTCGCCGCACCAGTCGCCTTGCAGCTCCGGACACTCGTGGCAGATCGCTAGGCAACGTACAACCTCTTGCTGATCCCGTATAACAAGGTTTGACCTCCTTGTTTGATATTCTATCCGGGTCGTTGCCGGGCCTTCTAGGAACTCACGGAGGCGCCCATTGGGGCTCATCGCCACCACCTTTTCAGGGACACGCATCCACACCACATTCCCAGGAACGGATAAACCCCCCCGGGGTAGATGATACGGCAAGAGCCTGGGAAGGATCACAACAAGAACTGCCTGGACCAGACGGTACTGAGGGATCGTACAACCAGACATCAACAGACATGCCCTCCGTTCTGGGCCTTAGAGAGCAGACACTAGATGGGTGAGCATCGCGAACATAGAAGCCCGCATGAACCCAGCGTGCCCAGCCACGCGGCGGGGTATCCCCGTGAACAAGTATGCAAGGTGCCTTTACAAAGACGGTAACCTTTTGCGGCCCGCCATTCGCACGATTCGGATAACAGAACGTGCTTGGTAAGCCCGGCATACATGGGTTGGGATCAAGGTAGTTGCTCCGACCGTATATATCCCTCGGAACAATGAAACCGTGCGGATCAGGGGGGTACATAGTCCAATTAATACCCACATCACAGACGACCGGCAGGGTCTGCCATGATCCATAAGGGCTGATGTAAACTCGACAATCAGGTGAGCCGGTGACGACCTTTGAATACCGCACGATCAGGTTGATGATGCAAGTTCCGTCGCATCCTTCGTCCGTCGTTGGCCAGCAGATCGTTACTGAACTCTGGTAATACTCGGTCTTTTCGTGATACCCGCCACCGCATGTCCATTCCAGCGTCAAACTGAAAATCTCGTACAGGTCGCCGCCGCACCAAACGTCTGTCGGTACATTAACGGTGAAGTATTGGTTTGGTTGCTGCGAATCACATGTGTCCGAAATCGGTATATAGGTGATCTTGGCCGGCAGATCGCACGGATCGACGGAAAAGTGGCCCTCGCACGATTCGGGGATCGTGTAATTGTCAGGACAACACGGCGTACACTCCGCAGCCGGAGTAACGCCATAGTCGTAACATTTTGTGTCGATGTACAGGGTACAAGGACAGCCAACGCAGCATGGGCAGTCCGTCAATAATGTCACCGCGCCGCCACCCATTACGAACACCCTCCGACAACAGGGTTATTAGTATCAATGTATGGCGACCCAGGTACACGGCCCCATTCGTGCGGTGGACAATCGTTCTCATCAGTACACCACACCGGTACGGTAAAGTCCACCCACGCACCGAACCTCGGCGAAATCCACCGCAAGCCATTAGCTGACTCGTACAGATCGACATACAATTTGTCGGCATCCCAGTGGTGTGCCGCGTCGATGTTCGCGGGTACGTTCAGCAAAACATGGTTGCCGTCCGCGTAGCCCGGTATTCCGATCTCCTGCGGATAGATCGCCGTCACGGCGTCGGTGCCCTCGTCTTGCACCCACGCAGATGGCAATGTGGCATCAGTACGATCTGGCGCCTGAACAACCCGTTGTATCCAGTATCTCGCATCGGTGTAATCGGACCTCGGCAATCCATTACTAGGATCAATCGGTCCCTCAGTGACGATGCGCCCCAGCCGAGTCTGTGTAGCAGGCCGTATTCCTCTTATCTTGTGCCGCCTAGCCACTGCGCCCAATGGCATCTCGGCCACGCGAGCAACGGTATCAGCGATAAGCTGCGCGGTCTCACGCGTGAATGTAACGCCTCTGTTCATTACGGACTTGCATCCTCGTTGATGACGACGGTGCAGTATAGCCCCTTTGCGTAGTCGCCAGCCGCACCGGCCTTTGCGATATCTATCTCCAACAGGTCGCCGTCCGCAATCGCTGATGTATCCACGACAGCAGCCTCCGGTGTCCGCGCCGCGTTGCCAACATCGAGCACGATTGCAGCAGCTAACACCGATACGCCGTTTTTCAACAGGTCCACCGTTACCGTTCGCGTAACCGTACAAGGCGTAACACTCCCCGCCTCGAAGGCTACCGTCGTCCCCGTCGCGCCGTAGCAGTTAAAGATCGGGTATGTCGCATCGCTCGGCACCTGCGTATCGCTCTCCTGCGAATACATGATATTATGGCGGTGCTCTAGCTTGCTGGCGGCAATTGCAGCGGCAGCCGCAATGTCGGCGTTTGCGATTGATGTAGCCGGGTAAGTCTGTGTCTTGGCCTGCAAATTGCCGTTAATGTAAACATCGCCACGGATTTCTTGAACGGGTAAAGCCATTGGCTTGCTCCTATGTAAACAACTGCGACAGATTCAACGGTGATCCACTGAACGGCTTTTCTTCGTATACCTGGAATGTCAACCAGTTCTCCTGATGCTTACGCGGATCGTCTACGTCCACGTCCGCCAGCCCACCGTCTGTCCCGAGCAGACGCGGCTCGCTGTAGAGATTATCGTACATATCGCGGTTCTCGATAAGACGGTCAACGGATTGTTGCGTTTCCGGATCTTCTACAGTCTTCCAATGCCGCATCCCCTGGTCCAGTACTTGCACGTCCCATGTTTCCTGGCGGAAGTGCAGCTCGTAGGTCACGCGCCAGTAGAGCATCCCAGATTCAAAATGTCTGTCCGCCGTTATGCCCGCCATCTTTACCTGTTTCGGCAATGCACCTATGAAGTCGTCCGAGTTGATGGTATCGACATAGGCCATTGCTATGGCGTTGTCGTACCCGATCCCGCCAGACACCCCGGGGTCCCATTCGTTACGGACGATGCGCAAGATTGGGCGCGAAATCTCGCGCGTGATCGGCGGGTCGAACGGCTCGCCAGCACTATTGACAACTGCAATATCATGCGGGAATGGCGGCGGCGGTGTCATGTAATCAAGCGCCCTGGCAATCGGTATCACCTCGCGCCGGAACCCGTAGTGTATCTCGGGCGGTCTGGCCGTTGGGTCGGCGAAGTCCTGCGGCGCGGACCAATCGCGGAACGTTGAATAGACGCCGATCGGCCGGGTGTCATAATCCACCACCACATCGAACGTCTTACCGTCCTCGCGCGGGATCGGATCAACGCGCATGGCGCGGACGGCGGTATCCTCGTTCGTGCCCTTGGCATCCGTCCAGGTATCGCCGACAGCGGGAACCCCGGTTGCAACGCGAGCAGCTGCTGCACCGTCACTGCGACTGTCCATACGCACGACGAATACCCGGCGATAGGTCCGGCGTTCCGTGTCCTCTGTCGCTCCCTGGTCTAGGTATCGCTCGTGTACGCTTACAAGTGACATATGTCTATGCCGCGTTGCCTGTTACGTTGACAACCTCCGCTTCGCCGATCTTACGTTCAATGATGCGCAATACCCGCAACTGCTCCGCGTTCAACGATTCCATCTTGGCCATTGGTGCTGATCCGCCGAGCGCCGCGCTATAACCTCCAACGGTGCCGCGAATGGCGACTGGCGCGTAGCTGATGGTTTGGGCCGCGCCGCCTGCGCCAAGCAGGTCTGCTTTAATGCCTTTCAACACTTCTCCGTATCGCTTCCAACTTACGACGCCGATCTTTAAGGCTTCGTTCGCGTCGATTAGGCGCTGGCGGATATAGTCTAGTGGCGATCGCATAGATTCAAACAATGATTCCCGTCGGGCGGTTTTCGTCGCGCGTTCCTCTAAGTCGATTATCTGCCGGAGCGTATCTAGGCCGAGCTTTAACTCACCTAGTGTCGCAGACCGCTTTCGCAATCGCCGCTCAAGTTCGGCAAGCGGGTCTAAGCCTTGCAACTCGCGCAGACGTACTACAAGCCCACCAAGGATAGCTTCCAACTCACTAGCATAACCAGCGGTCCGCGCGGCCCGCGCCTTGACTGCCTGTTCCTGCAGCCGCTTCATTGCATCGGACAGCTTAATAACCTTGGGGGCAGCGTCTTGTGATTGCTTGCCTAGCTCGCCGATAGCCTGCCAGTATTTCTCAAAGTCTTTCAACTGTTGTTTGATGCCGTGGCCAAGATGGCGACTCAACATTGTCCCCGCAACAGTATGCGGCTTCCATGTTAATACTTTCCACGCCTTCTTAATTGCATCGTTCTTTACAATCCACTCGGCGGCCGATTCCAACGCAGGTGCAACCTCAATCGCCACCTCGCGCTTGACGCCAGACCACGCAGCCTGCATTCGCGTGATTGCATCATTCGCCTGCTCGATCTTCTTCGCATCAATGCGGCTGATGGCTATGCCGAGACGCTCGGCCTCCTCCATCATTCCGTGCAGTGCCTCGCGGCCCCCCTTGGCCATATTGACAAGTGCAACACCCTCAGAGTCAAACAGTTTGAACGCCAGCCGCACGCGCTCACTTTGGTTGTCAACCTTCGATAGCGCTTCTGCGACGGCAAGGAATTGCTCGTCAAGTGCAAGAGTGACGAGATGGCGGGCACTCAGTCCGAGCTGTTTGATGGCCTCTTTAGCTTCACCCGTATCCTGGGCGGCCTCGGCCATCCTGCGCGTCATACGCTGAAGGCCCATATTGAAAGTCTGCGTCGCAACGCCAGACAATTGAGCAGCGTGCTGTAGGCCAGCGAGCTTTTCCGTGGCAATACCGAGTTTGTCAGATACCTTTGCAAGCGCATCAACCGTGCGAAACACGCTCGTTGCCATAAGTAGCAGTTGGCGGGCTCCGACAACGGCTGCTATGGCGCCGCCGAACTTGTAGAGCGTCGCGGTGGCTCGTTGCGAGGCTCCAGAAAATCGGCGGACGCTATTACGCGCGCCGCGCATGTTGCGCTTGAAACGATCCGTCTTCGCCACGACGTTTACATTGATACCGCCTACTGTTGCCACGTCACTTAATCCTGCCGCCCATTGCTCTCGTTATGCCCTTCAGTTGTTGGGCCAGGTCTGTCGCCGATACCTGTTGCGTCTTGGGTGCTGCCCCGGTCTTTAGCATGAAGTCATCCACCTTAAATGCCGGCGCCCCCTTCTTGCGGTTGACGTTTGCCAAGATGCACGCCACTTGGGCAATTCGCCAATCCGCCCGCTGTTCGCCGAACGGTTCTAGCCTTTCGTATGCCTCCCATTCTGCAAGCTCCCGCGAGTCGGTACTGGCCAACAACTTCTGTACCGACATACCCAGCGCCATCGCTAGTCTGAACCAGAAGCGCCGCCTTGGGCGCCGCTCAAGTTTTTTGCCAAGTCCTTCACATCCTTGTCAGACAGACCGTTCAGCCGCGATGCCACATCGAATACTCTGTCTAGCATTGCCGCGCTTTTTTGCCCCACCGCATCCGCATCCTCATCGGCAAACACACGCTGTCCACCTTCGTCCACAATGGTCCATGCGGCCAGGCGTCCGCGCAGATTGCGGTAGCGCATCGTACGACTACCCGGATCGCCATCCAATGATTGCTCTTCAAAACTATCGCGATCAATGCCCGGCATCGTTCGTACCCACACATGTCTACATGGCCAGTCTGGTGTTTCAACGCGCTCGCGCTTCAGATCGTCAGCCCCCAGGATGTCTTCTTTAAGTAACATGTTTCATACCTCCGTTTCCGCTGTACTTCAGCCACGCGTCCAACGCCGGCTGGATTGATTCATTCGGGTCCACGCCGGCCATAATGGCCTCCTTGGGTGGACGCATGTTGTCCGGCGTTGCTGGTATTCGCCCCAGTGCTATATCGCGTAGGCGGCTTTTGATATGCACGATGCGCGTCTTATCGTTTACCTGATGCCACGTTTCCTGTACGCTGTTCCACACAGCACAATGAAATTGCTGCAATTTGCAGTCGGGTCTCTTGTCCAGCAGATAAGCCATCGCTGCCTGATTGACACCACCGTAGCGTGCCATACTAGCAAGACAAGCGGGCTGATGGGCAAGTAGCGCATCGTTAATAGTAACCCAGTCATCCATAAATGTGCGCGAGCGCTGATTGCATCGGACGAATACGACACCGGAATTAAGCCGCAGCATTCCAGGCCGCACGGTATAGCCGATATCAAATGGTCCCTGCTGGAATGCGGCAGCAAGGTCGCCCAATATGACGGCATCGCAATCTAGCAAAACAAGTTTGCCTTCGTGCCGATAGACGGCATCCCGCCATAGGTGAAGCTTGGTCGTATTCGTCGCCGTGTGATAAGGCAGATTGCTCGGCCTAGGCGGTAGCCCCGCGCGCATAACCTCCAGCGTGGCTAAGGGGCAGTTCGCCTGAAGGCTGCGCTTGAATACGGAAAACAGTCGCCGATAGTGTGGCGCATCGCCCAGCAATACGGTTACAACTGTCATATCAGTCGCCTAAAGAACCACGTTGAATCTTCGTCCAGTTCCAACTCGGCGTTTGGATAGTCCGTTGCCATAAACGTCTCGACAGCTTCCTGCACACCCCACACTTCGGGGCGCTTGCCCCAATCGTGCCCGCCGATCCACCCGCCGCGTTTGACCTTTGCGTGCCATGCAACCAAGTCCTCAGTCACACCACCGAACGTATGGTCGGCGTCGATGAACACGAAGTCCAGAACTTCGTTCGGCAGTTGATAAGCGACAATCCGCGATTCCCCCTGTATGACGCGGGCGCGGTGTACGCCATTGGCGAAGAATACGCGAGCCTGTGCCTTGCGCATTGCAACGATGAGCTCACGCTTTGACTTCCTGGCGACTATTGACCCGCTCTTGCCATAGCGGCTATCCGGCTTTACGGGTGCCCAGCGGTCCACCATGTACAGCGTTAGCAGCGGTGCCATGTGCAACAGCCAGGAGGATAACTTGCCGTCCCATACGCCGATCTCTGCGCCAACGAGGGTGCCGCCGGCTGAGACCCTTCGCAGTATTGCCTGGCCACGTTGTGCGACGCCCATACATCACGCTGCCGCTGTGAATGTCGGCTGATTCGCGACCTTAATCGTCAGCGTATTCGTTACCGCATCAGCACCGGCTAGAACCTCTGTGCCGAAGCCCGTGATGTGGCCGTTGCAATGCCATGTTCCAATCACCGAAGCCAGCCCGATGCCAATCTTGAAACTCAATGCGGTTTGAATCAGGGCATACGTCGCAGTTGCGGTCGCCTTCACCATGTGCAGCTCAGCTGTGATCTCGCCGCCGTCAGATAAACCGGGCAGGAACTCGCGGAAGCCGCTTGAACTGTCGTGGTTGGTGATCTCTACGCTGTCGCCACTGATCGTCGGGCCGCTAACGCTGATGACGTTGCCGATTTTGGTTGTGATAGCCGCCGCTAGTGCATCTGCTGCTCCACGGTAAAGCGTAGACTGGAAACCGGACGTACCATCTGAACCTACTGACATATCAAAGCCTCCTTATTAAGAGGGTACCACTTCATTGAACCACACCGATGCATCAATCGACACCCGATGTATCACCTTCTCGCTGCCCGTGCTCGGGCCTTCGCTCAAGTCAACTTCGTTCTGTATCAGGATGGCTTGCGCCGTGTAGCCGCCTAGCGCGCCGTTATACCCGCTGATAGCAAGTCGCACTTTGTCTGCGAGCGTCTTGGCGCCGCGATACGTATCCGCCCAGCAGTCGATCTGAATAAGCGGGGCGCAAAGCCCGGTTTCCCCGTCGTGGTCATACGTGCGGTCAACGGCAATACGTTGTATCGTGATATACGGACGCACCACATCTTGCGCAACAGCAACCGGATAGACGCGGGTACCGACAAGCGCCTTAACATCCGTATCGGCCAGCAGATAATCAATCAGGCCGTCCTCAACCACGGCGCCCCCGCTTTCTGATCTTGGTTATTTCCTTATCGAGTTCCTTGCGGAAGCGCTTAGCGAAGGCCGCTTTGGCGGCGCCTGCTTGCGCCGATAAGGCAGGGCGCAAAAATGGCTTGGCCCTACTACGCCGCGTACCGAACTCAACAAGGTGCGCGTATCGCGTCGGCTTTATGCCCTCGATCATACCAGCGTACTTCCGACGTGGGCCGATGATGGCGAGAACGGTTCCGGTGTTCTTGTAGAACTTCACCCGGCTGCCAATGCTCTTGGCCAGTTGTCCGCGGACCCGTTTCATGCGCCCGCTTTCACCCCGCACGGCATGGCGAGCTATTCGACTGCGGGCATCTTTGATAATCGGCTTCTGTGCATCGCGTACCGCCACCACTACCGCCTTGCGGGCAAGTCGGTCCGGGAGTATCGTGAACGCTCGTTCGACCTCCTTGGCGCCGACAATCTCAATTCCAGCTATCGCCTTGGCCATTACAGCGCCTCCGCACAAAGCATTTCAACTTCGATGTTGCGTTCACCGCGATTCACGAGCGATACAATCTCGAACGTCCGGTCGCCGAATATCACACGATCGCGAACGTCCAGCGTCGATACGTCGTTATCGTACCGGAGTCGTACCTTGTGCGTTGCCTCTGCTGCAACCTGCGCCGCCTCGAACCGCTCGGTCCCGCGCATCGGGTGAATATCGGCGTAGACCGTGGCAAACTTCGTCCAGGTATCCACCGGCTCGTTGAAGTCGCCTGCTGTCTGGGACAGGGCATGTAACTCCACCCGATGGCGCAGGCGCCCGGCACGCATTAGACGAACTCCATCACGCGGTCAGTGCTGAACAATCCTTTAGTCAATTCCCCCATCACTTGCGGCGTCCCGCCATCGGCTATCAGTTCGCGATTATAGTACAGGCGGCCGATAAGCACCCCCATATCGCTCTTGACGCTCTCGGGTATCGCCGCCACTGTCGTCCAACCGGCGACGTAGGTGATCGTTACCGCATGTCGCTGGCTGCGCGTCGTTGGGTAGACCTCACCATAGCCAAGTAGCAGCCGCCCGGGCTCTGAGTCAGTATCCGCCGAATACTCATCGCTCGACCATGTTTGTGTATCGCCAGCGGTATCCACATACTGAACTGACGTTATTGATGCCAATGGCGGAAGCGGTAGCCGGATGAAGTCGCACCCATGCGGGAAGTCATCCAGCAGCAGCTTCCATGTTGCCGTGAACAATTGCCGGCGCAACGTCGTCTCAGCAACGATCCTCGCCTTGCGGATAAGCGCCTGGATAACGTCGTTCTGGTCATCGCCGTCGATGCGAAGCCAGAGCTTGACTTCGGCCACGGTCAGGGGTTCGCTGGTGGCCGCCGTGTTTAGTACAAGCGTCATGCGACACCCCTCTGACTATTCAAACCAACCGATGATCGTAGCGGTCCCGCCGGTAGTATCCGCCACCAGGTCTACGCCGATAAAGCCATCCGGCGGGAGCACAATGGCGCCATCGAGCACGACGCTTTGCGTTTGACCAGCCAGCAGGATCGTTTCCGAGAACCGCCGCGGCCAGCTTAGCGCAGCTTCGCCGTTGCCGGTTTCGTCGTCGTAACAGGTAGCGTTCGCATTGTTGCCATAGTTGCGGTTGAGGTTTACGCCTGTCACGGCGTTAGTCCCCGCAACCGTCACGCCGTCGGAGGCGAAGATGAGCGCCCGCGTAGCTGTCGCGGTGCTGACAACCACCTCCTGGATATACAGCGACAGCGTGGCATCGTTGTTTTCCACGCCGATGACCGTATCGCCCGCCGCCCAATCCTTAGTCACGCACGACCATGAATACGCCATACCCTTTGCGACTGCCGTTAGGAATCGGCTTTTGGGCCTCGTCAACAGCCGGTTATCTTCGCCGCTCACCAGGGACGAGCCATCCGACAATAGCACACTTCCTACTGATTGAACCATTGCAGCACCTCCCTAGCTTCTGGCCTTAAAGTAACCGATGATCGTTGCATTGCAGCCCGTTGGCTCCGCTGTCACGTCAATGCCGATGTTATGGTCGTTCGGTAGAACGATGGCGCCGCCTACGTCGATCTGTACGCTCTGGTCCGCCAGCGCGAACACGATGTATAACCGACCCGTGTAGCTTGCCGCCTGTTGACCGTTGCCAGTCTCATCGGCTTTTGCCGTCGCTGGCGCGACATAGCCGGAGTTACGATTCAGGTTTACGCCTGTCAGTGCCGTCCCCGTCATCGTTGCGCCACTCGACGTATGCACTACCATCTCGCCGCTCGCATCCGTCGCCAGTAGAATCTTCTCGATGTAGAGGTCCAGCGTCGAACTGTTGTTCTCGACGCACAACACCGTATCGGTTGCGTTGATGTCCGTAGACAGGTTCGACCAGCTAAAGGCGTAACCGTTCTCTACCGCCTGCAGGAACTCGCTCTTCGGCTCCACGAGCATGGCGCCGTCCTCGATGGAAATATGCTCGCCGTTGGTGCCGACCAGTGTAATCAAATCACTCATGGGGAAGTCTCCCTAAGATTGAAACCGTCCGGACAGTTCTCGCAGACGAACAAGTGATACACCGCCTTAGAGTCCACCACCTGTTCGGCTGGCGGGAACCATTGCACGGCCCAGCGGTTCGGGTATCGCCGGACAAACTCTTGCCATATCTCGGTCCAGTACAGCGGGTGGTAGTCATCGCTGAACACCTTAAGTTGCAATACTCGCCCGAGGCATGTGTCACGGTAGCCGCGCTCCGTTATCTTAATCATCGATCGATTCAGTCTTGACCAGCGTTCCAGCCTCGTCCCCAACCTCGCAATACTTGACATCAAAGTGGGCCATGCCTGCTGCCACGGTGGCCGCATCGATAGTGGCCAGATCCGCGAATATCTTGACAGTATCAATGATGCCCGTCATGGCTGCTGCGACTTCGATGCCAGGCTCGGCATCGGTAGTTATCTTGCCGTTCTCAATGAGGGCGCGGGTCGAGTTCCCGGTTCCCGCAATACCCGCCACGGCGCCAGCGCCGCTGATCTCGATCCAGAATTTCTCGATATGGACCCGATCGCTGACACCGTTGATATGGATTGCCTGATTCGCTCCGGCGGCGGATGCATGATGCGAATACTTGAATCCCTTAATATGCGTCCGGGTACAGGTCGCCTTCGTCTCGATGCCCGTAACGAATTCGTCGGCACCCGCGCCATCCTCGCCCGGTATCACCTCGATGTCTTCCAGCAGTGTATCCGTAACGGTTGTCTCAATGTCAATGCCGATCAGTACCGCCGTTGTAGACGGGCGCAAAACAACATTTTTAACCCTGCAGTTGCTCGCCCCAATGTTCATCGAAGCATTGGCGTGGTCAAAGTCAAGTATCGGGCGAAGTGTTCCGCGTCCGAGCCCGATGACAGATACGCCCGCAACATCAATATCCCACTGTGCGTCACCCTTGCCCTCATTGTGGCCCGGCATCAGGAATATGGTGTCGCCGCGGTCCGCCAGCGCAAACCCGGTTCCCAGCGCATAGTCGAGCGTTGCGAGCGGAGAGCCCGGATTGCGGCCGTAGCCCGCGCCATCCGTCGCGCCCGTTACATTGCTGCCGACCCAGAACGTCCTACCGGGACATGCCTCCGCGTCGCGCACGACGAACATCCCGCCCGATTGCTTGCTCACAACCAGTTTCGTATCATGGTCAAAAGCTACAGTCATAGCTCACACTCCTTGGCCAGTCGGCCTAAATGTCTCCGTCGTGCTGGAACGCCGTCCGCGTCGCCTGGATCATGTCCTTGTAATTGAAGCTCCCGTTGTAGCGGATGTAGAGAATGACGCAGGTAAACGTTCCTGTTGCCGCCAATACCGCGCGGATATAACGGTCGCCCGCGTACATTTGATCGGCTCTGATATCCAGGCACAATACCTGATCGCCTAGCGTACTCGGTGCCACAATCCCGTAATCCGCCTGCGTCAAGGCTACGGTCGTTCCGCCGTCCGTCGTGACTGCCTCAACGATGTCATGGTCAGTCCCTGCGCCCGCCGAAGTTGTATTGGACACGATCTTGAACCCGGTAATGTGGTGCGTTGCGTCCGCAGTTGTTGCGGCGCCCAGCACCATAACACAGCAGCGGTCCCAGTCTTTCATGTCAACTTCGTCCGCAGCCACATCATACGTGCCGTTGGCATCGTAAATCGTCTTGATGTTGATCTGGTCGCACAACCTTGCGTTATTGCTCAGAGTCATCGTTAGTTACTCCTGCCAAAACTGGCTCTTGCTCACTCGTATCGTCCAACCCGTAGCCCTGGCGAGCTGCCAGGCTGCGGACTTCCATTATCAGTTCAGGCGCCATTTGCGCCTCAAGCTCCTCGCAGCCGCGCGGGGTATCCTTACACATCCCGCAAGCAATCGTCGGCTCTTTCATGTCGGGGCACATCTCTTGCAGATACCCACGAATGAGCGGGTTCTTAATTGGAATGTTGTAGTCGAGCTTAGACCCGGCGTTTACGTTCTGTGGCACCTCGTCCAGCGCCCGCCGAATCTCTTGTCGGTCGCGATAGATGCCAAGGTACTCCAGCATGTCCGCCACCTTGTCGGCGTCCAACTCCTCTACTCGGTAGCGGAATGCCGTAACGTCACACCGATGTAGCGCCGCGCCCGTCAGCGCCGTCCACTCAACCAGCAGCTCTGCCGCTCGGTCCACCGCGCTCTCGTGTTCAAACACGCGAGGGCAATACGCCGCGATGATGTCACGGTAGGCCCGCTTGCCGGGGCGCAAGTTCGCATCCTCACGCACCAGATCATTCCGATTCGCCAGCGAATCAATCACCGCCCACGGATTGCGAGTCGTCCATAGCACCTTCACCGGCCCCGGAATAGCCGTCAGGAATACCCAGGCCAGCCACGAGCTATCGCCATGCGTATCGCCGCCGCGTGCATACCATTTCACGACATCTTCAAGTGCGCCCCGTGGACGGAAGACCTGCTCGTGCGTGCAATCAATTTGCAGCGCACGTAGCAGTACCGACGCATAGCCCGTCGCCGACCTGGGTACCCCAACGATTACGAAAGGAGGATTCATGGTTTAGGACCTTGTGGCCAAACTCAGTATCGGGCTCAATGTGTCGCCATGCTGCGGAGTAAACGCAGAGCGCCACGACATAACGCCACCCGTGTATGTAATCACCCGATACGCGGTCTGATCGTAGTCAAACTTCAGCGCAATTGTCCGGTCGCTTCGCGTCTTGCTCGACGCATCGCCAACGAGGTATTCAGCCAGGTTGCACAGCAGGAGATCGCCAACCGTGCCGAGCGCCTGCGCGTGTTCCGTCCACAGGATCGGATAGCCGTACAATGTTTCGCTCGGCTGCCCCACTGCCCCGCCGGCCGGCAGAAATACCGGTATGCCGGCTGCACCAATGACAAGGTGCAACTGCGACAATTGCTTCTTACAGGTGCGGTTCGCAATCCAGACGATGCTGCCCCGTCCGCTACCGTCCCAAATCCGCGAGTCCATCTTCAGGATATTCTCAAAGACGATAGTGGCTGCGACCTGTCCTTTTTCTTTTGCAATCGAGAGGATGCATGTCGAGTTCAACAACCCAACGGGTTCGCCGCTTCCGCCGTTGCCGTTGATGAACATGTGGTCCTCTTTCCAAGCGATAGCCTGCGCAAGCTTCTGAGGCAACCAGGCATCAATAGATACTGGCGACCAGTCAAGCATTTCGCCCGACACATAGGCAAGCCCCGTCAGTTTGTGGATGGACAGCTCAACTTCACTGAACGCAGGCTTACTCTCCGTTAGCAGCGCCTCTTCCGAGCGGAAGTATGCTCGCACGCCACCAAATACGGTTGTGGAGTGCGAAGTATCATCAACACACGGGAAGTTGACACGCTGGCTCGACATCGGAATCTTGGTCGCTCGCGGCCGAACAACCGCCGCCTCAAGCGCGATGCGGTCGATGAGCGCCCCGAATTGAACCGGAATCAGATAGCCGCCCTCTGATCCGACCGTTGATGTCATGCCGTCGCCAGCAGCCGATTGGATCGCAGTGTCCCACTTGCGCAGTCGCTCCGGCGCCGGATTCCGTGCAGCCTCCTTCACGTCAGCAGCAAACGCCCCGAAACCGCAGTGGTCGCCGTACCCGCCACTCGGGTCATCGGCCAGCCGATCCTTGCCAACGTGGATGTCGTTTGATCGAACCGGGTCCGGCGTGGTCTTACGGGGCTCTACCGTCGCCAGCTTCTCGCGGCGATCTTCGTGCTGCTTCTCGCGCTCGATAGCAGTGGCTTGCTTGTTGTACTGCTCCTGTAGTTTGTCGTATTCCTCTAGCCGCTCATCGGACATGGCGCCGTTATCTTCGGTTTCCGCCGCGACGAGGATCGCTTCCATCTGTTCGTGCAGTTTGCCTTGTGCCTCCTGCAATTTGCGTAAACGTCCCACGATACACCTCATATCGAAAAAGCGGGCGCGAAACACGCGCCCGGCCCAAAAGGGCTGAGCGGCTGTTCCGCGCCCGCTTTGCGTGACGCACGACAGCGATTTCAATTCCTGGCCAGTCCCGCTTTGCGTAGACTGACTATCTTGCTATATCCTAGCCAGCCGCAATCTGGCTGTCAAGCGCAATCTTGGCCGTCGCCTGCCGCAGTCTGCGGGTGTCTGTCCGCACCCCGCGTTTGCTCGCCAGTTGCTTAACGACATCCTCAAACGTAGCAATGCCGTCTACAATGCCACGCTCGACAGACTCGGCCGCCCCGAATACCCGACCGTCACCGAAGTTCTTTTGTAGGCTGTCTTTACGCAATCCGCGCTGCTTGGCCAAGTCGGCCACGAACATATCGCGGTATTCATCTACCCGCTGTTGTATGAAGTCCCTGGCATCCTCGTCCAGCGGCTCGTATGGATTGGCTTCGGCCTTGTGCTGGCCCGATTGGATGATGCTATACTTGACGCCCAACTCCGCGTCGGCCTTGCTCGTCTCGACGTGGACCGCTACTACCCCGACCGAGCCGGTCTCACCGCTTGGCGTGACATACACCTTATCCGCAGCAGTCCCGATCCATAGTGCTGCCGACGCCATCAGACTATTGGAAACAGCGACGATGGGCTTCTGGCCGCGGGCCGACCGAATCTTTGTGGCCAGTTCGTGAACGCCGTACACACTACCGCCGGGGCTGTCTACGTCCAGCACAACGGCCGAGACGTCCTTGTCTGCTAGTGCCTTATCAAACGCCGCGCCGAATTCCTCCGTAGACGTACCGCCAAAGAACATCAGGAACCAGTCCCGCTTCTGGGCGATATAGCCCTGAAGGGACAAAACGGCGATACTGCCGCGGATTCGCCTAGATGCCTTGGCTTCGGCGGCCACCGCCATCTTTACGAACTCGTCATCCGATTTACTCGACCTGTGTTCAATTGGCCTAAGCATGATATCGAGCATGGTCTCAAGCCGGCTGGGCAGAATCGCATAAATGTCGCAGGTGTTATTCATCACCGTTGCCTCCGTCTATCAGTTTCGCAATCTGCGGGCCGCGCTTGCCGGTCCACTCGCGCAGCACCGTCAGCGGGTCGCGGTCTTTGAGTAACTGCCGCGGTTCGTCTATCGTCCCCCGCAGTACCCGGTCCACGTCGAACCCCTGCCCGTTGGCAGCCCGCGCCAAAGGCGCCAAGGCGGCTATCACGTACTGCCGGTGATCGGCGTAAAACTTATCCAGCCATCTGTTGAACCGCGTCCGGTTCTCGTCCGCCTTGCCGGCGCGGGCGGCTATCGCCTTTGACTCTCGCACGGCAATCCGTTCCGCAGCATCCTCTACCCACGCTGCCCACACGTCCGACCCGCGGAGTTCAATGTGCGTTACCGCCGCATCGTCTGTCGTGCCCTCAGTAGGTGGTGGCAATGCTGGTGCAGGCGGCGCGGGCTCTTTAGCTTCGCCGTCCACGGGCGATAGGTTCATCGGGCGAACGTAGGTATCGCCACCCTCAATCGGGTTCATGTCCTCAAGCTGCCTTGCATCATTGGGTGACAGGAAGCCGTTGTTGAGCCCGACAGCGTAGGATTCGTACCTGCTCTTCTGGTCGCCCCGCAACAGGCCCCCAAGCTGGAACTTGACAAAGTGATCCGCCTGTTCGGCTTCATTGAAGAGCTTACGGTTACACTCTGCCTCAAGGCACACCAGCCAGGGTAATACGCTATCGACGACGTACTCGATCGCCTGATGCTCGATGTTTGAAAATGTGGCGCGTTCCAAATCCTTGAGCTTGTGTGGCGGGATGTTGAACCAACGGGCCACCTCGGCCACGCTGAATCGACGGGTCTCAAGTAGCTGCGCATCCTCAGGCGCGATGCCGACGGGAAAATACTTTATCGCCTCTTCAATGACAGCGACTTTCCCCGCATTCCGTGGTCCACCGTAAATAGCCTGCCAGGACCGGCGCAATCGGCCTTGGGCTTCCTCGCTCAACTTCTCGGGATGCGACAAGACACCCACCGGCGCAGCATTGTTGCCGAAGAATGAACTGGCATGTTCATCTGCCGCAAGCACCCCGCCGATAGATGCAGCGCCCACAGAAATCGGCGAACAGCCGGTTAGCCCGTTCCGGCTAAACTTGTAGTGATGCAAAATCCTGTCATCCGCCAAGTCAACCATCGTCCCATCGTCATTATGAATCTCATGGCGGATTTCGCGGGTTGCTTCGTCACGGTATGTCCGTACCCGCGACGGATGAATGGGCCAAAGACCAACGGCTTGCCCGCCGCTATCCCGCTCGATCTCTGCATAGCCACGCCCCCACGCCGCCGCCGACGCCTGAATGAACCACCAGAAGTGCGCCGCCGATTGCTCCGGGTTGGGCGATTGGTGGACAAGGCGATAAACACGATGATCCGGCACCTTATCGCGCCCGCCATCCGCGCGTCGCTTGAATGCGAAGAATGGCAACAGCGCCGCATCAGCCAGCAGCGTAATCGCACAGAACACTGCCGATGAGGCCAGCGCTGAATCCTCAGTCACGTCAACTCCGGCGCCGGTAGCCCGATACGTCAACGGGAACCACGCTGATGTTCGCCGGGTCGTAGGACCCGCCCGAATATCCAAGTTAAATAGGTCTGCAATCATCCGCCACCCCGCCTTTCTGCGGTTAGCAGCCCGACGCCAATCACCGTCCCAAGAACTACCCAGGCCAGCGGCGGCCACATCTGCCAGAGGCCATAGGCGACGGCGGCCGCAGATGCCAGTATCAGAATATCCCGCGCAACCGTCATAGCGATATAAGCCCCCGCGTCTCGTAGACGGATGCGGTATCCTCCGGCTGTGCCAACAGCCGCCCAATTGCCATGATGCTCGCCACCAGTCCGTCAATCTTGTTCTTGTTCTCCCCTCGTTTCTTGCCGCCGCTCTTGTCCGGCTTAATGAGCCCCGTCGGCCCTGTGCGCACACTTGCATTGCCCACATTCCATCTTAGCACCGGATGACCGGCATGGCGTATCTTGTGCGACATCACCAATCGCTCAAACTCTTTTGACGGCTCACTCATTGATATATCGCCTTGCCGATGCTCGGTGACGTTCAGTCCTTGGTTTTCAAGATTCTGCGCAAACTGTGTTGCATTCCAGGGATCATAGGGCCATTCAGCAACATTAAATCGTTTCTGACACTCTAGGACGTGTGCCTGAATAAACTCGTAGTCCGCCACGTTCCCACTGGTCAGCGTCAGGTGCCCGCTTGTCGCCCACCGTTGATATAGCTCGTCATTCTCCCGCCCATGTTCGGCCGCCGCTTCCGGCAGAAAGAACGACGACACAAGGCTAATGGTATCGTCCTCGTGCTTGAACGCCAGAACTACCGCCGTCATGTCGCTTGTCTTGGCCAAGTCGATAGCCCCGACACAAGGCAGCCCCTCTAGCTCATCCAGATTCACGGCCCCGGCACAAGCATCCCAATGCTCCATAGAAAGCCACCGCGTATCCTGTTGCGTCCTGACGTTCAGGTGCAACCGCAGGAAGGTATTGAGGAACCTGGGCGACTCCTGCGCTTTGCAGCATTTGCTGGGCAGGTAGTCCTCCTCCATGCTCACCCCGATATTGGGGTTGGCCTTCGCCCACACTGCCGGGTCGGTCCAATCGTCATCAATAGACGCCTCGTACACTACCGGCAGAAACCGTGAATCATGGCCCGGCTTGTCCGGGTCGCCACCATTGTCGCGCACCGCGCTGGCGTAGGCGTGCTTCTCATTGCAAATCGAATCCTCCCGCTCGTAATCGCTCGTGGTGATGAGGAAGGCTATCGGCTGTTCGCGGGCAGCCGTCGAGGTTTCCAGCGTGTCGATAAGCTCGGAATCCGGCTGGGCATGAACCTCGTCAATGACGTACAAGTGCGTATTGTAACCATGCTTGCTGAACGCTTCGGCGCTAATCACCTTGTAGCTACTGAACGCGCTTTCCATCGTGATAGCTTTCGACTGCCCGGCGTAAACCTTAAGCGCCGCCCGCAGTTGGTCATCCTGCGCCACCATCCCCTTTGCGTGGTCAAACACCAAACTGGCCTGTCCGTACTCCGCCGCGGCCCCGTAGATTTCGGCCCCCGGCTCGCCGTCACACGTCAAGACATAAAGAATTACGCCGGCGGCCAGGGGCGTCTTGCCATTCTTCCGCCCGACCATAATGAACGTCTCGCGGTATCGCCGTACCCAGCGACCCGCTTTGTTCTTTCGCTGCCAGCCGAACAGGTTGGCGATGATGGCCTGTTGCCACGTTTCAAGCTCGAACGGCTGACCCGCCCTGGCACCCTTGACGTGGCGGAGACAAGACGGGAAGAAGTCGCAAGCGTCCTCCGCCTCGTCCGTGTTGAAGCGGTCCCCCGTCGCAGCAGATTTGACCGGATCGTAACCCGGTATCTGCCGGATGAGCTTCCGCCACTTGGCGGGGATTCTGGATGAAGCGTATCTAGGCACGCTCGTCTCGTCCTTTGAAAAACCGCCGCTTGCCGTCACCCTTCCGCTCAGGCAGAGTGTGCAGCTTCGTCCGATCCGCAGGACTCAGCCCCAGCCGTGTGCCGAACTGCAACATCCCCTGCTGGGCCTCGCGGCGGTCCTGCCGCGTTGTCCGATCTGCGCCAAGGGCCATTCGCTTACAGGCTCGGACATACGCCGACCAGCTCTCGCAATAGGCCGCTAGGAACCCACGGTCCACCTTCGTCAACACCCGAAGCGGGGCGAGTTCCGCAACTACCCGCTTCCACTCAGCCTTGGCCTCCGCATCCAGAAACTTCGGCGCGGTCGGCACGCCAGCCGTGGGCTTCGGCTCATCCTTGTTCAGCGAACGATGGCCCGGGTTGCCCCTCAGTATCTTCAGAGCTGTCGGCGTTGCTGCTGGCCCACGGGATCCCATGATTCAATCCACCTATGTAAGACATGTCATAAAACGTCGGCCGCACTTCCGGTATCGCATGCCCCTCGGGCACCTCAGCGAAACTCGGGCTTGTCACGATGAGCTGAAGCGTTTCGTGGCCGCTATAGTCTCCGAGAATATGGGCGGTTACAAACTCCGTGTCCTCGGGTAAACCGTCGCATATGACCTTGGGTTTCTCGCCGCTCTTAAGCTGGTTTACAAGAACTTGCGGGGTAATTCGGATTAGCTTCGCCCGCATGTTTCAGGCCTCCGTTCAATGGGCCAAAACCTGCGAAAAAAAGACGCTGAT
>Ga0114919_10000909_pt1 | contig 23650 bp, 20 predicted proteins | sample BlataG_FD_88682 | JGI IMG/M metagenome (GOLD analysis project Ga0114919, IMG submission 88682) | Deep subsurface microbial communities from Black Sea to uncover new lineages of life (NeLLi) - Black_00105 metaG | ecosystem: Environmental > Aquatic > Marine > Oceanic > Sediment | place: Atlantic... | reverse complement strand
GACCTTCCGATCGTCGCCATTGTCGGCGCGCGCAACGGCTCCGCCATCGGCCAGAAATTCACCCGCCAGATTGCCAGCGCGCTCGGCGTCCAAGGATTCGTGGTCGTCTCGGGCATAGCGCGCGACATCGACACCGCCGCGCAGCGAGCTTGCCTCATCCGACGAGACGTTGACGCCGGCCCCGCTCCCCGATATCGGCCAGACGGAACGGGATCGCGTGATAAAAGCGCTTGGTCCGAGCCCCGTGGATATCGACGAATTGATCCGGGCCACGGGCTTGGCGGCGCGGAAGGTTCATATCGTTCTGCTCGAGCTCGATCTCGCGGGACGTCTGCAACGCCACGGGCAGCAGCTCGTCTCTCTCACCGAACCATGATACGGCTCAGTCGCGCTTTTTCTTTTCGTTATTCGCTTCTTCGACCGCCACGCTGATCAAATAGGACAGAAACGGCAGTTGGGCCTGATTGGCCACACGCCGCAAACCATCGAGCATGGCGGCAATATATTCAGCGGCCTCCTGGCGTGACGGCGCCAAGTCGTTGCCGGGGGACCTTGCGTCTACCGAAGGCTGAGCGCCCGACCCTGCCATCCCATTCCGCCTTGTATTGCGCCCATTGGCCCCTATGGTCGCCTCCAACAAATCGCAGCATCCGGCGGCGGTTGGCGCACCAAGAACACACTTCAGATTAACACCTGATAGTTGTACTTATTTATTATAGACACCCATAAGTTGTAAATCGTCCGTTCGCTGAATTTGACAGCGGCGTATGGAAACACCATTTTCGCCGCATGCCGGGGTCGATTCCGGCCCGACAGCCCCCAGCCGAACGCATTTTGGCGCGGCTAGAAAAAGTCTCAATGAACATCGTCATCGTCGAATCGCCAGCGAAGGCCAAGACCGTCAACAAATATCTGGGCCCCGATTATCGGGTCCTGGCGTCGTACGGCCATGTCCGCGATCTGCCCTCGAAGAACGGCTCGGTCCTGCCCGACGAGGACTTCGAGATGCATTGGGACGTGGACCCCAAATCGGCGAAACGCCTGAACGAGATCGCCCAAGCCCTGAAAGGCGCCGACAAGCTGATCCTCGCGACCGACCCGGACCGCGAGGGCGAGGCCATCTCCTGGCACGTGCTCCAGATCCTCGACCGCAAGAAGCTCTTGAACAAGATCCCGGTCGAACGCGTCGTGTTCAACGCCGTGACCAAAGAAGCGGTGCTCGAGGCCATGCGCCATCCGCGCGAGATCGACGAGCCCCTGGTCAACGCCTATCTCGCCCGCCGCGCGCTCGACTATCTCGTCGGCTTCACGCTGTCGCCGGTTCTGTGGCGCAAGCTCCCCGGCGCCAGATCGGCCGGCCGCGTGCAGTCGGTCGCGCTGCGTCTCGTCTGCGACCGCGAGTTGGAGATCGAGAAGTTCAAGGCTCAGGAATATTGGTCGATCAACGCCGAGCTCGCCACCGGCAAAAACGAAAACTTCCAGGCAAGGCTCGTCTCCACCGAAGGCAAGAAGCTCGAGAAGTTCGACATTCCCAACGAGACGCACGCCGAGCAGTTGAAGACCGCACTCGAAGGCGGACGCTTCTCCGTCGCCAATATCGAGAGCAAGTCGCAGCGCCGCAATCCCGCCGCGCCCTTCACCACATCGACACTTCAGCAAGAGGCCTCGCGCAAACTCGGCTTCTCGCCGCGCCAGACCATGCAGCTCGCCCAGCGCCTTTATGAAGGCATCGATCTCGGCGGCGAGGCCGAAGGTCTCATTACTTATATGCGCACGGACGGCGTGCAGATCGTGCCGGAGGCCGTCTCCGCCATCCGCAAATTGGTTACCGGCCGCTACGGCGACCGCTACGTGCCGCCCTCTCCGCGCCAATACGAGGCCAAGGCCAAGAACGCACAGGAAGCCCACGAGGCCATCCGCCCCACCGATTTCAACAACGCGCCGGACAAGATTGCCCGCTATCTCGAGCCGGATGCCTTAAAGCTCTACAAGCTCATCTGGCAGCGGACCCTCGCAAGCCAAGCCTCCAGCGCCGAGATCGAACGCACCAGCGTGGACATCGACGTCGCGGGGAGCGACGGCAAATCGTATGGCGTCCGCGCCACCGGCTCGGTCATCCGCTTCGACGGCTTTCTGAAGATCTACGAGGAAGGCGTCGACGATGCCGTCGGCGAGGACGGCGCGCTGCCCGCCATGACCCAGGGCGAAGCGCTCAACCTCCACACCGTCGAGGCGAAGCAGCACTTCACCGAGCCGCCCCCCCGCTACAGCGAGGCCACCCTCATCAAGAAGTTGGAAGAGCTCGGCATCGGCCGTCCGTCCACCTATGCCTCGACCCTGAACGTGCTGCGCGAGCGCGACTATGTCCGCGTCGACAAGAAGCGTCTCTACCCCGAGGACAAAGGTCGGCTCGTCACCGCCTTCCTCGAAAGCTTCTTCAAGCGCTATGTCGAATACGACTTCACGGCCGATCTGGAAGAGAAGCTCGACCTTATCTCGAACGGCGAGCTTCAGTGGAAAGATGTGCTGCGCGACTTCTGGCGCGACTTCATTGGTGCCGTGGACGATATCGGCGATCTCAGGATCACCCAGGTGCTCGACGCCCTGAACGAGCTGCTCGGGCCGCACGTCTTCCCGGACACGGGCGACGGCGAGCCCCGGAAATGTCCGTCGTGCGGCGAAGGCCAGCTCAGTCTCAAAGTGGGCAAGTTTGGCGCCTTTGTCGGCTGCTCCAACTATCCCGACTGCCGCTTCACGCGCCAGCTTGCCGAGACCGGCGACAAGGCTGCGGCGCTCGCCGACGGCAAGGTACTCGGCACCGATCCCGAGACCGGGCTCGAGGTCAGCGTCCGCACCGGCCGCTTCGGACCTTACATTCAGCTCGGTGAGGCCGTGGACGGCGAGAAGCCGAAGCGTGCCTCGATCCCGAAGGGCAACGATCCCGACGCCGTTGATCTCGCGCGTGCGCTGCAGCTCCTGTCTCTGCCGCGCGAAGTGGGTTTGCATCCCGAAACCGGAAAGCCGATCCTGGCCGGCTATGGCCGCTATGGACCCTATGTCCTCCATGACGGCAAATACGCGAGCCTGAGCACGCCGGAGGAAGTGTTCGAAGTGGGCGCCAATCGCGCCATCAGCCTCCTGGCCGAGAAGGCCGCGAACCGTAGCCCGCGCGGCGCCACCGTCATCAAGGACCTTGGCGAGCACCCCGAGGGTGGCGGCAAGATCCAGGTTCTGAGCGGCCGCTACGGTCCTTACGTGAAGCACGCCAAAATCAACGCCACGATTCCGAAGGACCGCGATCCCGAGCAGGTCTCGCTCGCGGAGGCCGTCCAGCTGATCGCCGCGCGCGCCGCGAAAGGTCCGGCGAAAAAGAAGCCCGCCAAAAAAGCCGCGAAAAAGGCGCCCGCCAAGAAGACGGCCAAGAAGGCCGCGAAAAAAACGCCGGCCAAGAAATCCACGCGTAAGAGCGCGAAAGACGAGGAGGCCGCCGAGGAGGTGGCAAGCTAAGCGGCGCACGTGGCAAACACCAAGAAGGCTGCCTTGAAAAAGAAGAAGCCATCCGCCAAGAAGGCAACGGCGGCCGGAAAGCTCCCCTCCAAGCAAGAGATTCTCGACTTCCTGGAGACGTCGACCGCGCAGACGGGCAAGCGGGAGATCGCACGCGCCTTCGGCGTGAAAGGGTCCGACCGCATCACCCTGAAAAATCTCCTGCGCGACATGGCCGAGGACGGCCTCATCGCTGGGTCCCGACGCAAGCTGTCGCGCCCCAGCGCGCTGCCCCCCGTCACCGTGATCGAGATCACCGGACGCGATTCCGACGGCGAGTTCGTCGCCCGACCCGCGACCTGGGACGAGGAGCATGGCCCGGCGCCTCGAATCCTCATGACCGAGAGCAAACGCGATCAAGGCCCGTCCGCCGGCATCGGCGATCGCGTGCTCGCGCGCATCACCCCAATGGGGGCCGACGCCGACTATCCTTACCAAGCCCGCACCATCAAGCGTTTGCCGCGGACCACCTCACGGAGCCTGCTCGGCATCTTCCGTTCCCTCAAGGACGGCCGTGGCGTCATCGATCCGATCGACAAGAAGCAATTGAAAGAGTGGACGGTGCCGCGCGGCGCGACCGGTGAGGCCGAGGATGGCGAACTGGTCCGCTTCGAGATGGCGGCACGCTCGGCGCGCTACGGCGTGCCCACCGCGCGCATTGTCGAACGGCTCGGCAATCCGCAAGCGCAGCAAGCCGTCAGCCTCATCGCAATCCACGCCCACGGCATTCCCGATGTCTTCTCGCAAGCCGTCCTCGAGGAGGCCAATGCCGCCAAGGAGGCCGAACTCGGACGCCGCGAGGACCTGCGAGACATCCCGCTCGTCACCATCGACCCTTCCGACGCCCGAGACCATGACGACGCGGTCTGGGTCGAGGCGGACCCGGACCCGAAGAACCGCGGGGGGTGGGTGGTGATCGTCGCCATCGCCGATGTGGCCCACTACGTCACACCTGGGAGCGCTTTGGACAAAGAGGCCCGCAAGCGCGGCAACTCGGTCTACTTTCCCGACCGCGTGGTGCCGATGCTGCCCGAGCGTATCTCGAACGATCTGTGCTCCTTGAAGGAGGACGTTTCCCGCCCCTGCCTTGCCGTCCGCATGATCTTCGACAAGGACGGACGCAAGCTCAGCCATCGTTTCTTACGCGGCCTGATGCGCTCCGCCGCGAGCCTGAGCTACGAGCAAGCGCAAGCCGCCATCGACGGGCGCACCGACGAGGTCACCGGGCCCCTGCTCGACACCGTGCTGCGGCCGCTCTGGGGCGCCTATGGCAGCCTCGTTCTGGCGCGTACCGAGCGCGGTCCGCTCGATCTCGATCTGCCCGAACGCAAGATCCTGCTCGACGAAAAAGGCCAGGTGCGTGCGGTCGCCACCCCGCCCCGCCTCGATGCCCACCGGCTGATCGAAGAATTCATGATCGCCGCCAACGTGGCCGCCGCCGAGACTCTGGAGGCCAAGCGCTCTCCCCTCATCTATCGCGTCCACGACGCCCCCTCGAAGGAGAAGCTCGTAAGTCTCGGCGAGTTCCTTGCGACCATCGGCATGAAGCTGCCCAAGGCAGGCACGCTGAAGCCGGCCCAGTTCAACCACATCCTCGCCGAGACGCGCGCCATGCCGAACGCCGAGCTTGTCGGCGAGGTGGTGCTGCGCAGCCAATCGCAAGCGGAATACAACCCGCACAATTTCGGGCATTTCGGCCTCAATCTGCGCCGCTACGCCCACTTCACCTCGCCGATCCGCCGCTATGCCGATCTCATCGTGCATCGCGCGCTGATCCGGGCTCTGGGCCTGGGCGCCGGCGGCTTGACCGATAACGAGATGGAAGTCTTGGACGAGATCGCCAGCGCCATCTCGGATACCGAACGCCGGGCCATGGCGGCCGAGCGGGACACCGTGGACCGTCTCATCGCCGCTTATCTCGCCGACCGTATCGGTGCCGAATTCCCGGCCCGCGTCTCGGGCCTCGTACGCTCCGGTCTGTTCGTGCGGCTCGCCGAAACCGGGGCGGACGGGTTCGTGCCAGCCTCAGGGATCGGGCACGAATATTTCTACCATGACGAGGTTCGCAAAGCCTTGGTGGGCGAGGATACGGGGCTCGCCTATCAGCTCGGCGACACCGTCCAGGTCCGCCTGGTCGAGGCGATCCCCACCGCCGGGGCGCTACGCTTTGACATGTTGAGTGAGGGGCGCCAGATCGGTAACAAGGCCGGACGCGCCCCGGGCAAAGGATCCAGAGGCCGCCCCCAGGGCAAAGGCGGCAAACCCCGCGGGGGCAAGCCCCGTGGCGGCAAGCCCCGCGGAGGCAAATCTCGAGGGGCCAAATCTGGGGCAGCTAAATCTCGAGCGGCCAAGCCCGGCAAGCGCCGCTAGGAAAGGATGGAGTGATGCAGCAGAATTCTGGGTCCGCAAGGCCTCATCGGCATGATGGCCGGTCCACGGGACCCCGCCCGATTCTGCAGGCTATGCTGCGCGGCGCCTGGCAGAAATGCCCGGCCTGCGGCGTGGGAAGCATGTTCTATCGCTACCTGAAAGTCGCCGATAACTGTCCCCATTGCAGCGAGGCCCTGCATCATCAGCGGGCCGACGACGCCCCCGCCTATTTCACCATCGTCATCGTCGGCCACGTGGTGGTCAGCTTGGTCCTGGCCGTGGAAATGGCCTATAGGCCGCCTTTATGGCTCCACGCGGCGTTGTGGCTGCCTGTGACGGTGATCATCACCTTGCTGGCGCTGCCGCTGCTCAAGGGCTCCCTCGTGGGCCTGCAATGGGCCTTGCTGATGCACGGGTTCGACCCAGAGGCAAAAGAAGAGCTTGGTGACCAACTGGCCCCGCCGTCAGCTTGACTTCCGGCCGCGACCCATTAGTTTCGCGCAAAATTCACTGTTAGTGTTCATCCGAGGACGATATGGCCAAGTCCGTCACCCAAAAGATCAAGCTCGTGAGTAGCGCCGGTACGGGCTACTACTACGTGACCAAGAAGAATCCGCGCAATCAGACCGAGAAGCTCATCTTCAAGAAGTACGATCCGGTCGCGCGCAAGCACGTCGAGTTCAAGGAAGCCAAAATCAAGTAGCGGGCCGGCCGTAAAACCGGCCTTCCCGGCGCTCCCAACGATGGGCTGGGTGCGCAGAGCCTAGGCGCGCCTCAAGGGCACCACCACCACTCAGAAAATCGATTTTGGAAACGGGCCGCCTATTAAGGTGGCCGGTCGAAACGCGGCGCTAACGAGGAGGCCACTCAACCACGCCCCGACCGGCCAAACCCCACGGACCCAGGAGATGCGGCGGACCTGAGCACTCCGTAGGGTTGTTCTGATCTCTTGGAAAGATCAAGACTGGGGTGGCGAGCGCTCTAGTCCGCGCGCGCCCCCTCTTGCCTCCCAAGCCAGTTCCTCAAAACTGAGTCAAATCATAAAAACAACGGCCAGAGGAACGAAATCAATCGTCTCCCTTTGCTTAATACGACAAAATGTAAGTCATTGTAAAGCGTTAAGCACCGGGCCTCAGTTACCGGATAAGCCAAAAAATCGAGGCAACGCGCGCGCAAACGGGTCCCTGAGGGCCAGTCTAGTACAAGTGATTCGCCTGGAGCGGCGCGGCTGCAACCCACAGGACGTAATGCATTGATGTGATTGGAGACGTTCGGGTTAGGCCGCGTCTGAAACGACACGATTACGCCCATCGCGCTTGGCGCAATAGAGCGCTTGATCCGCCCGCTTCAGGATGATGTCAGGCGTGTCCTCGGGGAATTCCAGCGCGGCCACCCCGACGCTGGCCGTGACCTCGAGCCCGCCGACCGCCTCGCCGGCATATAAGGGCGCGGTGGCAATACACTGCCTCAGGCGCTCTCCGACAAGATGGGCCTTAGCCAGATCCGTATCCGGCATCACCACGACGAACTCCTACCCGCCGAGGCGGCAGGCCAGATCGATCCCGCACATATTCCGTTTGAGACGCATGGCAAATTCGCGCAGCACTGAATCGCCGGCGTCATGCCCATGGCTGTCGTTGATCGTCTTGAAGTGATCGATATCCAACACCAGCACCGATAGCGGATTGCCGCGCTGGGCCGACTCCTCGAACAAAGTCTTCAAATGGCTGGTCATATACCGGCGATTATGGAGCGCGGTGAGAGGGTCGAGGATCGCCATTTCGACGGTCTCTTCGAGCCGCGTCCGCAAGAAATCGGTGTAGCGCTCGCGTTTGATCTGCGTGCGGACGCGCGCCAAGAGCTCGTTCGGGTCCACGGGCCGCACGATGTAATCGTTGACGCCCATGTCGAGGCCCCGGAGGAGACGCGACTCCTCGCCGGATTCGACGACAATCATGATGGGCAGATGCCGCGTCCGATCGAGTGAGCGCACTTGCGAGCATAGACGCAAGCCGTCGGCGTCTTGCAGATTGAGGCTGACGATCAAGAGGTCGAAATCGCCGTCTGGAACGTCGAGCAAGGCGCGCGCCAGATCGGACTCTCGCTGCACATGATGTTCCGTCTCCAGCGCCGCGATCATGCGCTCGGCGGCGCGTTCGCGGTCATCGACTAACATAATGCGGCCGTCGCGCCCGGCGTCCTCGAGCTCCGCGCTCATCGCCCCGGCAAAACCCATCTGCTCCTCGGTCGCCGCGCGCATGAGCATTTCGTCGGTCAGCAGCTTGAGCCGTGCCAGGTTCTTCACCCGGGTTATCAGCGCGATGTCGTCGACCGGCTTTGTGAGGAAATCGTCGGCGCCCGCCTCAAGCCCCCTCACCATGTCGGCGGGCTGGTCGAGCGCCGTCACCATGATGACCGGAATGTGCTGCGTGCGTGGCTCGCACTTAAGTGTGCGGCACACTTCGAACACGTCCATGCCGGCATCATCACGTCGAGCAAGACGACACCCGGCCCCTCGCGCATGCAAATCTGCAGAGCGTCGGGACGTTATGCGGGTTTGAACCTCGAAAAACTCGGTCGTGAGCCGGGCTTCGAGCAACTTCACATTGGCGTCGACATCGTCGACTACGAGAACGCGCGCCGTCGTGATCCCCTACCGTGCTTCGCCGATGAACTGTTTGACGGTGTCGAGAAACATCATCACGGAGATCGGCTTCGAGATATAGGCCTCGCACCCGCCCTCGCGAATACGCTCTTCGTCGCCCTTCATGGCAAAGGCGGTGACGGCCACGATGGGAATCTCCCGAAGATGATCGTCTTCCTTCAGCCACTTCGTCACTTCGAGGCCTGACACCTCGGGAAGCTGAATATCCATCAGGATGAGGTCGGGTTGGTGCTCGCGAGCAAGCTCAAGGGCCTCCATGCCGTTGCGGGTCTGGAGCGTCTTATAGCCGTGCGCGTCGAGGAGGACGTGGAAGAGCTTCATGTTCAGCTCGTTATCCTCGACAATCAATACGGTCTTGGTCATTGGCATCGGCCCCGGCGATTCGGTCCGTCCATGATCGGCGATCTGATCATAATGCGCCATGGCAGCCGGAGCCGGGCTGGCCCTCCAGAACATCGTGTTTCATCCCCCTCTTGAGGGGGCGAGTGTCGCTGCAAACCTGTAACCAAACCCTTTAGAGGCGAGGCAAAACGGCCTGGAAATCTGGGATTTTTGCGGGGTACGCGTGTCCCTGCGCTTGGGGCCCATAGCCCACACGCTCCACATGGTTTCGTGCGGCCGAGGCTATTTGCACGCTTTGGCTTTGAGATATTCCAGGGATTTCAGCGTGCCGTGGATCGAAAAGTCGCCGTAATCGATGAGAAGCTCGCGGCTGACACCATTCTCGTAGAGCCGGAAATCGATCTGGTAGCTTGGCGTCAGGTCGCCGGACTTCGGCTCGAAATAGCCGATCGACACGGGCCATGAGGGAAGCTCCCCAAGCTTTTTCTCCTTCGCCGGCGCTTCGAGCGTCGCAAGCTCGCTACCGGGTTTCACCTCCAAACCGATGAAGGCGGTGGTCTCATAGACCTTCCGCCCCTTCTCGGAGCCGTCATAGATCCTCGCCTGGAACAGCTTCTTTCCGGCGATCGCCGTTTCGATCAGTGCAATGCTGTGCTGCGTGGGAAAGAAGATTTGGCCGTTGAAGTTGATCTCGCTCCGCGACGGCTGACTGAGCTTGACCTCGACCTGATCGCTGGGCGCGCCGCGCACCGCACGTCCCATGGTCACGGCGCCGAGCTTGTCGTTCAGATACTGCGCCGATCGGAAGCGAAACTTCTTGCCGTCCGCCTGTTCCCAGGTCGACGACCGCAGATCGGTCAGATTGGTCTGCCCCTGAGAGTCCGTCATCTGCGTGACCATTCGCATGTTCAGCGAATAGCCATCGCAAGGAGACCCGGTGAACTCGAACACCATACGCCCATCGATGCCCGTGACCCCGGACGCCGAGCGCGCCTCTTCGAGGGTCATCTCGTAGATCGCACGATGCGGCACGAGCTCGCTTGCGGCAAACGCGAGCGCTTGGTGAGGTATCGCGCAGACAAGCGCCAGTCCGGCTCCCGCGAGCCACCAACCAAAAAATGCGCCCCTCATTCTTGGTCTTGTCTCCTTCGATTGCCGCAAACCCTGCGGGGGGCGATTCTTGGCACCAACCGGTGCCCCCGACAAGAGCCAGTTGATACGTGAAATCCCCAAGGGACGCTTGCAGGATGGCGCGATTTGCTCAAATCTCGGATAACTTCGTATGAGGGAGGATCCATTGGAGAAATCATGGCAGGCGACATAGAAGCACGGTTGAAAGCGCTGGGCCTCGCCCTTCCCGAGGCCAAGGCCGCGATCGGCACCTATGTTCCCTTCGTCCATCTCGGCGGTCAGCTCATGATCTCCGGACAGCTGCCCATGAAGGACGGCGCCATCGCGATTGCCGGGACGCTCGGCGACGGCATCGATGTTGCCCAGGGTCAGGAGGCGGCGCGGCTGTGCGCCCTGAATATCCTGGCCCAGGCCAAGGCGGCCTTGGGCGATTTTGACCGCATCGCGCAGCTCATGCGCCTCAACGGCTTCGTCAACGCCGCGCCCGGCTTCGCCGATCACCCGAAGGTGATCAACGGCGCCTCCGACCTGATGGTGGAGATTCTCGGGGACAAGGGGCGCCATACCCGCATTGCCGTCGGCTGCTCCAGCCTGCCTCTGAACGCCGCCGTCGAGATTGATGCCGTTTTTGCCATAGACTAGTCCCCAACAGGGGACCCCTCATGGCCGAGCTCTACTGGTTGAAACGGCCGATCTCCCATCGCGGGCTCCACGACGCCGCGAAGAGCATCATCGAGAACAGCGCGTCGGCTGTGAAGGCCGCCTTGTGCCATGGCTACGCCGTTGAGGTCGACCTGCAATGCGCCGCCGGCAACAAGCCAGTCGTATTCCACGATGCCACCCTGGACCGCCTCACCAATGAGACAGGCCCCGTGGCCGAACGTGACGTCGAGGCGCTCGGCGAGATCACTCTGAAAAACAGCACCGACCGCATCCTGTCGCTCACCGATCTGCTTGCGCTTGTCGGCGGCTACGTGCCGCTCCTGCTCGAGGTGAAGAGCACCTGGCGCGGCGACGGCCAATTCGAAGCGCATATCGCTGAAGCGCTTGCGTCCTACCCAGGGCCCGTCGCGGTGATGTCCTTCGATCCCCATTCCGTCGCGGCGTTCCGGGAGGCGGCGCCGGCCCTGCCCCGCGGTCTCATCGCCGACCGCTTTAACGACACCGACTATTGGCGAGATCTTTCTCCCCTGCAGCGTTTCGCCATGCGGCATCTGCTCACATCCACCTTCGCACGGCCCCATTTCATCGCGTACGATGTCAAAGCGCTGCCGGCATTGGCGCCGTTGATCGCAAAGACCGTCTTCGGGCTGCCGCTGTTGACCTGGACGGTCCGGACGCAAGCCGACCGTGAACGTGCGCTTCGTTATGCCGACGCGATGATCTTCGAAGGGATCGAGCCCTGACGCCCATGGGCGATGTTGAGAGACATCCCGCGGACCCTGCCACCGACGACGACCGCGTCGTGGTGCGGGTCGCCACGCGCATCGCAGGCGTGCCCCAGGCAGCATGGGACGCCTGCGCCGCTGGTGGCGGAGAGCTCCAGAAAGACTCAGTCCGCCCGGCTAACCCATTCATCTCGCATGCTTTTCTAAAGGCGATCGAGGACAGCGGCTCGGCCGCGCGCGAGACCGGCTGGCTCCCGCAGCACCTCCTTTACGAGGATGGCGACGGCCGCTTGCTCGCCTGCATGCCCTGCTATCTGAAGTCCCATAGCCAAGGCGAGTACGTGTTCGATCACGGCTGGGCGGAGGCCTATATGCGGGCGGGCGGCCGCTACTATCCAAAGCTCCAGGCCTCGGTGCCGTTCACGCCTGTCACCGGCCCTCGCCTCCTTGCGCGCGCCGGCACGGACCCCATCCAACGCCAAGCGATTCTGCTTGAAGCCGGCCGCACGCTGAGTGAAGAGCTCGGTGTCTCCTCGCTTCACCTCACTTTCATGACCCGCGAGGAGTGGGACCTGGCGGGCCGGCGCGGCTATCTGCAACGCACCGACCAGCAATTCCACTGGCGCAACGAAGGCTACGAAGGCTTCGAGGATTTTCTCGCCGTGCTGTCCTCACGCAAGCGCAAGACGATCAGGAAAGAGCGGCGCGCGGCGCTGGAAGACGGCATCGAGATCGAATGGATCACCGGCCGCGATCTGACCGAGGCGCACTGGGATGCCTTCTTCGCCTTCTACATGGACACCGGCGCGCGCAAATGGGGCACGCCCTATCTCACGCGCGAATGCTTCAGCCTGCTCGGGCAAAGCATGGCCGAGCAGCTGCTGCTCGTGCTCGCCAAACGCGACGGCGACTACATCGCCGGCGCCCTCAACGTCATTGGCGCGGACACGCTCTATGGCCGTTATTGGGGCACGACCGAAATGCACGACTTCCTGCATTTCGAGGTTTGCTACTACCAGGCCATCGACTACGCGATCGAGAACAGGCTGGCTTGCGTCGAGGCCGGGGCGCAAGGCGCCCACAAGCTCGCTCGCGGCTATATGCCGGTCGAGACCTATAGCGCGCACTACATCGCCGACCCGGGCCTGCGCCGCGCCGTCGCCGACTATCTCGAGCGCGAAAGGCGCGCCGTCGCGCACGAAGCGGCGCTCCTCACCGAGGAGTCGCCGTATCGCCGCGATAGAGGCTAGAGCGTTGTCGCGCCGCTAGTCGAGCACGAAGGAGATCTTACCGTTGATGCGGTACTTCTTGATCTTGCCGCCCTCGACCTGCGCCTCGAGATTCTTGATGTAGATCGACTTGATGTTGCGCACGCTCTTGCCGGCGGTATCGACGGCGTATTGCGCGGCGTCCTCCCAACTCTTGTCGGACTCGGCCAGGACCTCGATCACTTTGAGCATGGACATGAGGGCTCTCCTTGGTTCTGGGTTTGAAAAATCTTTGTGTTTCCTACCGTTAGGTAGTTGAGCACTAAATTCTCGGCTTTGATAGGGATCAATCGAATGAAGCGCCGATCGTTCCCACATAGCCTCATTATCCGGTTGACCTCGCGCCCCTAAGGAATCGAAATGATTCCGAAAAACGCGCGTGAAGGGCAGGAAGGGAGGACCAATGGCGGCCTACGATCCGGACAATATCTTCGCCAAGATGCTGAAGGGCGAAATCCCCTGCCACAAGCTCTACGAGGACGACGACACCCTCGCCTTCCTCGACATCATGCCGCGCACCGAGGGCCACACGCTGGTGATCACCAAGGAGCCGGCGGCGGATCTGTTCCGCGTCTCGCCCGAGGGGCTGTCGAAGCTCATGGCCGTGGTGCAGAAGCTCGCGCCCAAGATCAAGCAAACGGTCGGCGCGGACGGCGTGCTGATCCAGCAATTCAACGGCGCCGCGGCGGGACAGACCGTGTTCCATCTCCACGTCCATATCGTGCCGCGCAAAGAGGGCGAGCCGATGCGGCCCGAGGGCGCAAAGACGGCCGAGCCGGACGAGCTGGTGGAGACGGCGGAGAAAATCAGAGCCGCAATTACCGGTTAGTACAGTAGCTGCCCAAAACGTCGATGGCCGGGACAAGCCCGGCCATGACACGTCTCACCAAAAAATGTCGCAGAAGCGACTAGCTTTCGCTCAAGGGAACCTTCGGCACGGCACTGGGGCCCGCCTTGGCGCCACCGCCGCGCGGTTTGCGGCCCTTCTTGGCGCGCGGCTTGGAAGCCTTCGCGCCGCCTTCGGGATCGCGGGGCTTGATCGGCGTATCGGCCTTGATGTAGTCGAAGCTGAGGCCCTTCTCGCCGTCCTTCTCCTCGACCAGCACGCGCACAGTGCCGCCATCCTTCAGCGCGCCGAACAGGATCTCTTCGGCCAGCGGCTTCTTGATGTGCTCCTGGATGACACGAGACAGCGGACGGGCGCCGAACTTGTCGTCGTAACCCTTCTCCGCCAACCAAATATTGGCCTCCGGCGTGAGCTCGATCGTGATGTTGCGGTCGCCGAGCTGAGCCTCCAGCTGGAACACGAACTTCTCCACCACCTGCGAGATGACCTCCGGCGGCAGCGCGCCGAAGGGGATGACCGCGTCGAGCCGGTTGCGGAACTCCGGCGAGAACATGCGATTGATCGCCTCCTCGTCGTCGCCCTCGCGCTTGGAGCGGTTGAAGCCGATGGCCGCCTTGGCCATGTCGGTGGCGCCCGCATTCGTGGTCATGATCAGGATGACGTTCTGGAAGTCGACATGTTTGCCGTTATGGTCGGTGAGCTTGCCGTGATCCATCACCTGCAGAAGGATGTTGAACAGGTCCGGATGCGCCTTCTCGATCTCATCGAGCAGCAGCACCGAATGCGGATGCTGATCTATGCCGTCGGTTAGGAGACCGCCCTGGTCGAAACCCACATAGCCGGGAGGCGCGCCGATCAGGCGCGACACGGTGTGGCGCTCCATGTACTCGCTCATGTCGAAGCGCAGCAGCTCCACGCCGAGCAGCGTGGCGAGCTGGCGTGCGACCTCGGTCTTTCCGACGCCCGTGGGGCCGGAGAACATGTAGCAACCGATGGGCTTGCCGGGCTCGCGTAGCCCCGCGCGGGAGAGCTTGATCGCCGCGCCCAATGCCTCAATGGCCTTGTCCTGCCCGAAGACGACGCGCTTCAGGTCGTCGTCGATCCCGCGCAGCACTTCGGCATCGGTCTTGGAGATCGTCTTGGGCGGAATCCGCGCCATGGTCGCGATGGTCGACTCGACCTCTTTCACGCCGATGGTCTTGCGCCGCTGGCGCTCGGGCACCAGCATCTGCGAGGCACCCGTCTCGTCGATGACGTCGATCGCCTTGTCCGGCAGCTTGCGGTCGTGGATGTACTTCGCCGACAGCTCCACCGCCGACTTGATGGCCTGGTTGGTGTAGCGGATGCGATGGAAGTCCTCGAAATAGGGCTTCAGACCTTTCAGAATCTCGATCGTATCCGGCACCGACGGTTCGTTCACGTCGATCTTCTGGAAGCGGCGCACCAACGCCCGGTCCTTCTCGAAGTGCTGGCGGTATTCCTTATAGGTGGTCGAGCCGATGCAGCGCAGCGATCCGGACTGGAGCGCCGGCTTCAACAGGTTGGAGGCATCCATGGCGCCGCCCGAGGTGGCGCCCGCGCCGATCACCGTATGGATCTCGTCGATGAACATGATGGCGCCGGGGAAGTTCTCGATCTCGCGCATCACCGCCTTCAGGCGCTCCTCGAAGTCACCGCGATAGCGGGTGCCGGCGAGCAGCGCGCCCATGTCGAGCTGGAAGATGGTGGCATCCATGAGGACTTCGGGCACATCGCCCATGACGATACGGCGCGCCAAACCTTCGGCGATGGCCGTTTTGCCCACGCCGGGATCGCCCACGAAGAGCGGGTTGTTCTTCTGGCGGCGGCATAACACCTGGATGGTGCGCTGGACCTCGGATCCACGCCCGATCAGAGGATCGATACGGCCGGAACGCGCCTTCTGGTTCAGGTTGACGCAGTAGACCTCGAGCGCATCGGCGCCGCGCTTCTTCTCTTCCGCGCCTTCCACGGTCGCCGCGTCGTCGTCGACACCGCGCACAGTGCGCGGCTCGGACGCCCCGCCCCGCTTGGCGATGCCGTGACTGATGTAGTTGACCGCGTCGAAGCGGGTCATGTGCTGCTCTTGCAGGAAGAAAGCCGCATGGCTCTCCCGCTCGGCGAAAATGGCGACGAGCACGTTGGCGCCGGTCACCTCCTCGCGGCCGGAAGACTGCACATGGGCCACGGCGCGGTGGATCACCCGCTGGAAGCCGGCGGTCGGCTGTGCGTCGCCATGGGTGTCGAGCACCAGACCCGAAAGCTCGTTGTCGATATAGGCGGTGAGTTTGTCGCGCAGGAGGTCGAGATCCACGTCGCAGGCGCGCATCACGGCGGCCGCGTCGCGGTCATCGAGCAAAGACAGCAGCAGATGCTCTAGGGTCGCGTATTCATGGCTGCGCTCGTTCGCATATTGCAGAGCGCGCCTCAAAGCCTGCTCAAGACTGGTCGAAAACGAAGCCACTTAAGTCCTACTCTTTCTCCATGGTGCACTGGAGCGGATGCTCATTCTGACGGGCGAAGCTCGTCACCTGCGCTACCTTAGTCTCGGCCACCTCGTATGTGTAGACCCCGCAGATACCCACGCCTTTTTGATGCACGTGCAGCATGATACGGGTCGCCTCTTCGGGAGGCTTGTTGAAGAACCGCTCGAGCACGTACACGACGAAGTCCATCGGCGTGTAGTCGTCGTTGAGCAGCAACACCTTGTAGAGGCTCGGCCGTTTGGTCTTCGGCCGTGTCTTGGTGATGATGTGGGTGCCGGTGTCGTCGTCCCGGCGATTGTCGCCGTTTCGCGCCATCGTCAACCTCTATGTGGCGTTGCAAGTCTCATCTGCCAAGAGAGCAATCGCTCATTTAAAGACCATCCAGCGGCCATTTTAGCTTCATCGCACTCGACGGGGCAAACCGGCGAGTTGCCTCAGGCCTAGCATAGGATGAGTTGCCGACAGGAAAACGGCAAAAAAAAAGACCCGGGGGACAACCCCGGGCCTTTTCGATCGGAAAGGTGGAGCGTGTTACACGCTAGACAGCCTTTTTGGTCATGGCAGCCTCGACCGGCTTATAGGCGTCCTTGGCCAGACCGACATACATCTCGCCGATCTTGGACATCTCGGCCATGTAGGTGTCGTAGGCCTTCTTGGCGTACTGAGACTGAATTTCGATAGCCTGCTCGATCGACTTGGCGCCGACCAGCTGCTCGAAAGCGCGAGTGGAATCTTCAAACGCCTTCTTGGAATAGTCAGTCATCTCAGCCGCAATGGCCTGGAGGCCCTTGTTCATCTCGCCGAACGAACGCACGGCGGTGTCAAAGCCGTCTTTGCCAACTTTCTGGAACTCTTCAAAACCTTTGAGCATTTGGCCCTCTTCTAGAATCGGGTTTGGGTGGGATTTGCTGCGAACGCGAACACAAATATATGCAATGCACAAAAAACGTCAATAAAAAATTTTGCACTGCACAAAAGCCACGCAAGCGCCAGCTTAACGCTTTGGCAATCCGCCGATTTTAGCCTTCCCCCTCAATTGGTCTTAAAAGCCGCCAGATTTCGGGCAGCCAGCAAGGCCGGAGGCGCGCCGAGAGCGCGCTTGCGGGGAAGTCATACGGGGGAAGGCGCAGCCTTCAGGTGTTCGTGGAAGTCAGTAAGCGTAGTTTCTGGGCGCCGGGGCGCCGTATCATCTGCCTTAGTCTTGTGCTGCTGATCGCCTTTGGAGCAGTGCTGGGTCCTATTGGCGAGGCCACCGCCGACTCGAGGGTCAAGGCTGCGATCATCGTCGACGCGAACACGAATAATGTACTCTACTCCGACGATGCCGACGTCCTGCGCTCGCCGGCCTCTCTCACCAAGATCATGACGCTCTACGTCCTGTTCGCCTATCTGCGGGCGGGCAAGGTCACCTACGACACCGAATTCAAAGTCACGCCGCACGCCGCCGGCCAGTCCCCGACCAAGCTTGGCCTGAAGCCCGGCTCCACCATCAAGGTCAAAGATGCCATCAAGGCGCTGGTGACCAAGTCCGCCAACGACGCGGCCGCCGTGATCGCCGAGAATCTCGCGGGCACCGAGCCCAATTTCGGCCGCCTGATGACCCAGACGGCGCGGAATCTCGGCATGAAGAACACGACCTTCCGCAATGCCTCGGGACTGCCCAACGACGAGCAGCTCACCACCGCGCGCGACATGGCGATCCTCGCCATGCACATCATGCGCGACTACCCGCAATATTACGAAGTCTTCGAGACCAAATATTTCACCTACAAGGGGCGCCGCTACCGCAACCACAACCGGCTGCTGTTCGGCTATCGCGGAACCGACGGCATCAAGACCGGCTACACGCGCGCCAGCGGCTTCAACCTCACCGCGTCCGTGAAGCGCGGTGACAAGCATCTCGTCGGCGTGGTGCTCGGTGGCCGCACAGGCGCCCGGCGCGACGCGGCCATGCGGGCGCTGTTCGACCAGCACTGGTCCAAGGCCTCCAGCCGCAAGCCGAAGACCACGTCGTTTATCGCCTCACTTCTTGGTCCGCCCGAACCTCCGGCGCCGCCACCGCCGTCTCGCAAACCCGTTTATGCGCTGGCAAGCGCGGCCCCTGCGGCACGTGCCCGTGTGATGCCCGTCCCCGCTATCGCGCAAGGCGATAAGAGCAGCCCCGGTGATACGGTGCGGACCAGCCTGTCGCCGAACCGGCCGAGCCCACGTGGCGGCTATGCCGGCACCTATCATGTGCAGGTGGGCGCCTTCACCTCCCAATCGGATGCGCAGAATCGCTTGGGCATGGTCCAGCAGCGGGCCTCGAGGCTGCTCGATGGGCACCTCGCCTTCACTGCCACCTTCATGCGGGGCTCCACCGAATGGTACCGCGCCCGCTTCGCCGGTTTTTCCAAGACCGATGCCCAGTCGACCTGCGAGGCCCTGAAGCGCCTGCGGCTCGAATGTATCGCCATGGCTGCGGAGTAATGACCGCTGAGTAGTGGCTGCTGAATAAAGGCCATCGGTTAAAGCCGCCTAGCTGCCGAGTAAGACTTCCTTCGCCTCGTTGATCCGGGCCGCCAGATAGGTCGAACCCCCGTGATCGGGGTGCATCTTCTTCATCAAGCGGCGATGGGCCTGACGGATGTCGTCCTCCGAGGCATCCGGCCCCAGTTCAAGCACCGCCCGGGCTTCCTCCCGGCTCATCCGCCCGCTTTTGGACCGCGCCCGGCCGCGCGCCGCCCCCTCGGTCTCATCGGCGCGCTCGCGCCAATCGGCGACACGCCAATCCAGATAGGCTTCCATCAGAGCTGCCTCCTTCAGGCCGTCCGTGGCGAACTCCTGATAGAGCTCGATCGTCTCCCGGTCGCTCAAGGACGAGAGCGAGCGGCCAGCAAACCGCCCGGCAAGACACTTTCCGTCCATGTAGCCGCTGTCATGATCGAGCTCCATCTCCAGCCGTTCGGTCTCCACATGAGAGCTCTGCCCGGACGATTTCTGTGCCGTCCCGAACGCGCCACCGAGACCCGTACCGCTTCCGCCGCTGACCAGAGCCAAGGCGAAGGCCGCGAGAGGAATGGCGATGGGAAGAGCCCCGCGGAGCGCGAGGAAGCCTGCGACGCCGAACAGCGCCACGCCGCCCACCTTCCGCAAACCGAAGGCAAGCTTCCGCGGGTCCACATGCGCGACGAGCCGCGCGCCCAGGATCAGAACGACGAGAAGTGCGCATCCGGCCAGAAAATAGACCATGCTAAACCGTCATCCGAGCTGCTCGAGCAGACGGACCGCCGCGCCGCTTTTTGAGGTCTCGAGCGCCTTGCGCCCGCCGGTGGCATAGACCGCCACGGCCGTCAGGAGCTCCCGGAGCTGAGCGGCCGAGCCCGCATCGAACCGGCAATGGGCGCCGCGCGACAACCGCGCGATCTCCTTGAACGCCCGCGCGGCCCGTGGGTCGTCACCTTCCTGAAACAGGAACACAGGCACGCCAACCAGCCCAAGCTCACCAGCCAGCTGGCTCAAATGGTCGACATCCTCTTCCATGCAGTCGCCCACATAGACGAGCGCGTTGACCTTCCGCTTTTCGTTCTCCTGGCGCGCATGGGACAGCACCTTGCGGATCTGGGTATGGCCGCCCTCGCAATGGACCTGGCGCATGAGGCTCGCCAACGCATCGGTGTCGCCCACCCAGCGGCTGGCCCGGCACTCGTTGAAGCCACGAAAATACATGAGCTGGATGTCGAGGCCGCCCACTTCCTTCACCGCGCTGAACAGCTCGCTTTGAAGCGAGAGCGCCAGATCCCAAGTCGGCTGACGGCTCATGGTCGCGTCCATGGCGAAGATCAGCCGGCCACGCCCGGACGCCGCGGGCTGCAAGCCCCGCACCTGGTTCAGAAAGGCATCGACCTCGGTGCGCGAGGACGGCTTTCCCGCCACCTCGCCGGTCTTGGTCTTCGCTGGGGCCTTAGCTGGGGCCTTGGGCTCTGCCACGAACACGCTCCGCCATGCTGCTCAAATCCTGAGAAAATCTAGCCTCCTGGGTATAGATGGACCCTTTAAGCGCCAACGACAATGCCGCAGGCCTCAAGCCTCCTCGCCGCCCGCCTTCAACAGGCTGGCATTGCCACCCGAGGCGGTGAGATTGGTCGTCCGCACCGGTCCCAAGGCAAAGGCTTCCAGATAACGCGGGCCACCCGCCTTGGGTCCGGTGCCCGACAGCCCCTCGCCGCCGAAGGGTTGGACGCCGACCACGGCGCCGATCTGGTTCCGGTTCACATAGAGATTGCCGACTTTGACGCGTTCCGCGACGAAGTCTGCGGTGGCCTTGATGCGGCTGTGGAGCCCGAGCGTCAGCCCGTAGCCGGTTTCGTTGATGGCGGCGCAGACCTCGGCCAGGCGATCCCCGTCGAAACGGACCACGTGGAGGATGGGCCCAAAGACCTCCTCCTTGAGTATTCCGATCTCCGGGATCTCGTATATGGCGGGACTGACGAAGGTGCCGTGGCCGTCTCGCGAAGGCGGGTCGAACAGCACGCGGGCGTCTTTCCGCATCTTCGCCTTATGGGCCTCCAACCCCGATTTGGCGTCGGCGTCGATCACCGGCCCGATATCCGTGGCGTAGTTGAGCGGATCGCCGACAACAAGTTCCTGACTGGCACCGACCAGCATCTCGATGGTCGCATCGGCAATGTCCTCTTGCAGGAAGAGCACGCGAAGCGCCGAGCAGCGCTGGCCGGCACTGTCGAAAGCCGAGACAAGCGCATCGTCCACGACCTGTTCGGACAGTGCCGATGAATCCACGATCATGGCATTGAGCCCGCCGGTCTCGGCGATGAGTTTGGGGATCGGTCCGTCACGCGCCGCGAGCGTCCGGTTGATGGCGCGGCCGGTGTCGGTGCCGCCGGTAAACACCACCCCATCGACGCGCGCGTCGGCCACGAGCGCCGCTCCCACCACGTCGCCACGGCCCGGCAGAAGATGCAGCACATCATCGGGGATGCCGGCCCGGTGCAGGAGCCGTACCGCATGCGCCGCCATCAAGGGCGTTTGTTCGGCGGGCTTTGCCACCACCGCGTTGCCGGCCGCGAGCGCACCCGCGATTTGGCCGGTGAAGATGGCGAGCGGGAAGTTCCACGGCGAGATGGCTGCGAACACGCCTCTTCCGTGAAGCGATATCTCGTTGCGCTCGCCGGTCGGGCCGACAAGGACGCGCGGCATTTCGAACTTGGCGCGCGCCTCCGCCGCGTAATAGCGCAAAAAGTCCACCGCCTCGCGCAAGTCCGCCTGGGCATTGGGGAGCGTTTTCCCGGCTTCGCGCACCATGAGCGCCATGAGGTGCGCTTGATCCGCCTCGAACAGATCGGCGGCGCGTTCCAACAATTCGGCACGCGCGACACCGCCTCGGCCGTCCCAGGCGTCAGAGGCACTTTTGGCCGCATCGAGCGCCGCGTCGATGGCCGCCTGGTCGGCGGTGTGGCAGGTTCCAACCACCACGCGGCGATCATGAGGCGACGTAATCTCGATCACATCCCCGCCGGTCTCAACCGCCTTGCCTGAGACGATGGGGTTGGCGGCCGCCGGCGCCGTCAATGCATCCTTGATGGACCGCAGCAGTGGAGCGCGCGTGTCGGAGTCCCACAGCGGTAGGCCGAGACTGTTCTTTCGTGCCGGCGCAAACAGCTTCGGCGGCGGTGGAATCAGCGGATTGGCTTTCTCCGTTAGCGCCGCGGCTTTCTCGACCGGATCGGCGATGATGGCTTCGATCGGCGCCTCATCGTCCGCCAGGCGATTGACGAAGGAAGTGTTGGCGCCGTTCTCCAGCAGCCGCCGCACCAGATAGGCCAGCAGATCCCGATGCCCGCCCACCGGCGCGTAGATGCGGCACGGCTTGCCCAGGGAGTCTGGGTCCACGATCGCGCTATGCAGCGCCTGACCCATGCCGTGGAGCCGCTGGAACTCGTAAGAGCGGTCGCCGGCAAGCTCGGCCACGGCCGCAATGGTCTGTGCGTTATGGGTGGCGAATTGCGGAAAAAAGCAATCGGGCCGCGCCAGCAATGTCCGCGCCGCGGCGAGATAGGCGACATCCGTGTTCACCTTGCGCGTGAACACAGGGTATCCGGATAGGCCCTGCTCCTGCGCCCACTTGATCTCGCTGTCCCAGTAGGCGCCCTTGACCAGACGCACCGGGATGCGGCGCCCCGTAACCTCCGCCACGCCCGCCAGCCAATCGATCAACGGCAGAGTACGCTTGGAATAGGCTTGCACCGCAAGCCCCAGGCCGTTCCAACCGGCCAGATCGGGATCGGTGAACAGCGGTTCCAACAGCGAAAGCGACAGGTCGAGCCGCTCCGCCTCCTCCGCATCGATGGTCAGCGGCAGCCACGCCTCGCGCATGGCCCGGGCAAGGGACGTCAACCGCGGCACCAGCTCTTCACGAAGCTGGGCCTCCTGCGAGGGGACATAACGGGGATGCAGCGCCGAGAGCTTCACCGACAGACCCGGACGAGCGTGCAGCGCTTCGTCCGTGCGTGCCTCTAGCACACCGGCCCACGCGGCAATTGCCGTAGCGGCCTCCGCGTAGCGCGCTGCGTAGCGGTCCGCGTCCTCGGCGGTGCGCGCCGCCTCACCCAGCATGTCGAAGGAAAAGCGGTAGCCTTGGCTCCGCTCATAAGCGGCGTTGTCCAACGCCGCTTCGATGGTCTCGCCGAGCACGAACTGGTTGCCCAGGATGCGCATGGCCCGGCGCATCGCCTCGCGGATCACGGGCTCTCCGCTCCGGGCGATCAGGCGCTGCAGCCGGGCGCCGAGATCGGTCCCGCCGTCCTCGCCCCAATCGACCATATGGCCGGTCAACATCAGCCCCCAGGTGGAAGCATTGACCAGCACCGACTCCGAATGACCGAAATGCCCTGCCCAATCGCCCAGGCCGATCGTGCCGGCGATCAGGCGGTCGGCGGTGGCCGCATCAGGAATGCGCAGCAAGGCTTCGGCGAGGCAGAGCAGCAGCACGCCTTCCTCGCTGGAAAGCCCGTACTCGGCAAGGAATGAGTCGACGCCACCACCTTCGTGCCGCCCGGCGCGCGCCGCCTCGACGAGGCGCGTGGCGACCGCCTCGATACGCCGGCGCTCCTCGTCGCTGAAACGCGCCTTCTCGATCAGCGCCGCGACCAGCGCGTCCTCGTCCGCCAGCAAAGCCCCGCTGATAGCCTCGCGGCCAAGCAACGGGGTAGTGGCGGCAATGTCCATTCGAGGCGCGCTCATAGGGCCAATTTAGCCCTTCCGGCCCCATCCTACGAGACGCTATGGTCGCGGCCCTCCGGAGACCCATTTATGACGCGCGCCATCGATACCGTCAGAACCGTCCGCGACCTGCGGGCCCATACCGCCGCTTGGAGAGAGGCCGGCGAGAGGATCGCGCTGGTGCCCACCATGGGGGCGATCCATGACGGGCATCTGTCTCTAGTGAAGCTGGCCAAGACGCTCGCAGACCGCGTGGTCACGTCTTTGTTCGTGAACCCGCTCCAGTTCGGCCCGCGCGAGGATTTTCATGCCTACCCCCGCGACGAGACGCGCGATGCCACGGTTCTCGCCGCGGCAGGCAGCGACCTCCT
>Ga0114919_10000908_pt1 | contig 23659 bp, 16 predicted proteins | sample BlataG_FD_88682 | JGI IMG/M metagenome (GOLD analysis project Ga0114919, IMG submission 88682) | Deep subsurface microbial communities from Black Sea to uncover new lineages of life (NeLLi) - Black_00105 metaG | ecosystem: Environmental > Aquatic > Marine > Oceanic > Sediment | place: Atlantic... | reverse complement strand
GGGTGAGGGGTGGGTAGGGGGGTAGGTGGGGGGGGGTGGATATGGAAATGTGATGTGCCTGTCCTTCTTGTTGACCAACTTTTTAATTTAATTGAAGATGTAAAACCAACCTATTAAATGTCTAGAAGATACCTCTATAAGTCTATCTGTTTTTTTTCTTTCTTATTCCTTACACGCATATCCCCAAAACAGTTCTATGCCGAGGATCAGACTCCACTGTATTCACCCCACTGAATCCCCACCTCTTCATACACTCCTCCACATCATACGCATAATAAGAATCACTATGCGGTTCAGTACTCTTCATCAATGTAAACAACACCGGGGGCAGCCCTTGGATGACTTTAGACCGGGGATTATTATCAGCTATAGCCAACACACCTCCTGGAGAGAGCAGGCGTTTGGCTTCTTTGACCAAGTTGTCGATTATTTCACCTGGGCATTCGTGGATGATGAATTGCAATGAGATGAGGTCGAATGATGCATCTGGCAGTCCGGTGGATTCAGCGTTGAGGTGGAGGTAGTTGATTCGTTGACGAGGGGTGGCAGCTAGTTCTGCTTCTCTAAACATAGATGTCGCACTACTAATAGCAGCAGCTACAGGCATAATACCTCCTTCTTTGTCTTTTTCTTTTTCTTCTTCTTCTTCTTCTCTAAACAGTTCCTTTTCTCTAAGTTCAGCTATAGCTAGAAAGTATGGAGATAAATCTATGCCAGTGATGGATGCTTCAGGATACTCTGCTGCTAGCCACCGTGTACTCACTCCTACAGAGCACCCCACATCCAGCACCGACCCAACATCTTTCCCACCTTGTACTCCATTTCTTTCTTCTCTAAAAGTGTTGACTGCATCAAGGATACCCCTTCTGAGACGTTTCTGAGCAGCTTCTGGAGTCAGTCCTGCTTCATCCTTCCATACCCTCAGGGCCATGGCCTGTGTTGCCGGCTCAACTTCATAGGCAGCAAGCCAAGAGAGGTTACCAGTGTCGTAGCCGTGAAAAGGAACGGTGTAATACCCAGGAAGGTTGGCTGATAAGGAGGGATCTTCTAAGTGCGATTTGATGGAGTCCAATTGAGGGTGGATGGATGAAAGCGTGGTGACTGCCTCAGACCAAGGGACACCATTCTTCTGAGCGGTGGATTGGATTGCATTCTTTGCGAAGATTTTCATGACGCCAAAGAGCGGAGGGAAGTTAATGGCAGCATTGACGGCCTTGCTCAAGAGACCCTCGCCTGTCCAGTCAGGCATGGCTTTGTCGGATGCATTGGTTTGTTGTGCTGTACATTTGATAATGGTTCTCCTCTTCCTCCTTGAGTTGCCAGCTAGAGTTGGATTGACAGATGGCAATTGAGGTGTTGCAGTCGTAAGCATCGCTTTTGGAGGGTATATCAGCATATCAATGAACTATAGATGTTGTGCACCAAATTTTATAATTGAAATGATGCTACATGTGTATAAAACCCTTGCACTTATCTGAAACACAACTTGTCTTATCTCATGCACAAAATCATCTGAATGGTGACAGATCAATTGCAATTTTAATATCCATTGATAACCTGGCAATCTCGGATACTGAATTTCTCTACTTTCACGATGATAAATCACTAGTCGTTTCGGAATAATCTATCTAATTGCCATCGTTTCGTTTCATAGCATATGACCATGCTCCCATCATCAATGCTCACGCATCTTAGTGCTTGCAACCGTCTATCTTACAGAATTCTACGAGTATGCGCCACAGCAAAGGACGAAGACGCATCCCCTCCACCGACAGGTTTGAATCGTCGCCAGTCACTCCTTCTCACTGCCTTGGCCTCCTCCTCCACCCTCCTACCCCTCCCTTCCCCAGCCACCCCCACCCCAGCCACCAACAGCAACCTAGAAGACATCATACGAGCTGCAGAGCCCATCTGGCCTCTCTCCACCCTCCCCGTCAATCTCCCCGACTACCGCCAAAGAGGCCCCTATCAACCCGCCACCCTCCCCACTCTAGAACACATCTGCTCCACATGCTTCCCTCTCTGTCAAAGCGACAAATGCATCATCCGATTATTTGTCACCTACCCTAAAGGATTCCAATTAGTAGGCATCAAACCACCCTTCCCCCTCGTTGTAATTACCCCAGGATTTCTCATCAATGCAGAACAGTACCTCGATTATGCCTCCCAACTTGCCAGCTGGGGCTACTGCTGTGTAGTGTATGATAAACGAGAACAGGCACTAGATGCAATGACTGATACACTCTGTATTAGGTTTTTAAAAGAAGTGATAGATTGGTGTGGAAAGGACCCGGTACTGAAAAAGCTGACCGATGTAGAGAGCAGAGGGGTACTGTTGGTGGGGCATAGTAGGGGAGGGAAGATATCCACTCTGGTGGCCGCTGAGGATCCTAGGATAAATGCATTGTTTTTGATTGATCCAGTTGATATAACAAGGTATGCTCCTATGGGACCTGACTTTCCAAGTGCAATTGAAAAACTCCGTAATAACAGTAGTGGTGGTATTGTTGGAAAGAGGAATCCTCTTCCGGTTGGAATTATAGGAGGTGCCTTGGGAGGAGATTGTGTGCCCAAAGACTCCAATTACAATGTGTATTACGATGCATCACCGGGGCCAACATGGTTGGTAGAACTGAAGAATGCAGGGCATCTGCAGTACCTGTCTAATAGAGAAGCAGTACCATTTAATAATTTCTGTGCAGCCGGGGGGGCTCCTGATAAGGCGGTGGCTTCTGTTACTCAGACTATGATGGTTGCTTTTGCTGAAGCCTTTGTTAGAGGCTATGGTAACGATAATGATAACGGTAGCAGTGGTGATATTGATACTGGTAGTGATAAGAGTAATGATAAGAATACTAAGACTAGTCGCAGTAATAGTGATGAGGTTAACAAAGCAGGAAAAAAAAGTAGAGAAACAGGAGGAGGAGGAGGAGGAGGGTTGAGAGTAGGAAAAGATGATGAAGGAGATCTCAAAGCTGGAGTAGCTGGATTTGATGTAGCTGAGGCTCTCTTCTCCAGCGAAAGTGCTGCCCTTGGTATATTAATGGGAGCCGATGAGGATAGCAGAGTTGGGGGGATATTAACTAGATTGAAGAACTATTTATAATTAAGTAAATGAATTCGTGAATGATTGATAAAACAAAGAAGCATGCTTGTGAATAAGAGCCCAAGTAAGCACCTATGTATACATGGCTGGAAGGAGGAGGGCACACAGGGGGGGGGGGACTCCTTTGGTTGAGTAAAGGTTTGAGTTTTAGTTCTTTTAGACACATTCCACACACAGTAAAGTATCAATGGTGATAAGATTAGCATTCCCACAGCTGTGTAGACAGCCCCTGCCCTTATTCTCACGTAGAGATGGATTCAATTAATTCAATCAATCAATCAATCTTTTACCTGGAATGAACTAAGAAAGTAGGATAGATGGAGGTATTTGCTTATTAGTAAAAAGGGCATGTATGTATACATGTAGGTTGATTTACAAACACACAAAATGACGGATAGAACATCTCTATGTTCCATCTCTACGTTTCTTTTGTTCTCTAGTTTAATTGATGGCCTCATCATTAAAATCAGCATCAATCTCTTCTAGTGCTGAGATAGTCTCTGACATATCCTGAATGTCAAAAATACCTTGATCATCATCATCATCATCAGGATTGGCCACATCAAGAGTTTCAATATGAGTTTCTTCCACTACTGCTGGTTGTGGTTCTGAAGGGTCACTAGTGCCACTTTGCTTCTTCTTCTTCCCTTTATTCTTTCCCTCCTCCTCTCCACTACCACTTGCACCACTACTATTCTTCTTCACTCTCGGTACATGCTCCACTCCTGGGAAACATTTCAACGCATACTTCCTCATTTGACCTTGACCTGTAGGAAGATGAGCACACCAATCACTATGTGTCGCTGTGGTAAAACCCCCCTTTTTGGTAGTGTCATAAGGCCACCCCTCTCCTACCTGGAGGTCATTGGCTTTTGCTACCACCTCGGTTGTGGTGGCACCAGAGGGGCCCATTACCATGAGAGCACGGACTAGGACGTAGTGGTACTTGCGTTTTTCTGATGACAGGAGGGTACGTAAAACGCCGACTTGGGCTCCATGGGCTATGCCTGCGTTGATGATGTCTTCATCTGACATTGTTGGTTCTGCCTTGGTGTTGGTGTTGGTTGGTGATGTGGCGGTGCTGGTGTCCTTGGGAACGGCAGCTAGTGGTGGGAGGTTAGCAGCAAGAGAAGGAGCAATAGCTGGAGGTGGAACTGGAGGTTTTGCCATTTCAAAACCTTGCTCCTGCTGTTGTTTTTGAGCAGCTGCAGCAGCTGCTCCCATAGCAGCAGCCATTGCTGCAATATTAGGTGCTCCACCTTGATTCACAGGAGACTGTCCACCACTCCTCTGTACTTGTTGCTGCTGCAGTTGTTGTTGTCTATGTTGAAGTAGAGCAATCTGTAATTCATTATTCAGCCTGGTCAATACCTCCCCAGAGGCATTCTCTTGTCGGGCCTTGTTCAGCTGATTTAGTATTTCTAAAGACCGCCCATCCATCATGATACTAAGCTTTGATATAGCTACATTGGCTGGACTGTTACCTGTAGGGGACGTGGCTACCATCCTTCCCCCGCCATTACTACTACCAGGAAGAGGAGGAGGACTGAGCATTTGCATTGCTAGACCAAGTGCAGCTGCAGGGCTGGCTATGGTATTATTATTATTATTATTATTATTATTATTATTATTCGCAGGAGGAACAGATGTTCTCTCTGCACCTGCAGCAGCAGCAGCCCTTTTATTATTCTTCTTATTCTCCCCAACCCTGCAAGTAGTATATATTTTCTTAATTGTATCCTTTGTCACAGTTCCTTGAGGAAACAGCCACATCAATTGATTAACAGTACCCTCTCCTGACGCTGAGTTGATCTTCAAATCAGGGGCTAATTCTGTCTTCATGTATGCATACATTTTATCTCTCACGTTTTTAGGGATTTTCTTCCACCTGGTGCTGTGCATTTCCATGATTTCTTTCCTGGCTATGAGGTCTGCTCCTTCTGCTACATCAAATGCCCCTCCTCCTCCTCCTCCTCCTTCTCCGTCGGTACCATCAGAGGTACATTTTAGTGGGATGTCACTGAGGGCTGGAGGAATGGGGGGAAGGGGTTCTAGTGTGACTTGGGTGCCAATGAGATTGCGTAGCTCTTCTAGCGTGGGAGGAGGACATCTTTCCTCTTCTTCTTGTTGTTGTTGCTGTTGTGGAGGTGGGGTTGGTGACGTCATTTCTGGTTGTTGTTTTTGTTCCTGTTGTTTAATAGGAGACTGGACTACAGCAGCAGCTGCTGCACCTAGTGTACCACCACTACTACCAATGATTGCCTCTTGTCCTGTTCCCGAAGGTTTCCTCTCCTGATTACGAAATGTTAGATTCAGGTTGCTCCTAGTGGTAAACGGCTCCATAAAGGCCATCAGTTCCGTCAGTATACGACTCTTTGCTGCAGCACCATGTGTAGACACTTCCTCAAGGAAAGTGGCAGAGAATTCTTTCAGGGCTGTTCTTAGTGGAGGAGGCATCTTCTTGGTTACCTTCTGCTTCCTGCCATCTTCATCTCCTCCTCCTCCTCCTCCTCCTCCTTCTGTTGTTGTTGTTGTTGTTGTTGCTTCTGCTGCTACTGCTCCTCCATCTTGTGTGGGGAAAGGAGGCGAGGGGAAGGAAGCCGCCAGTATTCTCAATTGCTCTATACTAGCTAGAATTGCATTAGGAGGATTGTAGGGGGCTTGAGGGGGTTTAGAGGGCTTGGTCCCACTTGGAGATACCAGCTCTCCCCCGGCTACCGCTGCTTTATTCTTCTTTTGAGCAGTGGCAGGCACTTCTTCCCCGGTTTCGCCAACTTTACGCTTCTTCTGCTTCTTCTCTCCACCACCACATTCACCTCCTCCTCTTTCTCCGTCGAGTCTCTTCTTTTTCTTTTTCTTATTCTTGTCCCCATTCATCATTACCCCGGGTTTCCCCTCCTCTTCCCCCTCCTCCTCCTCGTCCTCCTCCTCCTCCCTCTCAATTTTGCCTCTGGTAACAAAGAATCCGTCATATTTGGGCTTCCTTTTATCTGCATGTATAACTAGATCAAAGAACTCTGTGTCGTCAAGAAAATCGTCTTCATAGTCATAGTGACCCACTCCTCTGCTGGGTCCTCTGGGCTTGCCTCCTGGTTTGGTCGCTCCACCTTCGCTGCCATCACCACCGACGCCATTTTCCAATACATCAACACCGGTGGCAGCAGCAGCCGTAGTGTCTCCATTTCCTGGTTGGAGGGGATTGCCTTCTTCTTCTATGTCACTATCGCTGATATCATCTTGATCTCTCTCCTCGGAGTCTTCATCGTCGCTGCCAATGCCGCCAGCTCCGACGGCGCGTTCTAATCGACGGAGGACAAGGGTGAAGGGATTGTCAACGCCTGGTTGACGTTCACCAAACCGAGGGGCATTGAGGAGATTGTCATCAGGCTTTGCATGGTTTGTTTGGTCTTTTCCAGTAGCTTTGACGCCTCGATCTTTCAGTAACTGTGGATGTGAGTGTTGAAGGGAGGGGGAATTGGGGGTCAGAGGCAGTGGTCCGGAGGTTGGGAACGCTCGGGAAGAGTACAGTGGCTTTGGTTGAACGTACACTCTTCCAATTGACCACTTTAGGCTGGTCTAGATATCCAGTGAGATCTACATATATTTTACGGCCAGGTCCAAGGAGCTCTTGAGCTACTTCTGCGTGTGATTTAATGTCAGTGATTGCAGGAAGGTTTGGGTCTACCTCAGGAGCTGCTTTTGATGGAGTCTCTATCTCCTTATGTGGTGATATTATAAGTTCAGGGACAATCCTTTTGCGAACAGGTTTGTCAGGTGCTGCCATTTTTAAAAACCGGTGATCGAAACTGATCTTGTCCTTAAAGCAGAGCCTATTTTATTCGCAATTAAGCATTCTTGTCACTAGTACAAACTCAGTTTTCCTTGAATTATATGCACTGTTACACAGCTCGCCACAGCATGAAGAGCTGAAGAAGGTAGAGGAGGAGAAAGAGAGAGGGAGACGTCAAGCAATCGCGCCCTCCATCTCATCTCTCATCAAGCTGTAAAAGTATGTCCACTTACATGATTGGAAGGAGGACTACACACGGCAATTCCAGCCTCCTGCGCGTGCGGTTCCTTTGGGTAAGCAAAGGTTGGTGGTTTGATTCCTTGAACACATGCTCCCACACAGTAATGAATTGATGATATGAGTAACATTCCACGACTACGTAGACAGCCCTTGCCCTCACATGGAGGTGGATGCAATTTAGTATCATGTCCACTTACATGCCTGAATCAAAGAAGAGAATATTAAAAAAAAAAACAGGCTCTACATTATTGACCCCTTGCATCAGCTCTATTCTTAACATCTAATATGGTTGTAATAAATCCATCTCTAAAGCTCACTTTTATCACTCTCCACCTGAACCCAAGCGAGATGTGCTGGCTTCTCCCACTGGGTTGCCTTGGTGACCTCGTTGACATAGAAAACATTTCCTGTTTTTTCATCAACAGCTGAAGTCCATTGCAAGCTGGATGGCTTCTCCCAAACAGCTACATTGGTGTCTGGGTCTATGAAGTAAGGTGTTCCTTCCTCTGCAGATTTAATGAGAGTCGAGGGGGCGATGACAGTCGGTTGGGCAGTTGAGTAAAACAAAAAGCTCGTTAAAGAGCTGTAACCGATACAGTGAGTTTGTAGAGATGTGGTGGGTGTAGATCAACGTACCGTTCTTGAATTCATATAGAGGAGTCTCCCATTGAGAAGCCTTTGTTACCTCATTATACCAGAAATGAGTGGGTTTATCTCCCTTTGATTTCTTAAACCATGATGACCAGAATGCATCAGTCTGTTGCACTTGGGCAGCGCAGAGCAGTGAGAAAAGAGCCAAGAGAACAACTGCACGTCTTGCCATGATCAATCTTGCTTTCACCGCACTCAAGTGGTTGAGTTGTGTTTTAGCCAGAATGACAAAATCTAACAGGTAAATAATTCACGAATTTACAGATTTCATGCAGGTTTACGTCTCTATCAAGGGTTCTGAAGTCTGTCACCCACCTCTTTCGTAGCTCCAGTTCCGGATCCGTCACCGAATCTCTCTCCCTGTACTGTCACAAACAAAAGAGATAAGACAACAACACACCTCACTGCCCCACTACATGAATCTATTCATGAACCTCACCAACATCTTCCCCCTCCATCTCCTCCAACAAAGACAACACCCCTTCTCCACCTCCCTCTTCATCCTCATCATCACCATTACCATTACCATCTCCTCCCTTCCTAGCCGCTGCCCAACCACCATTGAACGCATCTCCTTCTGTACTCACATAAAACAACATATCATCAGCCATTTTACCATCCACACCTTCCATTCCATCTTTTTGTTCCCCAAGAATTGTTGTATTACCATGAACACCACCACCAATAGCAGAAGAAGATGCAGCTGCAGTGAAGAGCATGTCAACATCACGTTCAGAAGCCACGTGTATCAAATGTGCAGACAAACCTTCCCAATTCCCACTCTTCCATGCTTTGATTGCTGCTACTACTACTGAACTAGGAGGACAACTTTCCAACCAATTTCCTATGTCCATTAAAGATAAAACTGTGGCGTCATATTCTTGTCCTCGTGCTGATGATAATCGTAATGAAACTCCTCCTGTTGCTGTTGCTGTTGCTGTTGCAGCAGCTCTAGTCAGTATAGATGCACTCTCTACTGGATTGCTATCAGCCAACAACTTGGCAATAACCCTTGCTGCTTTCAGTCGTAAGAAGTACAAGGCAATACCATTGGGTTCCCGTATTGTAAAGTACTGCAATGCACCTTTACTACTAGTGGTACTGCATTGGTGTACTGCATTATATAAACATACAAGACACCTTACTCTCAACTGATCATTATCATGTGATGAAGTAGTAGCAGTAGTAGTAGTAGTAGTAATAGTAGTGCTGCTTTGTGTCAACTGATGCTCCAAGAGACCATAGATGCCATATGGACTGAGTGATTTAAGATTTAAGACTGCTTGGGCAGACACACTGGCAGTTATGGTTGCGTTCTCCTCCTCCCTGGCAGCAGCAGCACTATGGATTGTTGCCAGTGCATGTAAATAAACCAATTGACCACATGTTCTTCTTGCTACATAAAGAGAGCCATTATTATTACCGGCAGCATCAGTGTTGTCTTCATTGCGTTGAAGTTGAGAAGTAAAACCAATCCAATCGTACTCCGTTGATGGATCTGTTCTACTACTTATATGGGCTGCTGAGAGGGTTGCACCTGTTATTGCAATCTGTACTGCTCCAATTGTTTGTAGTATACTATTTGCCAGCTGCATCCATTCGTTTTCATCATCAGTAGCTGCATCTACAGCTTGAGATAGGTAGGAAAGAGGCACATCAAATGAAGCTGCAGCAGCTGCTGGGTCTCTAACAAAACTGCACAGTGAGCCGACTAATTGGGTTGCTTTGCTGGCTTGCTCCAATAGCTCTTCCACTGACGAAGACTTCTTCTTAACTGAAGAATTATCCTTCTTTCCATCAGCACTACTATTATTAGGTTTGCCGAATGTGTGAAGTGCGTAGGCGCGCAGGAAGGAGAGAGGAACAGGAGCTCGCGACAATAAAAGGGCTAATTGATCCTCTTCACTTTTATCTTGGAATGATTTTATTGCTTCAAAGTAAGTATCGTCTAGAAATGTATCTGGTGCAGGAAGAGAAGAGGAAGAATCAAAAATTGAAGCAATAGCGTTTGTCGTTGGTTTTGTCGTTGTCTTGGCAGTTTTGGGAGCAGGAGCTTCTTTTTCAGCACGTTTGGGTTTCTTTCTAGATGCTCCCTTGGAAAGTTTCTCATAGAGAGAGTCCGCATAGTGGCCTAGTTTACTCTGTATATGCTTTTTAGGGGCAGCATTTGGAAGGGACTCTAATGCAGTGCTGAGAGCGAGCTTGACTTCATCGGCCTGGACATAGAGAAGGAGGGGAGAGCGTCAGTGAGAAAATGGTTTGGAGTCGGATGATTACAAGAGGGTTTGAAATCTGGAATCCTAAAACACGTACCTTCCAGTCATAACTGCCACGTGCAGATAAAGCTTCGGCCAATTTGGATAGAAACATATCGGCATCATTATTATTATTGTCATCTGGGGATTGTTGCTGGTCATCCTTCCTGCCTGAATTCCTACTAGAAGTTCGTTTAGGTGCCATTATGGGAAGGTTCTATCTCTTTTGTATATTGATTGCAATGCATGCATTCCCTTGAGTACAGCAAATGAAGAAGTCAGAACGACGGTGCATGGCCATATTATGCATGGGTCGACGATGAACGACCAGTCGTGACAATCCCTCTCTTTCTTAATACATTCTTCTTCTTACTGTATATGTAATCTTCAAAACTATGTCTTATGTATTATCATTAAATCTTCTCTTCATATGTAATACCTAAGGCTATTCACCCCCTCTCCATCTCCCTCTCTTTCACCCTTTTCTAAGGACAATTAAGGCTCTCTCTGGTCGACACCCCCGTCTTTGAATTTGTCCCATCAGCAATCTTGCACAAACTCATAGCCACATCCTTCCTAATCAATGCATCCGTAAAATCAGCCCCAGTTATCGCCTTTACTCTCTGAAACTGAGCATTCGTCAGCAAAGCCCCTTCCAAAATAGCATCAGACAAGTCAGAGTTTTCCAAATCAGTGCTCTCCAAATCTGCTCCGGTTAAATTAGTACCTACAAACTTAGTTTCAGCGCAAATAGCACCAAACATAGTGACTCCAGTCATATCTGCCCTGGTAAAGTTGGCACCTCTGAGGTCAGCTTTAGTTAGTTTTAGTTTTCTCAAATCTTGGCCAGTGAGATCCTGATAGGCGAGGGAGTTTGAGAGCCCCCCCCCTCCTGAGACTGCCAGGGCTGGTAGAGAAGGGTTGAGGAGGATGAGAGCTGCTGAGAGTGAAGTTCCAACTATACGTTGGACTAAGGTTGAGGTGGTTTTGGTGGTTGAGGATGATGATGTGGATGAGCAGATGATGATGGGGGAGGGAGGAGTGATGGTTTTACGACTCTGTGTGTGGGTCGGGGGTGGAATGTGATGAGAGTGGTAAGGAATGAGGGAGGGAGGGTGGATTAACGTGTCGAAATAGTCTATTTAAAGAGTTCTGATACTTACATTGATGAAGGATGGTCGGGTTGTGGTCAAAGAGGCGCTAGTGAAGGACATTCTGTGGTGAAAGATGAGGTAGATGAGATTGTATCGATAAGAAAATCTAGTTGCCCAAGGATGTGGATTTTTGCAACCTGTGATAATGTGGATCGTGCACTTGCAATTGACCTCGTCAGAATATCTGCACTCCCTTTTATTATTTTCCCATTTTTTTACCCAACGACCAATCTCTCTCTCCTGTGAGGCATAAAAAAAGCAAGGTTCCCACCTGGCATGTTAATTATTAATCCTCACAAGTACCCATTTCAGACACCATTTCCTGAAATAATGAGACCCGCCATGCCTGCCATAGTTTAATTGGACCACACAGATCATTTCCCAGTTTTCAAACACATGCTGGGAACAAGTAGGTTCTTGGGCATACCTGTCCGCAGGATATTTAGAGCGGTAAGTCGTTATTATAATCTTCTTGACACATCAAGGATGTGCTGAGCACCTTTGACACACAGATGAACATGGATCAATCTTACCGCTCCTCCTTTCTCGTTCCCTCCCCCAACCGACCCTCACTCCTCTCCATCTTCCTCCCTCTTCTTCCCCAAGGTATGGATCTTGCTAACCTTCTGCACCTTATCCGCCCTCCCATGGATGATCATAGAATTCAGAAAACACGACTATGCAGTTCATTACCAAGCATGGTTCATCGCCGGCGTCTTCGTCATTCTGTCCGTTTCCGCCTCCATCTATGAAGTGGCCATGCACCTAGAATACTATAGCAGACCTCGCCTACAAATCAGAGTCATTAGAATCCTCTGGATGGTCCCTATTTATGCAATTGACTCCTGGATGAGCTTGAGATTCAAAGAAGCTAGATTCTACATAGATCCCATTAGAGAATGTTATGAAGCATTTGTCATCTACAACTTCTACTGCTATCTGGTGGCATATCTGGAAGATGAGTTTGGTGATATTATAGCATACTACTCTACTAAGGCAGATGTGCCTCATGTGTGGCCTGTAGATAGGTTTCTATTGCCGTGGAGAGCTGGGGAAGAGTTTTTTTGGGAGACCAAGCGGGGGGTGCTGAGTTACGTCGTGGCCAGGCCGCTCATGACGGCAGTCAGTGTTCTTGCCAACATAGCAGGCGTCTATCACGAAGGTGTATTCCGGTGGAACACTATATACCCATATGTCACGTTTATAAACAATTGCTCCCAAATGTGGGCATTATACTGCCTTGTATTGCTTTACAGGGCGACGCATTCAGAGCTGGCACCAATCCGTCCTCTGTCTAAATTCGTCGTCATCAAAGCCGTTGTCTTCTTCTCCTTCTGGCAATCCGTTGCCATTGATGCAGCTGCAGACTTTGGCTTAATACATCCTGCTGAGTACTCTACATATGATGCAGACGATGTCGCTTCTGGTCTTCAAAACTTCTTAATTTGCATAGAAATGTTTTTAGCAGCGTTAGCACATGCTTATGCTTTTCCTCCCCGGGACTACATGGACCCGGCCCACCCTCCGGCTGGGTTTGTGAACAATATTAGGGTGATGTTTGATGTTAGAGATGTTGTGACTGATGTTCAGGGTGTTGTGAGTGATACATTGGCCGAAACTACGACTAATTTTACTAATGCTGGGTGGAGAACTTTGGCTAATGCGAGGGAGGTGGGAGTGAAGGCACTGGCCAGGGGGGCCAAGCCATTCACTGGTGGAGGTGGTAGTAGTAATGGTAGTGCATTAGGAGGAGAAAGGAGTAGTGTGAGTAATAGTAAAGGGAATGGTGGTAATAGTGGGAGAGGAAGGAGTGGTGCATCATATGAGACGGAAGAGGAAAGAGAAAGGGTGCTGTTGCTCAGCCCTTGATGATGAGTGAGGTAATAGAGAAAGAGAGAGAATACCTGGTGTTATATTATTATTAGTAGTATTATTTCATTGCCTAGCTGTCTAACATTTTCTTTACACGCTGCTTTACTACACCTCTCTGCAGACAGACAGACACAGACACAGAGAGAGAGAGAGAGAGAGAGAGAGAGAGAGAGAAAGAGAGAGAGAGAGAGAGGAAATCGGTTCACCCTTCTTTCCTTCTCTAAACCTCAAATTTCTTAACATCCGCATTGACAGATTCGTTCGTAGGAGTGAAATCTTTGCTAGCAGCATCATTCCAATTAGTAGTCAATGACGTACCCCCACTCTGTTGGTAGCTCTTCAACATGGCCCTCCTGGTATCCTCGTCAGCATTTTGATACAGCTCTTTGAAGAATTTCATTGGGTCGTGATGTGATTCCTCTTCTTCTTCTGCTGATTTCCCTATTTTGTTCCAGTCGGTGAGGCTCTTGCCTGAGGAGTAGGGAGCTGGTGGATGCGGAGTCGCTGTTGCTGCTGCATGAGAAGAAGACACATCTGCCGCTGCATTGCCACCGCCACCATCATTACCAGCAGAAATCTTCTCCAAGGTCTTCCATTCATGTAATGGAGCTGCTTTTTTCAATTTAATCTCCACCTTACTGCTTAGTAGCCCATATTTACATTCCTCTGGTACCACTGGACCATACAAGTCCACTTTAAACTCCCAAATATCATCATCCCCCTTACTATTAGAATCTAAAGGAGCAATTCTGACATACAATGTACCCTCCTTGATATCTACCTTGACCTGTTCCATCTTCACATTTCTAGCCAAAATGTCGACTTCTACTTGATCTGAAGATTGAAACCATTGATGACGGTATCCACTCGCAGCAGTAGTATTATTATTATTAGTAGTAGTAGTAGTAGTAGTGACAGCTGTCGCTGCTGAAGAGATGGATTTATTCCAATACTTGCTGTACTCTTCATCATCAATACGGACATGTACCTTTTGAGGACCCTCCTCCTCCTGCTCCTCCTGCTCACTAATCTTAGAATTTGTAGTAGTGGCCCTTCTTCCTTGTTCCCGGATGAGTTGCTGCAACTTGGGACCTATATTTCCTCCCCCATCTACTGTATCCTTCTGGTTGTTGTGGTCGTCGAGTGAGGAAGAGGAGACTAAGGAGGATAACAGCTCTTGGTATTGCTTTAAATTGTCTACTTTGAATTCCTTGTCTCCAATGACAATTTTCCTGGGTCCATCTATTGTTTCAGTATGACCAGCTTTATTTTCACCAGTCGCAATAGTGGTAGTAGGAGGAAGGTTGGTGGTGGTTGCATGAGAAGGAGCAGGAGAGGATATGGCACCAGTTTGGTGAAGAGAAGGGTCTAATTCCTCTCCCAATTTAGTCTGACACATTCTGACCCATTCTCTAAAAGCTGCCTTGGCACGTGTACTTGTTGATTCATTGGCTTCAGCCTTGCGGAAGGCCTCCAAAGCGGCCTCGTACTCTTCAAGGTTGTAGAGAGCGATAGCACGTTCCTTGTGGGCAGCGGCAAGGGTGGGGTCGATACGGGCGGCTTCTGTGGCGTCTGCAACTGCTTCGAGGTAATGAGTGTCGTCTTCTTTGCGGTTATGTGAGCGTGCTCGACCTATGAGGGCTTGGGCTTTCAAAGAGTGATCTGTCTTTATTACCTGGACAATGGGAGGGTGAATTGTTAATTGAAATGGTATGGTAGGAAATGATGTGGTCGTTGACGTACTTGGCTGTAAATTGAGATTGCTTTATCGAAGTCTCTGGCCTTGTAAGCTTCTTCTGCATCTTGGATTGACATCTTGCTTCTTCCTGATTAAGACACGACTGATGTCACAAATTTGATATTATTGCGTTCAACAATCCGTTAGAGAGCTGTATAAAAGAGGAATTGCCATGTATCTATCTCCCCTCGCTAATCTACAAACCTCAGCATCCCCTGGCTCCCTTCCACTAGTCATGATGGTTTTCCCACCACCTTCCACCTATCATTTGGATGACCCAAGTACTGCCTTGTGCATTGACACATTCAGCACACATACACACAATGATGTATGTGGTGTTATAACCGGGCACTCAGAAGAGTGGGTGTGTGCCTGAGATGAAAAGCCTCATCTGTTTGTCATATGCGGACACTGGAAGTGATCCGGAGCGGTGGTTGAAGACATAAATGAAGAGGACAATTCAGAACATCTAACATTCAAAACTCGCTGCTGAACACCTTGTTAATCTATTGAATCGGATAATTTGGAATAGTATCGCTGCTTTAGTCAGAAAAGTTACGGAGCATAATAAATCAGATAGATTTTTGAAAGTAGAATATGGCAGACGGAAGTCTACCCAAATCCACGCTTGAAAAGTACGTCAAAGAAGCTCTGCCAGATGAATGCAAGCTAGCCAAGCCGGCCATGGACCTCGTCGTCGATTGCTGCAATGAATTTGTCCTCATGATCACCGCCAAGGCCAACGAAATCAGCGAGCATGAACACAAAAACTCCATCAACCCAGAGCACATTATACAAGCCCTAAAGGAACTTGAATTTGACGCGTACCTAGATGAAGTTAATGATGCTTTGGATGCATTCAAAGATGATAGGAAAGCAGTTAAACAGCAGAAACAAGAGAGTAAGAAGAACAAACAAGGTGTGCAGCTCACTCAGGAGGAGTTGATAGAATTGCAGAATAAATTGTTTGCAGAGGCGAGGGCAGCAGCTCTAGCAGCAGATCCTTCTGGTAACAATGATGAATAATATATATATATATATGTATTTATTGATACTGTAACATAGAGAGCACCTTTCAATAATTTGTTTTCTGGCTGCAAATGTGTGTGTGAGACCAAAGGAAGGGATCAGTCTAAATGATATGTATGTTGCATGTTTGCATACGTTGCATGAATTCTGTAATGTAGCTGCCTTTTTGACTCATAAGATACAATAATTCATCTAATTTAATGACTGATCAAGAATTATCATATATAGAAAAATTAAAAGAAGAAGGAAATGAAAAAACAATAGAAATAATTTCACATCTCACAAAACTGACTCCGCCACCACCAATCTATGCTACTACTACTCCAACCCAAACCCTTCACTATTGGAAATAGCCAACTTCAATCTATCAGCTAGTTTCTCCCTGGATCTATAACTAGGCAACAACAAGGTATTAAAACACGTATGACTCGTTGGCAACTTACTAGAATCTGGGCCATCTCTCTGTATGATGCATCTCAGATTGCCCAAACCCCCAATGGGAGCCCTATCCGACCCAGTAAAGAACTTAAGGAATAGTTTCTTATCCTCGGCATCAAATTCATTAACTACCTGCCACAGCCACTGAACCACGCGATGCTCAGCGTGGTAGCCTCCTTCATAGCGTGATCCTTTGATTAATCCGTCAAAGTCTAGGCATGGGTTACCACATACCAGGCGCTCTAATTCAGTGGCAGAGAAGAGTTGAAGAGCAGGGCCTCCACAGAGCATGAGAAAGCCTTTGGCAAATGCTTCAAACTGAGCGTGGACACTTCTGTTGAGGAAAAAGTCCACATATAGATCGACGAATTCTCTTCGGTTTTCTTCAGTTACGGGGATGTCCTCGCCACCTTGGATCAATTCAAAGGAAGTGTGTGTCCCGAATGCAGGTACTTGGACAATAAATGACTGACAGAAGACATCTTCAACTGACCCCTCCCCATCATCACCATATTGGAGCATTTGTTTCAAAGAGCGACCCAAGGTAGGCTGCATGTCTTCTAGATCCCTCAGTTTCACCTCTTGTCCGAGTACCTTTCTGTAGAGAGCCAGGGGGAGAGGGAAATCCAGCAAAACTCCATTGTAAATGGCCAGGCCAAGCACTAGTCCCAACAACATGAAGTCGTTCTCGGCTTCAAGTGAGGCTGGGTTGAACCAATAAGTTCTACTCTCTGATTGAAAGATCAACATGCCATAGTCTGGATTCAACAGTTCCGGGAGCAACAGCTGGAAAAACTCCTTTTTAACACCTCCAGCATCAATCCCATCTTCACCAATGAAGTGAACTCTCAATGGCTTGAACAGATCACGGGGCTTTTGTCTGGCAATTTCATTCAAACCATCTTCCAACAAGTGGTTTCTTCTTATCCTTACAATGCACATATCTGGGTGGACGGCGGGGAAGCCGCTTTCTTCTGGAGTTGGGAGGTTCAGACTGCCTTGTTTCCACAACCTACTAGCACCATTGCCGTTGTTGGCGGCAGATATGGCTTCGTCACCACTGCTGCCACTGATATTACGGACTATGGAGACCGTACCTGTAGCTCTGGTGGCACCTTCAGTGACCCAGGCAGGGAGGCATGGTTGTACGATGTCACTTAAGACTGCTTGTCTTCCTACCATTCTACGTTCATCTTCATGGGAGGTCAGACCAGCTGCTGTGGCTGCCGCTGTAGGTGACATACCCTCTGGGAGAGAGAGGGTGCCTGCTGCACCAGTACCGGAATCAGGTCCAGGTGCAGAAGGAGGAGGAGGAGGAATATTCGCACCTGCAGCAGCAGCAGCAGTAGTACTATTATTGCCATCTGATCGGAGAGAACTGAACAGCCAACGCAGTCCTCCTCCCTGTCTATCCCTACGGCGGCCACTATCCATTCCCCTAGCTGAATTTGGCTGGTTGTTGTTACCACCTGACAAAGGTCTGGGTTTGTCACTAGGAATAACACACTCAGAATCACCGCTACTATTCCTACGGCTACTCCTGCTGCTTCCTGTACTGTTGGCTTGCTCCAAACGAGAAGCAGCAACAGTCTGGTCCATCTGAATCCTTGCCTCAGTGTGCAGCAACTTGGACTTGGCTCTGGGGTTGAGCAAGAAGGGATAGGAACAGAAGGAGAAGGGACCATCAGACCCAGCATTATGCTGAGGCATGTCGTGTGTCTGTCTCCAAGCCACATAGTGATCCAAGACATCCAATTTTTCAGATATCAGCTCATTGTAAAAGCAGTCTGGAGGCAGTTTTCTTCCCAATTGATTTGCTTCTTCAACTTTAGCCAGGACTTTGATCACATTCATCACAGATACAGTCAGCTTCTTGGTGGCATACAACTCATCAGTCAGATATTTCTGCAGAGGACGGACAACTCTCTGTTCCAGCAGATCCGGGGGGTATTCTGCCCACCACTTGACGAGTAGGTGTCTGCAGGAGGAAGGGGCTGCCAGTACGGCATTGCACACACGAGGAACGAGGTTGTTGGCTCCACGGAGATCTCCCAACAGGTGACTCTGCATGGCTGCCAGCAGGACTTGAGCACGCTCTGGGGTGCCCAGGAGACGGATGTTCCTCTCCATTTCCAGGATCAGAGTGTCCATTGCTTTTTTGAAGGCTTGGTAAAGTGGCTGTTGGGACAGAGCGGTAGCAGTGTCTGAATTGCGATCAGGAGAAGCAGTTGCAGATGCTGTACCACTGATATTATTCTTGTTGATTCCAGTGCCAGAAGTAGCACCAGCCAAAGAAGATGAAGTGGAAGAGGCAGAACCAGACGTATGCATCCCTCCTCCTCCTGCTCCTGCTGCAGTAGTAGACGTAGATGATGACGTATTGGCAACAGCCGCCGCCGCAGCTGCTGCAGCATACGAAGCTCTGCTGCTTAGTGGAGGCTCCAGCTCCAGTATCGCCTTTTGCATGGCCTCCAATCCTTGGACATCGATGCCCACAGTGTCGCACATCCCGAATGCAGCACTAATAGCAGCAGGCGAGCCAAACACTCTTTCTACTGCTGATGCAATAGGGGGGATCATGTGAGCTGCAGCGTCAATGTTGGGGGCCTCTCTTGCAGTCATGACGGCATCTTGGAGGCGTTCCCATAGGTGAGGAGCAGGAGGTTCTGGGAGCTCATCTGCTCCCCGAGTAATGAAGGCAGAGCTGTGGTCTGCAGCTACTACCAGGGATACAACAGGGACTTTCGCTCCAGCTGGTTGGTTTTCAAGAAAGGAAAGATGCAGCAAGGTAGGTGTGGTCACCGCTCTCAGTTTGTTGTTGTTGTTGTTGTTTGTAGTGCTGGTGCTATTATTTTCAACAGTGCTATGTTCTTGATTTAATGCTATAATTTGTGTATCATCATCACCGCCACCACCACTTCCTATTCTTGTAGTAGTCTCTTGCAGAGAGAGGGAAGCTAGAGAGGCATGTACATCGTCCTGCTCAGCATCAGGCTGAGCTCCAGGCAGCTCTCCATGTTCATTGGACCCACAACCATACACTAGTCCATCTCTACATAAGAACAGTGTATGAGTGGGACCACATGCAACTTGGCACACACCATGCCCTTGGAGATCAACTACTTCTGTCGGTAGAGAGGCAGGTCGTAATGTTCTATTCCCTAGTTGCCCTGCAGCATTACAGCCCCAGGCATATACTTCTTCATCAGTGACTGCTACTGTGTGGAACCAACCTGCTGCTACGTATCTGACACCTTGGAGAGGGACACGTTTGGGAGCTAGAACTCTGCTGCTGTTGTGGCTGGTTTGTCCTGTGTTGTCACTGATGATGCAGTCATCTTCGATTGGGGTTCCAGGCTCCCCGGAAATAGCAGCTTCGAGGACGTCCTGAGGGACACTGAACAGCCACTCTGCTGCAACTTCTACACCTACATTGCCAGTCTCGTGTAGGGCAAGCTCAGCTTGTTCAGTTGGGATACCCATTTCCATCATGGCAGTGAGAAAGCGTTGGTTCACACGACGATTCACTCGATTCTGCTCGCTCGCACTCTGGTTGGCCAGTCGCTGTTGAGCAACATCAGCAGCTGCTGGCAATCCCAACTGCCCCTTTTCATTGGCCCCCCAAGTGAACAGGAACCCATTAGAAGTAAGAGCTGCAGAGTGAGATGCACCTGCAGCTAGTTGAAGAACAGGCAGTGCCCAGAGCGCCTCTATCATGCAGGGGGAGCGGCGGTCGTTTGAATCCCCCAACCCCAGCTGCCCTCTATCATTCGCGCCCCAGGCATATACCTGGCTGGTTCCTGTGACACAAAGAGTGTGGTTTCTACCGCATTCTACTTGGGCCACCATGGCTTCATGGAGGACCTTGAGAGAACGAGGTTTGACCCAGTCTGTCTCTGACTTTTCCCCGTGGCCGCATTGCCCTCTATCGTTGCTGCCCCAGGTGATGACATCATGTGGAGTGACTGCTACAGTGTGTTCTACTCCACAGGCTACTGCTTTGACGTCCCAGCCGTAGAGGAGGTCCATTCTTTTAGGTGCAGCAGTGATGGCGTGAGAGGAAATCGTATTTACGGTGGTGGTGGTGGTGGTTGATTCGGGAGTGGGGGCGGGACAAGGGAAGCCCAGCTGGCCCTTGTTGTTAAGTCCCCATGTGTATACCTCTCCCCTCTCTCCTACACCTGCACCATGACTGCCACCTATACTAAGTGCTTTCCAAGTGAGAGCTCTGAGAGGACGAGGATCGGTGGTTGTTTGTTGGTGGTGCTGCTGTTGGTGTCCGACACCGAGTTGACCTGTTTGATTCAATCCTGTAGAAATTGGTAGGGAAAATGGGTGATAAAGGTGAGTTCATAAGTTGGGATGACGATTTATATGTTTAGAAGGTATAAAATAGAGAGAGAAAGAGAGGAGGGTATTGTTGACTGTGGAGGAATGACTTACCGCAAACCCAGCCATTCTCATGGAGAGCGGTTGAGACCAATGGACTATGCGGACTAATCTGTAAATCCGACTCGAGCTGCAAGAATCAATGAATATGGAACGTTATTCAGTGGAAATATTACGAAGAATGGATGAATAACGCTCTGTGAAAACGACCATTCCACTATTGTGGGAGACATCTGGGCGGCAGGTAAAATCTACACATGTCTTCCCAAAGGAGTGGAGATAGAGGGTTTCTCGCGATGTTATAATGACCTAGCAGTCATCAATATGCACTTGGATGCCACATTTTCCAAAGTTTTTTCATCCCAACCTACCTTTAGCTGTGAGATTCTGCTATGTTGAGGATGCACGCGAACCTTGAGCCATGGGCTCCCTACAGGAGTATTCGTATTGGTATTATCCATCGATTAAGTAATTATAAGTCAGGTCAGTAATGTCTCCTTGCAGTGTTGGACTCCCGAAAATAACCCGAGCGGTTGGTCCGCTCCTAGTTCGACATGAGAGGAGAGAGACACCGTTGGGTCTTGGGAGAGAGAGAGAGAGAGAGAGAGAGAGAGAGCCCAGTGAGGGAGGGAGGGGATATATACTTGGATATTCTGAAAAGGGGCCAGGAAGTAATGAATTTCATTTCCTGTGGGTGAACAGTGTGCTTCAAGAACATTTGCTGTTGTTGGCTACGAGAATGTGGTGGGAGAAGAGAGAGTGCGAGTGTGAGACAGGAAAAACTCCAATTTGAGTCAAATTTAAGAGTGAACCTCGGACATGCAACCTAGTTTTTAGTAATTCTTGCTTACAACAAGGTGGAGGAGCATATGTATGCTACATTTTGTGCATGAAACACTACGAGAATCGAGATGCCAGAAACAAATTGTGATTGCTGATACCTTTGAAGATATATCATACAAAGGTAACTGAGTTCGATTTAGAGGTACTTATTGTTATTACACCATCTTATACGACATCATTAGGCAAAACTAACGTCCCCATGCCTCATGCATTTCCCAAAACAGGAAGGAAACTTGGTTTTCTGGGGATACTAAATAATCGTGTGTGACAATCTTTCACCATGACCTTGAACGAAGACAGGTGTGGCTTATGCAGTCGTGCTTTCCTCGAATGCGACCTCCGAGCAAGCCCCACCGGCCCAGGAGTGCAAACGCCCACTGCTGGGCTTCTCTGCCAACAGTGCTGGCAGGTAGTCTGCCACGCTCCTTGGCCTGACTCAAGCAACAGCTCAGGACAAAATGGATCAGGAGGCAATGGTTCAGGTGGCCTTCCACCAATTGACAGAAGGGGGAGCTTTGGCAGCAGCGCTCACCAGAGGTCCTTGTCTGGCGCCATTCAACATCAAGATGACAACTCCGTTAAAGCCGGCCAGTATTACAAACAAATCCAACTACAGCAACAACAACTATTAGAGAATAACAACATGCCAGGGAAGAGAAGTAAAAGTATAGCAGACTTCCAAGGAGGAGCAGGGGCAATCAATATGCCAATGCCTCGAGGAGGCAAAGCCGCAACCGGGTGGCAATCAGCCTCCATGCCAGAGCATCCCTCCTTCCTTAGTGCTCCATCAGGTAGTAATGATCCAAGATGGGGTGTTCTAGCGGTTGCATGTTCAGGTTCTTTCACAGAGAGGAATAAAACGCTGTCGGCAGCTTTAAATGGTGCTGGGAGTGGCGGTGTTCCCCCACTTGGAAGTGGTAATGATGGTGGAGGTTACGGAGAGACCAGTGGAGCTGCTGCTCCAGCAGCTCAGCCAACAGCCATTCCATCTAGCTCAGGCCGAGGACACCACCGTCATCATCAGCCTTCATTACGGGCATCAGCCTCCCTCCCCTCCACCGGCCTCCCACCGGCCTCTGCCCCCACCTTCTCTCCATTTGAGCTCAAAAGCATAATGGATGAAGAAAGCTTGGAGCTCTTTGAAAGTCAAAGCCACTTGTTAGATGATGCATCCAAAGCAGCGCTGGCCAAACAGCGGCAATATTTAGATTGGCAGGTGCACAACTCCCTAACTGATGCTGGACCCATGCAATCAGTGTTGGAAAGGCAAGATTCTGCTGGATCGGGGAGTGCTGCTGTCAATAATAATCATAATAGTCCTGGAGATAAGAATGATACTGCTCATAATAGTAATGGCAACATCAATGGATACAATGCATCCTCCCCCCAGCACAATAACCATAGACGTAGCTACTCAACGAGCCAAATAGCAATGACACACCGCTTAGAAGACCTGGAACGACAGTTAGCAGTTGCTCAAGATAAAGAAAGACAGCTGCAACACCAGCTACAGGAATACAGGGAAATAACACATTGTAAAATGTGTCAGAATGCCTTGAGGAATTGTGTTGCGCTGCCATGCATGCATTTCTATACCTGTGATGGGTGTTTTAAAAATCATTGTACATTGAGTAGTAATAGTGGAGCAGGGCCTAGTTGTCCCATGTGTGGGATTGTGGTAACCGGGTATCAAGCTTTGATCATTTCAAAGTAGAAAGATTAGCCACTTTCCCTCACTACAATACTTTTTTTGGCCTCGGCTTTTTTAAACATTTTGCCCCTATTCGGCCATTACCCCCACTTTAGGCTCTTCTTCAGAAAAAAAATAAGGCAGCAAGAGGGAGATTAGCTCTCTGTCTATGTATACAAAATCAGAAGAAACAATATTTATTCCACAATAAAGTGTACCCTCGCTCCTCCCCCAATTTGACAGTTGAAACGAAAGTACAGAATAATGCTTGAAATGTCGATATATCTCTTTACCACCCCCACCCCAGTATACATATGGATCTATAGATTATGTTCTCCTCTGTAACCATCACGGCTTCTATTAGAAAGAAAAGAAGGCTTGCGCACAATTGTACTCAAGAGAGCAAAAATCTGCAACAACAACATAAGAAGATGAGATGGTCAACGTAAGTAAGATTGGGTTAG
>Ga0114919_10000907_pt1 | contig 23663 bp, 22 predicted proteins | sample BlataG_FD_88682 | JGI IMG/M metagenome (GOLD analysis project Ga0114919, IMG submission 88682) | Deep subsurface microbial communities from Black Sea to uncover new lineages of life (NeLLi) - Black_00105 metaG | ecosystem: Environmental > Aquatic > Marine > Oceanic > Sediment | place: Atlantic... | reverse complement strand
TATGCTGGGGGGCCTTTCACTCACCTGGGATAACAGCTCCTGCCGGCGAAACCAGCTCATTTCTCACCATGGGTGAAACGGAATGCAGTGCTTGAAACATATTAAATCAAAGGAAACATGTATGCCTGCGATTTCCTAGTTGCCAATGACCTTAAACAATACAAAGATGAAGGGATAGGTTCAATCTAGAATCGACGCAAAGGGAATGTGTTGGTAATGAGCCGCTGCTGAGTCTCACTCTAGATTTGATTAAAAGCTAAATCAATGGACCCGGAAAAACAAAGGTATAATTAGTGTCGTATCCCACAAATAAAAGCGATAATACACCTTTGAGTCCCAGGAAAATCCGACAATGTGCATTTAGGGCGACATGAGGAGCAACACCATATTTCTGTGGAAGATGATCATATTAACGCCTGAAATCCACACCACGTCTGGACACATCTGTAATTAACAGGAACATATATGTACTTACAAGTAAACGGATTGTAATGGTGCGTAAAACCGTAAGGGATCGAACGTTCCAGACTTCGGTTTATTCGATCCCTTCCAAACTTTGGTTGCCCGCTAATTATAAAATAAATAAATAAAAAAAAAAAAAAAAATAAAATAATTTTTCCTCCACTTTCATTTAATCCGCCGACATAGATACGCCATGGGTTTGGGATCTCCTGCGGAATGGAAAAAATTATTACGTGCACGTTTGCCAGGAGGATGGCTTACAAACGGACAATGGCTAAAAAAGCAGACGGAACATGCACATCTCGTTCACTATGCCCTTCTCGATTTCCTTCTTCACATACACCAGATTGCGCATATCAATATGTTAACATATGACATCTTGGTGTCCAAGTTGAAATCGGTGTTTACACACTTTATGGCTTCGTTCCCTAACCTGCATACTATGGTCATTATTCTTGATGAAGAGGAATATACGCCCTTAGGGAAAGTTCCGACACAAAAGGCTAGAAAAGATTCTTTGACGATGGAAGAAAGAAAATGTATCGTAGAAGGAGGTGTTATGGAAGAAGTTGATCATTCAGTTATTGAATCCATCGATGAAACTTTCTCTTCTCATCCGGATGTTGTGGCCTCCAAGAGAACGGCTTTCTCGGTATTCTTCTCTAAATACGTACGTACGAGAGCTCTTCGAAAAGACATGGTCCGTATGATCACCAAATGTTTGATGGAACTCGTTTCTGAAGGCAAAATACCTCTTCACATTCGAATCTATATCGACGGAATGTCTTATTCAAGCTATTATGCTCCTTCTTACTCGTTTTTCCAAACGGAAGAAGCTGCTCGTAACGGTGGTACGGGGTCACCAAGTAATATGCTAAAACGAAAGCATAGTGTATCTTCCAATGTTGGAGATATACAGGCACATGGTCATAAGGATGATGAACATCTTCGAGTATGTCGATTGGTACGTCGTGAGGAAGATGGACATGTAGAACCCGTGTGGTTTTCTGTGGAAGACGGAGACAAAGATATATTTCATGGTTTCTATGGATCCTTCGATAGACCCAACATGGGTGAAAGTGATATCAAGATTCCGTATTACTTATGGAAGATTGCGGAGATGTTACATTCTATCAAAGATGAAGAAGATGCAAAAACGAGTGTTTATGTGAGTTCTTGGGATACCGACTGTATACCTATTTCTCTTCTTGCCATGGACGATATACATCGAAAGTTTCCTTCCGTCGTCGACTCGCTTTCCGTTCTTCTCGATACGAAACAAGGCGGTTCATGTTGGGATTTAATTTCATCCTCTTCAAAAAAGAGTTCGCGTAGATCAGAGTTCAGTCTATCCTTGAATCGAAACGTTTTTCCACATGAAGATGAGTTCTTGTCCGAAATCATCAGTGTGGGACATATGGTACCGGTATTACGAAACCATTTCAGAGTATTTCATCCAGGGTTTTCATATGGAAACGAAATTGAAGTGTATTGCCTCTTCATGATTGTGGGAGGTACCGATTACGTAAACTCTCTTTCCGGAATCGGACCATCGGCCATTCGCGTGGTCTTTGATGTAGGAGGTTATCGATTACTTTCAGAAGCCGTGACATCGAGTAACAAGGATAATGATTCCTACCGCTCTATTCATATGAAATATGACGAGTCGAAGATACGTGCCTTTTACAACCTTTGTCTTCGATACAACTTGGGTGTAGGTCAAATTTCAAAGGTCAAAACCGCGATGAATAAGGAAAAGACCAAACTAACCAAGGAGATAAAGGAATTGAAAGCCACTATCGAGGCCATGACAATGACTGAATTGAGAGAAGAAGCAGAAGAAAAATTGAGGGAAAAAGAGAGAGAACGTGCATACCTCGATGGATTCCTATGGATGAGTCACCATAAATTTCTCATCGAATTGTCTACTAGCATCGAGGAGGGAGACGAGAAGGCCAAAGAGGAATTGGTCAAGTATATCGATGGGACAACCGGAATTGGACAGAAAGAAGATGGTGCATGGGAGGATATTTTTTCAAAAATGATTCAAAAACGTAGGGATCGAATCAAGAAAGCGAGGGATAAAATGGCCAAAGGGTGGAAGGGGGAAGGATCAAACCCTAGATCGATGAAAGATGAACAAATTCTAGATACATTACGTTCGGATGTGACGGACCTTTTACCTATAGAAGGAGAAGGAGGAAGAGGGGAAGAAAAGGAAGGTGGTTTGAAGGATTTGGAAACGAGGATACGTCGTGTGGTATGGAATATGATTTATTGGAAGATATCACCCTTTGTTTGTCTTCGTGAGACGAAAGCTTTTCAATCAACGGCGATTATGAAAGGCATTTCCGTATATGGATATGAATCTGTTTCTGAAAACGGTAAACGGACCATTGCCTTATCCAAAACGGTATCTCGCCCACAGAAAATTTCGTTGAAGCTCTAAATTAATATATATAAAAAAAAAAATTTTTTTGGAGTGTAAAAAAAATATGTTTTGTATTAAAAAAATTTGGTATGTTAAAATTACTACTTTGTTTATCATTTTGCCACACGCCAACGTAGAACAACGATGTCTTTATGCTGTCTTCGGGACATCGCAATTATATAACCAAAAATGGCGTGACGAGGAAACAATTGGTGATCGATGCACAGAAATTACCTGTGATTTGTTGTGCTGATTGTTTGCGAAAGGATCCTCCTGTTAGAAACCACAATATATTGAATAAGAAGCGTAGACTGTGTGCGACGCATTATAGAGAATATCGAAGGGAACATGCATGTTCTGTGGAAGGATGTGGACGGATCATCAAAAACAAAAAATCGAAAAAGTGCGCAAGGCATTTAGGTGTAGACGATGTAAGAGTGTGTGTCACAAAAGGGTGTGAAACAAGGTGTAACAAAAGGAAAAAACATTGTGATCGGTGTTATCTAAGGGAGTATAGAAGGGAGAAACGTCGAAAGGTCATAAAGGAGGTGGAAGAAGAAGAACATTGGGGTATGTCCGTGGAAAATCGGTTGGTATTCTCGACGTTGACTGCTCCTATTTCACTTCGGTCAGAAGAGTTGGGATATAAGAACTTTCCTCCCATGTCGTTGTATATTATCAATAATTTTGTCAAGGGTGTGGATGATATTACATAAACAGTTCTTTATATGGTTTATTATAAAAATAAAAAAAAAAAATAAAAAAAAAAGAACCTAAGTACCTTGTAAGTTCACTTTTCAACGGTCGTATCGATTATCTCGGGAATGGGTAACTCGCATTCGGATATTAAAGATGTTAAAGTATCCCACATAAAGGCCATAGATACACAAGGGTCCATTATCATTTACATCGAAGGACGGCGGGAACGAAAAGTCGCTGCTCTTAAAGGAACCCCTATATACGAACTCGGGAGACGTATTGCGGAAATCGTCGAGTGTGACAAGTATATCAGTAGCGAAGTGGTAAAACTTTCACATCCTTCTGCTAGGTTTTATTTTGAAGGACGGTTGAGCAAACATATGAACGATATGATGGTTGGAGAAGAGGAAGAGGAAGAGGAACTCAAATATTTAGCAATGAGAGACGGTGTGAATGAATGTAAGGAAGAAGAGAAAGTTACCGGTCCCTCCAATCCAGAAGATATCGAGGCAGGATCTACAGTAGTAGAAGAAGAAGAAGAAGAAGAAAAGGAATTGAAGAACACGGATTTTACGGAGCAGGACATTCTTCACATCGAAGCTGTCGAACGAGCTGCACACCAACAGTTTGTGTGTAGAGCTGTTTCTCAATGTACGGTGGTCACGATGAAACCATTCGTGAACGAATTCTTTTCTCGGCTTGTCGATGTGACATCTCCGTATACGATCTTTTCCGAAGACGTATACATGGTGTTTCGATTATGGATGAACACAGGCGTGTGCCAAAGCAGTTTGGTCAATTCTATCGTTCAGTTTCTTCAAGCGAAAGATCGTTTAGGTCCCATGTGGTCTATTGATACATTGGAAGGGTTCTTGATGTGTCAAATGTACAACGAATACGAAAAGATATTCCCCGAATTGGAGAGTTCACTCACTATTTCTCGATGGTATAACAATTACGCGAAAGGCGATAACAACTTATATGCCAATAATATTTACAAGTCATACAAACGTAGATCTCGGATCATCGCGATGCGAGAGATACAACGATTGTGGTTATATTACCAAGAAAAGAACGCATTGACTCGATCGATATACTCCAAGGAAGGAAAAAATCAATATCAGTTCCGTAATCCTATCGAACAAGAGGAACCTCTCGTAGTTGATGGCATTCGTGTTGGTCCGGATATTGCAAAGGGTAAAGAAAAAGACAATATATCGTACAAGAAGAGGGACATCACGGAAGAACAACGGATATTACGTGATGTACTGGAGGCTATTGCGACGGTATCTTCTAAACGTGTCGATTGTTGGGAAAAGTTTATGGATCCCGTGAGAAAGTTGATGGTCGAAGTTCGGGATATATGTAACCAAGTCGCTTTGAATCAGATCCGGCAACAACGACCGGAAGAAATAATCGATTATGACACGAGCTATCTAAAGTTTCGAGCTGGCAAAGTGGTCCCGGATGTACCACCTCCGACCAATCTTGGTGTTATGGAAACGGTCAAAACGATGTATTCTGGAGAATCTGGTTCTGAAGAACCCATTACTACCATTCCTTCTTCTTCTTCTTCTTCTTCTTCTTATTCACAAGAAATGCGTATTGCATACGACCCAGATCTACCCCATTTACCTCTGAAACAATTGCAACGACTTTTACTCTACCTCGATTTGGCAGAGAGGGGCCTTTTGTATGCGTTCAAGGCAGACGACCCTAAGATGCGTGAAGACATACATCATCCAGACTACGAAAGGTTTGGAGAAGGATCGGAATACGCGCAAGAACAAGTCATAGATGAATAATTATGAACGTTTTTTCTTTCTCGCAAAAAAAAAGTTGTTACTCGATTTTCTCTTTTGATTCTCTTTCGTTTTCCCATCAGAAAAGGTTTCACGGATCATATTTCTAATCACACTACTCTCCTCGATTCTATTCTTAACCGTATTAAACTCCAATCTAGGGTCTGTACAACATGCTGCAAATGCATAAAACATTCCATCGAGGGCATGGACTGTAGGTTTCTTTGACCGTCTTTTCTTTTCTGGATTAAACTTAGGATCTAGTGGTTCCACCATATCAAATTGATACTTTGAACTTCTATACCGTTCAGTAGTACGTAAGAGTTGATGTCCAAACGTGCTGATCCTTTTTTTCCGTAAAGTACGATTACGAACGGTCCCATGGAAAATTTCAGGGAAAAACGCAGGGAGTCGAGAAGGATCGAGGATATGACATTCAATGTCTGCCATAGAGTAGAATACTTGAATCGAACTTAATACGCAACAATTGTTAGGATTCTCATTCATCTGTTTCTCGATGATCACCATTATGTCTTGATCCTCAGGAAGGAAAATTCGAGGATGACTCTCGATCATACGTAGAATACATCGTCCAATGTTTGTTGTTACTACACTATCTGTACTAAAACACGAGATCCCTTTATCTCTTTCCTCAGGTAAGTAGGAAGCCAAATTGAAATCACATAAATGGAGAACACGATCATTGGTAACGTCATATACACAAACACCAAGATGTGTTGTTCCAGGATCAATTCCAAGAATGTACATCTATACATAGAAACGACATAAAACAACATAATCATATGCAATTCATAGGTATTGTTTTATTTTTTTTCCTTTTTGACATGTCAAACCAACACCGTACCTGTTTAAGGTCAATTACCTATATTTTTGGGTATCCGGGCAAAACACACCGTTTTAAAAATCCAGCAAAAATAGGTGATGTGCAGCTGCGCCCCTGGGGGATTTTACGATTTTTTGCTGTATATGAAGGTTTTTCAGTATATCAGCAAAATCGTCAACCAACCAACCAACCAACCATAGGTTATCAACAATGTTTTGCTGGATAGGAGAAGTTTCTTGGTTGAGGGAGAGTGGAATGGTGACAATACATCTATAAGATTCGAAAATGATTTGAAAATATGTATAACGAATATAAACAGGGCAAGGAAAAAGGACATGGGTATGTAGGCGAATAAATATATATTATGATATATATAGCTTATTTGGACATATACAGAGAAAATAAACCCGATGAAAGAAGATAGATATACCTTGGATGTTCTGGTTACAGCACCTCATTGGTGTATCGTGGACCAATCGAGAGACCGTTCGTGTGACTTGGGTACACGAGTATATGCAGAATCGATATACAAAGAGATACTCAACATCAAAGGAAAAGAACATGTTAAACTGTTTATTACGGATGTTAAACGGGGTTTATGCGATACGAACCGAAAGGGCAAGTGTATTGCGCGGTCCAAAATGATGATTGCGCTTAAGAAAGAGATAGAACGGCAGAAAAATACAAGAAGATCCAGATTTGTGCTGTTTGATATTCATTCTTTTGGTCAATATGAAACTGAAGAAGGCTATTTTGGTTTACCTGTCGGTGATACTCCTGATGTCGTACTCTTGACGTTACCGTATAAAACGGTAACCAATGTTTTGTTTGAAAAACTAAGGGAAAACAAGGTCTATGTCAAAGTAGTTAGCGGATCGAAAGTAAACAATATCATGCTGGAAGCTACTAGAGCAGGAGGACAAGCAGTACTGGTCGAAATCCACGTACCAAACAAATCGTTAATAAATGTAAATCGAAGGATAATACAATCCATACGAGAAACCGTACAAGAAATGTAGATAGATTCACAATGGAAAATAAATAAATATATATAAGGAAAAGGGGCGTGACAACCCTTTATATATTACTATGGTCAACGGTAAACACCTCCATGATAGTACCACAGTGATCGGCATTAACCGACAATAAAGAACTCTTCTCATAACGTAGCCAATTCCCTTTAATAGAAATGCATTTTTCCCCAAATTCCTCTGATAAATTCCAAATCAAATAGTCGTCTCTTTCCAGTTCCGAAAGGTAGTAGCATATCATAACGTAAGCCTCTCTCATACTTTTTTCGGTAGATACATCCGCAATGTCTTCTTGATGAAGCCCTTCGGACTTTCGCAAATATTGATATTGCTCATCCGTAAGCTCAGGAATCACATACGCAGTATATGGTTTTTCAAAATATTCTCTTGATCGGAGTCTTAACAGTAAAAAGGGGCCTTGGTGTATAATCATATTATGATATTGTTCGTGCAGCAGGAGGGGAGGTAGGAAGAATGGCTCGAAACTTTCCGATATGCCCAAATGTATTTGCCCATTTGCAAATTAAAATATATATATATATATATATATTTTAATTTGCAAATGGGCAAATACATTTGTGATAATAGGATGATTAGAGGGGAAATGACATCATATCCCCGAACAATGTCAAGTACCGTTGATCTTGTTGGTCAAGAAGATGTTCCTGCATTTGCAGATACATATGATCAATACAACACGACGTACAGAGATGCTTTGTATACCGCTGCTAAACATTGGGATGAAGTTTTGGAAAAAGAACAATCATCCATTCGAAAAGCCGAACTTCGGGTTGCACGGTCCAAGAAAACCATAGAAATTGCCAGGAAACGTAAGGCGAAGGATCTAGAGATCGTTCAAAAGGTCTATGAAAAAAAATATCGGGAATCCAAGACCATCGTTGATGATTTGGAACCTTTCTTTGGTGAGAAAGAGAAGGAGGAAAGTGTACCACGCCACGGTTTACCTGTCTGTTTGGTTTGTATGGACCTTCCACGTGACGCTGTATTTAGCAAATGTCATCACTTGGTATGTTGCATGACTTGTGCGATGAAGTTGGAGAAGAGATGCGACGGTCTCGATGGTGATCACGGACCACACAAGTATTATGAATGTCCTGTATGTCGTGTAGAAAACGGAAGGATTACAAAGATCTTCTTTTAAAAGAAAATAAAACAACGCGAATGAGACGTTTACCACATTGAATCAATTCGAAGCGTAGAAATGTATAGAGTTGTTTGTTTAAAGGATGATAATGGCCATTCGATGGGGTACGAAGTATTGGTGAACCATACTTTATTAAGTGAAGAAGTAGGTCGTGCTATCGGTCCTATAATATCTGAAGAAGCATCGACGGGAATACGAGTGTGTCATGCAGTGGTTACTCGAGTATATGAAAAGGAAAGAGGTTTAATCGAGACACGTATTACATTTGGGGAAGAAAGTGATGCGCATGCCTTGGTTTGTAAAATGAACGGGACTGTTGTTGAGTAAATCCTTAAACACGTATTGTAAAACCTATACGGTCAGAATGTTGGCAAAAGATCGACGAAAAACATTTCGATAGCATCTCATCCGTTTTTTTTACACAAACAATAACCCTGTATAAAATATATGCCCGTTTGAAAATAAATATATACATATTACTTACTCATTTACTCACTTGGGCATGTCAAACTTCACGCTTTTCGAGTACAGCCCTGAAGTGGATTCCAACATGATACATACTTTGATTAGTGAGAACGAAGCGCTAAGGGATCACATCAACAAATTGAATCAGGTGATTTTTAATTTGACGGAGGAATTGAATAATACGAGGACTGTAATTCCCGCGTGGGAACCACATGTAACGGAAGAAGAGTATGCCTCGATTTTAGGACATTAAAAAAAACCTATTAAAAAAAATCTTATTGGTTTGTCTTGTTTTGTTTTTGGTAGTGATGTTTACTTTACAATAAAGGAGCATCGCCATGCGGAGAAACACCTTTCAAACCAATCCAATAACTGGTGGAAAAGATGTGTCAAGAGATTTAAATAGAAATGGTACAATCGATACGAAGTATTATAAAACGCCTGAAGCAAGGATGAAGATAAGGAAAAATGCTAAATGGCTGCTTTACTGCAACTTGGCCGCGGGTGTCCTGCATATGGCTTCGTTTATCGCGGCCATAAGTGTAACTCTTATCAGAGACGAAAGGATCAGCGCTTTGTTCTCTACTGATTTTGTACGAGGAGACGAAGTAGCAGGCGAGGAAGTACTGAAAATTGACCTTAGTTCAAATACGTATCAACCGGTATGGATGGTCATACCGATTCCTTTGATCACTTCATTATTTCATCTCTTTATTGCCCTTTGTATACCTTTCGTACGAAAAGGGTATGGTATAATGACAAATACTTCCAATCGAACCGGGGAATTCGTTTTGGACACATACAAGCGATACGCAAACAACGAAAAGCTAGTCACGTTTTTTTCGTCTCCATTATCATGTTTTGATTACTACACTAACGTGATTGCGTTGGGTATAAATCCTCTGAGGTGGATCGAATACGGTATTACTGCATCTTTAATGATTGTGACAATATCTGCACTTTCGGGCGTATCTAACGCCTTTCTACTGGTGTTTCAAGCCATTCCTTTAAACATTGCCCTAATGTGGATCGGTGGGAACTACTTTGAACAAGAAAATATTGGCTACTCTTGGCCTCTCGCGGGAAAGAAATTTCCTAAGCGCAAGCGAGTGCAATGGAGATTTTTTTTGTGGGGATTCGTGTTTTTTCTTGCGCAATGGGCGGTGGTTTTCGCGTATTTTTTCACTGCAATTACTTCCGCAGACGGAACACCTGCCTACGTATACGTCATCGTGTTTGGGCTTTTCTTCAACTTTAATTTGTTTGCTCTTAACCCCTTGTTACACTACACAAGAGCTTTTGCGTGGATATCGGATTTTGTAAACTACGAGCTAGTGTTCTTAGCTCTTTCTTTCATTTCCAAGTTTGTCCTGGATTGGACAATGATTATTGGAAGCGCGGTAAACCCTAGGGATATAGACGTTGTGCCGTAATCCGAAATGTTGGCCCATAATTTTTTATAAAAAACGGACAAAATTTAAATTTTGTATGTTGTTATGATCAAGAAATTCATTACACGCTCATTTCTAGCGACGATGATGATGACGACGACGAAGCCTTGCATGCAGGTCCTTCCAGAGACAACATTTCTCAAAGTTGTTGCACAATCGCCGAAAGACAACGAAAAAAGAATTTCAACCCAGAAGATCTACCGTTGGCCTTGGCCTCATGGAAAAACATCACGGAAGACGTACCCTTGCAACGAAAATGATTTGAGTTATGACGAAATCAATTGTGCTCTTTGCCCCAAAGGTGTTTACGACAAGATAGAAACTTTCGAAGGATGCAACCAATACATTTGGATCCGCGATATCAACAAATGTCCTACGCGATTAAGGAAGATTTCTCACGATGGATATGTAGTGTATCCTTATTTAACACCGATGGGAAAGATCGTCCTTATCACCATAAACTGAAGTTACATGATAAATGCTCATCGTGAAGGACACGGAATAGAATGAGTAGAAATAGTGAATAGTAATAAATGGTGTTTTTTTTTTATTTAAAAATAAATAAAAATATTTATTTTTTATTTAAAAATAAATAAAAATATTTATTACTAAACTGGCAAAACATCCATTTCATTCATTCGTTTATCGATGAGTAAGAAGAGACGACCTATCCCTGATCCTGAGGATCGTTATTCTCCTCCTAATCCTTCTCAAGACGTACATGTAGATCGAGAAGGTCTCAAGTTTCGTACTAGGATATTCCCTGATTCGAGGAAATTTAGGGATGAACCTGTCCCTCTAGATCAGCTTTTATCTTCTCTCTTTTATGAGATACGGCAGAGTCGAGCGGAAAAGGCGATGTTTTTCGCCTCGGCTATTGATAGAATGGGATATGCAGAAGGTCTATGGAAAAACTTGATGATTTTCTCGTTTAGAGAGATTAATTATGGGTATCCGGAAGCCTCTGTATATGTCTATGACTATTTCTGTAATTGGTTAGAAGAAATGCGTCGACATCGAGAAGAATTAGCTTGTCGTCTTCGATTTGCATGTTCTCATGCAATATTGGCTCGATTCCCAGATCTTTGTGAACGATTGAAACAAGGAGATCCACTCAAAAGAGAAGAGACACTTCGAGATTTTATTACGGAGCATTTAACAGAGGAAGAGCGGCAAACGCTTCTAGACGATATACGCACGTTGATGGCTACGGTTGATTCTACTGCTGGATATCCTACATATGAACATCCTTGTTCATGTTCCCTTCGCAAGGGGCAAATGATGGGGGATTCTACTGAGTATGATAATGAAGGAGAGAAAGTGCTTTTCTCTGAGCTTGGAATGAGTGGACATTTGACTACAGCGAGACATCTTCTATTTAGTATCGTTAACTATCTTTGTGTCCTTCCCAAGACACGACTTGCCCTCGATATTAGTTTTTTCACAGCGTTCAAATGTCAAGGTAAATTACTTAATGAAGACTGGGATATTCGATTATCTTTTTCGGAGTTGGACTATTCTCTTTTCCAATTACGTAAGGATCGAGAAGAAGCTGTACAACAGCTTTGCGTCTGTTTGTGTGCATCTATTGTACATCAAGACGAAGATCGGGCTGTTCGTATCACAGACCTTTTCCATACTTGGAAAGAGGAAGATTTGTTTTGGTCCTGTCTATTGATCTTATGTGATGTATTTCGAGATCATTATCGATGGATACGTCCATATGTGGAAAAATATCGAGCAGCGTGGAAACTTAGTGATTCATGTCGAGATTATTTCATCGAGGGATGCCGTACGGCTCTATTCGCTTCCGTCCTTTTGTTTGTTCGAGGACAACCTCCTCGAGATATGAACCAGCGACAAAAGAGACGAGGTGGAGGGGGAATCCAAACTCCAAATAATCTGGTTCTGACCCCTGCTCAAGTCCAATATGGTAGAGACTATGTGAAAATCATTTATGGATCACAAACACCTTCATATGAAGAACTTTCGTTCCTATCGGAATACTCAACTTGCCCAACGAGATTATGGGACAATTGTGAAGTGACGGTGTCTATGATATATGATCATTTCCATAAAGAACAAGAGATCGTCGAATCGATGATTTCTGACGGAGATCGAAGCACGACAGAGTTGTTGAATAATATTGCTGTACGAAGAATGGTCCAGTATATCGTTCCTGATCTGGTACGCGGATACCCAGGGAATCCTTCTTCGGGAAAAGAACCGTACGTGATGAAATGTTCCAAGGATTCTACAAGTGTGTTGAATCGAGAAGGAATCCGTAAACGAAGATACTTGTCCCATTCAGCTCCTTCGATTCATCTCCCCAATGTGAACTTCCGCAGGATGTTATTACAATCTCAATTGACATCGAGAAGAAGAAGAAATAAAGGAGGAGGAGAAGAAGAAAGAACCGCGCTTTCGATTCGACGTGAAGAACTTGAAGTACCAATTGACAGTCATGCCGTTGACTGGACGACGGATTTAGGCCGTCGGAATGGAAAATGGAGTGAACATGCTTTTCTGATCTCGCAAGGATATCTACATGATTACCGCGCTCAGGTGGATAATAAGTATTTCCCTAAATATGAAATTGCCATTCGAGAACAAGAGAAAAACGCTAAATTATTGATGAAAGAGAGAAACCGATTATTGATCAGAGGATCGGAACCTATACATTCAGTTTCAGAGAGCGAGGAAGAACGACCTTTTGATGTAGAATCGATGGAGTTGAAAAAGTTGGTTCGTCAATCCGAAGATATTTCCCGTATGCCATGGTACGATCCTGGACTGATTCTTCTTTATCGAAAGATCATTTCGGATATCAATAAGATGGAGATCAATTGGGCCAGTCAAACCCCTACACTCCCAATCGTACGACAGAGTGAATTTGTTTTGAACCCCATCGATATCAAAGGAGGAAAAGAAGAGGTTTCTACGCGAAATCTAGGAAGGGATGATATACTAAGGAGACTCGATAGGTTAGAAGGAGGGGGTGGAAGAATTAACGAGGAGGATGTATCTTCTATTTCTTCATCTTCTCTCGTTTCCTCGATGGAAGATTTATGCAATCAAACAGGAACGTTGAATCTCTCTAGGAAAAGAAGCCATAAAGAATCTACGGAAGTGGAGATGTCTATCGAAGTGGAAAAGGAAGAGGTAGAGGGAGATTCAGTTTTTTATTCTAGTGAAGGAAGACCCGACGCTTCCAACATATTGTACGACCATTCCCTATTCCCCGTAACGATGAAAGGCGATGATTCGAAAGTATACATCGTACTGGAACCTGTCACCAGAAGCTTATATGCTCTCATATCGATGGGCGCGTTTCAAAAGAAGGAAAATCTCCATCGATTCGTGGTGGATATGGACTTGCGTGACAAGTTTGATATGCCAAACGTATACAAAGAATTGATTATGAAATGGGCACGTATAGGATATACCGCGCTCAAGATGTATTTGCAGAAAGAGATGGATCTACCAGAGGAAGGAGAAGGAGAAGAAGAAGAAGAAGGAGAAGAAGACTTTCTTAGTTCGATCACGTCGAGTATGGATACTTTGAATCATGTTCGGAATGTGAGAATACCACCGGGTTACAAGAAAGCGTCGGAGTTCGTCCTAGATCATATTCCATTTTATCCAGATTGTGTGCTTTCCAATATGACTGCCAAGTTTGGAAAAATGGTACCGGGTGCAGAAATATTTCATAGAGGAATAGCTACGGAGGAAGTAGATGGAGGAGAAGTATATTATTTGCACATATCGGTCAAAATGTGCAAACTACCACTCATCGTTACGGCCAACCCGAAATCATGGGAAAGATTTACGGAGACATTGCGTAATTACTTTGAGGAATATATTACGGATCATCAACAGAGTTTAAATTTCGTTACACGAGATGATACTTGGCTTGGGAAACCTATGATTAGTGAAATGCTGGCTTACAAAATAGTCGAATGTTTACTGTATAGTCATATGGTCAAAAGTAACGGTGTATTTTCTCCAGTCGATTTTATCGAATCGTTGGTGTATACGTACACTGTGGCAGAAGGGGAAGACATTGACAGTTGTTCACTATTTGTAGGACCGGCTCCCGTATACATCGATTATCTGACCATGATCGATAAGGAACAAGACGAATATAGCGAAGAATATGAAAACTTTATAGAGACGTTCCAAGAATCTGTACGTCTTCTCGAAGGATGGCTTCCTACGGGTGTATTTGAACATATGTCTGAAATGTTGTATTGCGATGAAGGAAAGAGTTGGGTATTGGACATATTAGCATATTGGCGAAGCGTTTTAGAAGAAGAAGAAAAAGAAAAAGAAAAAGAAGGTGAATTTACTATGGACCGCGAAGCGCTATGTGGTATAATCCATCGATTCACTAAAATGTCCACTGCTGACCGGAGCTTGTGTTGATGTACTGGTTCAAGAGGAAATCGAGGACACGGAGTGTCATTGACCCATCGAGGGCTACGCTACTTATAGAGCATTGGATATCGGTCAAACATCGTTTTTGGAGTTTCTCGGGAAGCATATCCACACGAACATTTGGCATCGTCCTCGCTCCTGGAACCTTGAAGTTGGAGAATATTATGGGTAGGGCGTTGGCTTGAGACATCAAGAATAAAAGCTCGTCTCCTTGGAGTAGATCTTCCTTGTTCCACTTTTTAACTTCGCGTGTCTTATCCTTGATGATCTTGCGCTTTTTAGGACGTTTACTCTTTGGAGTAATTTCTTCCGCCTCATGTAAAGCGCGTTCCACTTCGGTCGAAACACATCTTCTTCTCGAATAGAATATGGGATGGCGTAAAGACATGTCTTGGATTTCCTGGACACGTACAATTCGATTGAGAACCAAGTATACGTCATGGTCCTCGATACGGAATCGAATGGCCGATACAGATCGAATGGTAGGTTCTACAGAACCAAGTCGAGCTCGACTTTCCCCCATATATGGAAATGGAAACGCCAAAGCAGCACTAACTAAAGATCCAACACATCTATGGATGATTTCGCAAAGCATAACTTCCATACATGCAGCTACCGCTATGTAAGCCAGTTTATCGATGCCTCCGTAATTTGGAACGGAGATATTGGCCAAGTTCCGAACGTTAGACATCTTTACGTGTAAACCAGCACGTTCTTCTCCACTGACGGGTTTGGATCTTCCCTCTACACCAATCTTTTTGGTATTTTCAAGACTATTATTATACGAATCAACGGCACGGTCAATTTCACGTTGCATGCGTATCATCAAGTCAGGGGAAGGTACAGTGCACATGATTTTTGCACGAATATCCTCGATACCAATCCTTTTTCGATGCTTTACATCATCAATCTTACTGGCTTTCACCAAAATGGCTTTGGCGAAATGAATTCCCGCGTAAGAAATTATCGTCTTTGCGGATTTCGAAATGGTAACATCGTCGTATTCTAACACGTCCTTCAGAATAATATTGATGGCCTTGATCTGGTGTATATTGTTCTTCTTATGCTTCTTGACCCTCTTCTTACGAAATGATTCGACTTTCACTTCACTACTATATTTGAGTTCTTCTTCTTCTTCTTCTAAAATAAGATCTCGATGTTCTTCTTCGATTTCTTCTTTTTCTTCAAAGAGAACAACGTTGGTTTCTTCCTCCATGGAAGAAGAATTTCCGTCTTCATACGTATCTTCGTACGTATCTTCATCCATCGTCAGTAGGTCCGTTGCAAGAGGTTCTTCTGCATCAACGTCTAGAGAAGCGAGAGATGTTTGGGTTTGCTGTTCATCACATTCATCGTTTTTCTCTTCTTCTACAACCACATCTTTTCTACGTTTCGAAACGTACGATCTTCCAGAACCATTCTTTCGTTTCTTCAGAATTTCCTCAGCTGTCCTTGATCCGGACCCAGAACCAGATCGTTTAGGGCCCCAAGTTTTCATAAGTACCATAGCGTCATTCCCATTTCCCTTTTGTACTCGTTTCTTCACGGGAAGTTTCTTCAAGGTGCGTTTCGCTGGTGGTCGTTTCGATCCGCTGTTACCCCCACCCATCAATCCGTTCCAGAACATGCTCATACCGGACATGGTCGCTTATAGAATGGCAACAAAATAAAAATTTCTACTTTTCTTTTTATAATATTGTTTTTTTTTTTCATAAAAACACTTCAAGCGAAAAGTTCCTGGTACATTGACTGAACCCTCCTCTTGGGCGCTGACAATCCCATATCAAGGTACACATAATGATTCAATGTTTTGGCCAACGCATCTCCATTTTCGTACAACTGAGATTCGGCCCTTTTGGCTTTCGCTGTGTCTGAATGAAACATAACCATATTCTTAGTGAAATCGAGCGTAGCGTCGACATGTTGGACCCAAGCATCTCGAATGGTATCCTTAATGTCTTTGGATATAGGATCTTCCTTTGAATTTCCAAAGGAACAATGGATCACATCGCTCCAGAAATTGGTCACGTCGTCCGCCACTTTGCCATGGAGAGCCGACTTAGCATTTTCAAATTCCTTTCGACTCTTATCACTTTTAAAAAAATCTTCTTCCGAAATAGAGTCCTTGGATTGAGCTAGTAAAGTATCAATAGCCTTCTTTTCGAATTGAATGTGTTCCTTCAAGATCGAATGCCAACGTGTCTTGAACTTTGAGGAAGTATTCTTGAAGAATTCTCTTGCTCGACTAGGATCTACTTCATCTGTCCCAGCATCTTCTCTCTCCATTTCCAATCGAATGAGTGATCCACGTAGGGTCGCATAATCGATACCCGCGTCCCAATCATTGACTTGGGTTCGAAGAGATTTCTGGATACCATTACCAAGATTCTTCAAATAATTCTTAGAGTATTCTTCTTTCCCCCAGAACAAATCTTCCATAGCTTCTCGACCAGATTTCAAGTACCCACGTGCAAACATGCGATGCATGAATCCCGCAGAGATGTACTGATACGCCAGATGGTCATATTCACCCACAGCGGATCTGTAATTGAAATCACGGTCGATAAACGAACGTCCATCTTCTTCTTCTTCTTCTTCTTTATCCTTTGCAGCCAGGTATTTTCGACGTAGATGACGTTTCAAATCCTTGGCTTGTTCGATATACTGTGCCATCACATGTTCGGGGTCATGGATAGTTTTAGAAGAATCAAGGAGTTTGGGTTGAGGAGTATCTTCTCTTTCCTTCACATCTTTGGGTAAGAGATTTTCCGAGGGAATGTCATGTACACTAGGCAAACCATAATGATCAGCTATAGATTCATCGATGATCTCGCGCATTTTGGAAAAGAATGCTATGGATTCTTCGTCCTTTTCCGACATCGCTTCTCGATGTAAAGCATCAATTCCGTACTTGGCATGCTTCAAATCTTCCAATTCCATGTTAGGAGCTGTCTTGGCAACGTGTTCGAGGAACTTTTCGGGTTCGTAGTATTCCATGCCTTGAACGTTGGTATATTCTCCATAGTCATATTCTCCTTCATATCCATAGTCGTAGGACTTTCCATAATCTCTATCTTTTCCTCTCCTTCTCCCATACGGTAAGAATCCCCATGGAGGATAACCATAATATCCATAAGGTGGATACCCATAAGGTATATACCCATAGGGAGGACCTAAAAGACCCCACGCCAAACCTGCACCTAAGCCTCTTAAAAACCGACGTGCCATGGTTTTCTTATGAAAGAATAACCTCAGAAAAGAAAAACATAGAGGTATAGAAATTCAATTTATTTTCCCTAAAATAAATATTCAAAGTCTATATTTTCTTTCTTCCTTGATGGTCCTAACAACCACGGTCTTCTTCTTCTTCGTACACGTGAAGTAACATATGATTGATATTCTTTCTTCTTTCCTTCAGTATCTCTATCATCCACAATACTTTCGATACTTCCAAATATTTGCAATACCCAATCCTGTGTTGCGGTCAAGATACTGATGGCATCTTCGATTTTCATTTCCAAGTACGTTCTAGCTTCTTTTTCTTTATATTTCTCTCGAAAAGCATCCAAAGATTCCTCATCCATACCCGGGGGAGGGTACCTAGGCAAGTCGATGTATTCAAAGGATTCATTGAACATTTGATGTAGAAATCGATTCAAGTTTTCTTTGTCATTCAACCATTCGATGTCTCGTACAAGATGTTCTCGTATCCTTCGAATATGTGGTTCAAACTTTTCAAACTGTTTACGTGGATGTTCTTCTCTCTTAACAATACGTAGCATGATTTTCATATCCGTCACGTCTCGACTCCCCCGTACATGGCCCACACGTAAATCAAAGGTCGTATAGAAATCAAAGAAAAACTCTTCCAACTCGGACTTTAGTGGTACCGTTTCTTCCCTGGCTGCTCCAACAAACTCTGCAATATGTCGAATAATTTCTGTAGGTAAATCTCCCACGTCGATAAGTTCTCCTTTATATTTTTGTCTTCTTCGTTGATTAGCCCACCCTATAATAAATTCGAAATTGGAAACCAAATCTTCCAAAGTCCATTGTATAGGTGGTGTACGTACTCCCATGATCGATTCTTTCTTTTCATTGAAATCACGCTCTAGAAGAATAGCTTTCTCAGCTTCGTTTCTGTTTTTATACTCTCCACTTTGAAGAAGTTCGAGTATTTTCACATTCAATATCACATCCGATTTTATATTATCAATGCTAATGGACCTTTGATCGATCATCCCAGGAACCCATAGTCTTGCCAAGTTAGATAGCAACGTTGCGTTCATAACTGGTCTAACATCCAACCCTTCCAAATGTTTGTAGAAATCTTCAATCTCATTGTCGTCATTGGAAAGCATTGGATATGACCGAGCCCACCGTTTAACAATATCCGCCACGGTGTAAATCGGTTCTTCTGTATTATCGCCGTAAGGTTCCCATACTACATCATTTATCGATATAGGGTCTCGATCTCCAGCATGCATCTTTTCGTATTCTTCGATCCAATACGAAAGGATGCTTATACCACTCGATATAGTATCATCATTGTCTATCACATTCACAACGGGTCTTTCGAGTCGGAATTCAAAAACTCTTTCCCATTCTTCAAGAATACGATCAAGGTACCTTGATTTTAGTCTCTCATGTCCAGTGTACCACTTGAATAGTGATTTTTCACGATCTTCTATCTCTTTATCGATACGCTCTTCCCTATTTTCCAGACTCAGCATCATGGGTATATTATACAACATAAAAAAACTCTCGAAAATAGTTTATATTCCATAAGTATTTTTTTTTTTTAACTTCATTTCCTTGTTCCCCACTTGAATCCCCCTCATAAAATATTTCAACATCGAGGATGGTAAAGAGATAGGGGATTTCAGACCTATGTTTATACACAACGTTATGGACGCGTTTGAATGGGCAACATTGTTCCTCTACTTGATGGCATGGTCGATACCTACATTGATAGGTTTGTACACCAGTGCCATGTCCAGTTTCTCTGGAGGGAAAAGCATGAGAGATAGGTACAAAGACTTTAAGACATTCTTGCCTAAAATCGTCCCTTCGTGGGCATTTGGGCCCATATGGGCCATATTATACATATTTATTGGACTTTCATCTTGGATGTACTTAAATTGGTCTGATACTGAACTTCATGACGATTATCAAGGATACTATGATTCAGTTCATGCGCTTCTACTAGGAAACTACGTATTGAACGTCGCGTGGACTTCAATATTCTTTGGTTTCAGTTTGTATTGGTTAGGAACGATCATGGGTTTCTTTATCTTTGCCAGTGCGTTGACCATAGCTATATTGATGTGGATACACAGTGGATTGTCAGCTATTACAGTCATAGGTGCTATACTGTTCATCCCATATGTTATTTATTCGGGATACGCGTTCATCCTTGCACTCGATATATCGATCAATTACTATGGAGTAAGAAGAGAGAATAACAAAGAAGAAGAAGGAAAAGAAGAGAGTTTAACATTTTCTTCTACGGGTAGAGATGAAATATTAGATGGTATCGATGTTACACAAGGAATAAGTGCAAAAAATAGAGCTAGACAAACTTTCAGGATGAATGGTGGAGGTGGTGGGCGGCGCCAAATGCGCCGCCCACCCCCCACCGCTCATCCACAACGAGGAAGAGTTACTAGAATTTACGATGAATATGTATAACAATTGAAAAGTAAATCATTCTTTTTTCATGGATAAACGGAAATGGTGCTTGAAATCGTTTCTAGATCATTTCATTAATATATTCTTTCATCCATAAAAACAAGGAATATAAAAATCATCACGGTGGAGAAAATCAAAGAGGTCTTTTCTTCTTCATAAAACTTACATCTGTATTCTTCTTCCACGTAAAGCACGTCTCTTTGACCGGATGTACATCTCCACCAACAATATATGTTTACATGCTTCTACCTTTCTATACTTGAAATCAGGACACGTACATCGAGGCTCATTAGGATCAACTGTATATAATTGTCGAGGAACACGTTGAGATCGAACGGTATATACCGTTTTTCCAGACCTCAAAGTCTTCGTCGATTCAATAGAATGATCCGTATCTTCATCGTACATCCGTATAGCCCGATCGTGTCGTGTCTTTCCATATTTCAACCCATAAGCCACATCCTTATTCGTCCTCTTCCTCCTTCTCCTCCTACGTACCGTCATATTTATTATTCATGATAGAAAGGAAAAAGGACAATTTGATCATTTACAAATAAATAATTTTTACTACCCTAAACGTCTATGAAACACGAGGATTTCTCTATTCGGTACATGTTTGAGACGTAATTTTGTAAAAAATGGTTGAAATATCTGCAAAGTGGGATATAACCACCCTGAATTTATGAGATGACTAAATTCCAGGTGACGATAACCCACTTTGCGGGTATAAACTGTTTTTTTTTTATATTATTAGTAATTAATAAATAAAAGAAACAATCCAGAGAGGTTACATAAAATTTAAATATAAGCATTAATATAATAATTGAGATTCAGCATGAACGGCACCGGATCCAGCAACGTGAGACGCCGAGGTAATCCTCTACCTGGTACCCAGCCATTACAACCATTTTATGGATCGGAAATCAAAGAAGACGTTACCAGTGGTCTTAAAATAGTTGATTGTATGGCTGTAACGGTTATTGCTATATGTGCGTTGGTGGCGACCGTATTTTTAGGTATCCATGTATTCCATAACGAACATGGCCACCACCACGACACGACATTGGTACAAGAGGTTTTGACAAAAGACTCTTCTGGAATCGACCTGATAGGCAATGATGTAAGTGATGGTTGTAATGATGGTGTGGAAATAGACATTTATCGTCTAGAGCGTACTGGAAAGCATGCTTTGCTTTACGTTCAAGGGACTTGTGTGAATACCACTGGGTTATCTTCCTCCATACAAATTGATTTAAACATGGGGAATTTCCCCGACCGCTTCCGATGCCCCACTGGATCAAGTAGCGATGATGCTGCCGTTATGGGAACTGGATCCGCAACTGTATCTGGTTCAAACATTTCGGCCAATGTTCAAATCGAAGCAAATAGTAACGCGGACGAAATTGATGTCGATATTGACTTTACTGGCACCGTTCCCAGCGGAAGAGATGTGGATTTTTCCGTTATTGTTTCATATGACATTGGACGTTGTTGATCTTTTTTTTAAAAAAAAAAAGAACATAATACTTCGATGTGTGTGTAATAAAGTAACTATTCATACCATCAGAACATTCCATTTATTCATCAGGGAATATTATGTCTCTGTCTTTTAGCATTTGTATTACACATTTTACTTGTTTCGTAAAGTAAATTGGAAAAAAAAAAGAAATGTTTCATAAATTTTACTCTTTCTAATTTTTTTCCTCCTTTTAGGAAAGATATGCTCAGGTCTATCCATGAGTACAATATCTACGGAACGACCGACTTAATAAAAAGACATATCATCCTGTGTAATAATAACCAATATTTGCGCGTCGAAGTGGAGAATGGGTCGATCCGTCGAGTGAAGAAACAATCGAGGGTTCTTGGATACGTTACATTGGGTATAAGTTTACTGTTTACATCGCCATATATCATTGTTACAGGAATGGAAGATGTGCGTAATCGTGACTGCCTTCAACGTATAGAGGGATCCGTTACATGTGCAGTTTTGTTTCTTCCCATGAAAAACGAGGGGCAAATCACAGACGTTTAATAATCATCGATAACTATTTCCATCGTGGCTTCTTCAGATTGTGATCCAGGATCGTACCGTCCGGTAGCCCTTATGGCATATTTTCTACCATCGTAAGAATAAATGTATCCATATTTTGATAACCCTGTTTCTTTCCCTCTTGTATGTGTTTTCAAATGGAACTCACTCAAAGTATTTTCTTTCTTATCGATAAACTTGAACGATCCCGTCAATTGACCTTCCCAGAAACATCGAACACTGGGATCGTAGACAGAAGGACACAGACTGTTCTTCAACTGTATGAGTTTCAAGTATATATCGTCCACATGGACGATATCCCCGGTCCCCATGTATACAATCTTCATCTCTAAGGTCAAACAGAACTTTAAAATCTTTATCGATTTTACTGTTCACGTTTTATTTATACTCGATCTTAAACCGAAGTATATAAATGGCGAATTGCCTATTGGTATTTTCAGAATTTGGAGACGAGGTAAATACAGTGGACCGTCCGCCTGTCCATCCAGAAGGGTACACTGTTGGATGAATACAGCGTGTGCGCAAAGGCTTTTATCAGGTGTTTTAGCTGGGTTCCAGAGATAGCGAAGGAGAATAATAATGTTGCGGGGATGTTTTTTTCCGTTTCCGTTCCGACGACGGTTATTTATTTTTACTCGTATATTCAAGGAAATGGCGAATCTTTTATTTTGGGTAGGGTCGAGCTAAAACACAAATGTGTATTCCTCTGGATCCTCCGCCGGCGATCCCGCGACCAACTCTAACGTTTCCGTTTTGATATTTTCTTTGTTAAACCAGGACGATTTTTCTATCAGTATCGGTTTGTCCTTTTTAAAGTGGTAGATGGTGGCCTCGGTCAGATCGATCGTCTCGTACACGGAGATTTCGTCCGGGTTCACCGTGTACTGCGTCACTTCGGCTTTGATAATGACGGGGACGTTCATCAGGTCGAAGGGGAACTTGCTGGCGTCAAAGACCACCTCCGTGTCAAAATCAAACGCCCGCTCGGCCAGACCGACGATGCGCGAAACGTTGGGTTCGAACCGATCTAACATCCGGTGCACCTCTTCGATCATCCGTCCCTTGGTTTCCCCTCGGGCGAGCGAAATGGCAAAGAGCAGGAGAATGTTGTTTGGTCGCGTCTTGAGCTGTT